>Ga0302238_1000859_pt1 | contig 28000 bp, 23 predicted proteins | sample AAG_UR_Asn_MG_FD_193527 | JGI IMG/M metagenome (GOLD analysis project Ga0302238, IMG submission 193527) | Enriched activated sludge microbial communities from anaerobic digester in WTTP, New Holstein, Wisconsin, United States - AAG_UR_Asn | ecosystem: Engineered > Bioreactor > Anaerobic >... | reverse complement strand
CGCCCGCCCCGCGGGATGAAAGCCGCGGGCCGGAACGATTTTGATTGACAAGGGGTCTTTTATAGTCATACCATAGGACAATAGTTTTGCAAATACGAGGAGGACGGAATGAAAAGGTTCTTTTTGCTCGCTCTGGTTCTGCTTGCGGCGGGCGCCATGGTGTACGCCGGCGGCGGAGGGGAGAAAGCTCCCAAGGCCCTGACCCAGAAGGTCAACTACAAGCTGGCCCATGTCTACAACCCCGGCCATCCCTGGGACGAGGGCGGGAAGCTGGCGGCGAAAATCATCGCCGAGAAGACCGGCGGCATGATCAATGTGCAGGTGTACCCGTCGTCCCAGCTGGGGACGGAGGAGCAGGCCACCGAGGCGGTCATCTTCGGCTCCATCGAAATGGCTCAGTCCGGCGCGGGGCAGATCGGCAACCTGTTCAAACCCATCTATGTCTGTGAAATGCCCTACACCTTCCGGGACAACGACCATGTCCTGCTTTTCGCCAAAAGCGACATCGCCAAGCGCATGTTCGGCGATCTGGAAAAAGAGTTCGGCATCAAGGTCGTCGGAACCTCCTCCTACGGGGTGCGGCAGCTCACCTCCAACAAGCCCATCACCACCCCGGCGGACCTGAAGGGTTTCAAGCTCCGGGTCCCGGAACAGATGATCACCATGGAGTACGCCAGGGCCATGGGAGCGGACCCCACCCCCATCGCCTTCGCCGAGGCCTACATGGCCCTGCAGCAGAACGTGGTGGACGGTCTGGAGAACCCCATGTCGGGGATCCAGAGCATGAAGTTCTACGAAGTCCAGAAGTACATCAACCTCACCTCCCACGTCACCAACGCCAACTTCTTCCTGATGAACGGGAAGCTCTTCAACAGCCTGGACGCCCAGAACCAGAAGATCATTCTGGACGCCTTCGACGAGGCCTCCAAGCTCATCGTCAAGATCCTGAACGAGGACGACAGGAAGCTGGGGGACTTCTTCAAGAGCCAGGGGCTCACCATCCATCAGCCCAACATCGATGCCTTCAAAAAGGCCACCGCCGGCATGCCGGCGAAGTTCAGCAAATGGTGGATCCGCTACGGTGAGGACCTGCACAAGCGCATTCAGGACATGAAATAATCCGCCCCCGGGGATTCTTCGTTCCCGCATGCCCCTCTCCGGGGCATGCGTTTCGTTCTTTTCCCAAATAAAGGAAGGAATATGCTGAAGAAACTGTATGACAATTTCGAAGAATATTTCGTCTGCGGATTCTTCCTCCTCATCTTTTTGCTGATGGTGGTGGGGGTCCTCCTGCGCTACTTTTTCGGGATTTCGTTTGCCTGGAACATCGAGCTTTCCCGGTACAGCTTCGTCTGGCTCACCTTCGTCGGGGCCGCCTACGTGCGCCGGGACGACGGGCACATCAAAATCGACCTGTTCTCCCGGTATGCGATGAAAAAACTCCCCCACACCGGGCGGCTCCTGTATTGGGGGGTGGAAAAACTCATCGTCGTCCTGTATCTGGCGCTTCTGGTCTATTATTCCTACACCCTTTCGGTGCGCTCCTGGCGCTTCAAGTCCCAGGCGATGCAGATACCGCAGTTTTTTCTGTACATATCCGTCGGCATCGGGGCCCTGATGTACTTTGTCCGGGAAGTGGTGGATTCGGTGCAGAAGTTCAAAAACAAGGAATTGTAGGGCAGGGGGGAAATCATGGTTTTTTTGATGATCATCGTCTTTTTCGCGCTTCTTGTCCTGGGCTTCCCGGTGGCCTTCGCGTTGGGCATTCCGTCCCTGGGGTATATCATTCTGGACCCCACCATACCGGACTTCGCCGCCCTGCAGACCATGGTGGGGGGGGCCAACACCTATCCACTTCTGGCCATCCCCTTCTTCATCTTCGCGGGCAACCTCATGAATGAAAGCGGGGTGACCACCCGGATCTTCGATTTCTCCACCAAGTGGGTGGGGCACATCAAGGGGGGCCTGGGGCACGTCAACGTCCTGGCCAGCATCATCTTCGCCGGCATGTCCGGCACCGCGGTGGCCGACGCCGGCGGGCTGGGCATCATCGAGGTGAAGGCCATGCGGGACGCGGGCTACAACGACGACATCACCATCGGAATCACCGCCGCCTCCTCCACCATCGGACCCATCATCCCCCCCAGCATGGTGGCGGTGATCTACGCCGTGGTGGCCTCCTCGTCGGTGGGAAGGCTCCTGGCTGCGGGCTTCATCCCGGGGCTGCTGATGGGCATCAGCCTGATGGTCATGATCTATTTCATCGCGGACAAGTTCGACACCCCCATCGAAAAGAAGGTTCCCTGGAAGCTCCGGCTGGCCTCCTTCCGCACCGCCTTCTGGGCCATCCTGACTCCGCTGATCATTCTGGGGGGGATCTTTTCCGGGATCTTCACCCCCACCGAGGCGGCGGGAATAGCCTGCGCCTACTCGGCGGTCCTGGGCTTTTTCATCTACAAGGAGATGACCTTCCGGCGGTTCTGGGAGGCGGTGAAGGCCTCCGCCTATTCGACGATCCAGCTGATGTTCATCGTCGTGTCCGCCACCCTCTTCGCCTGGATCCTGGCCAAGGAGCAGATACCCCAGCATGTGGCGAGCTTTCTTCTCTCCAATGTGAGCAACTACTATGTGCTCCTGTTTCTCATCAACATCGTGCTGCTCATCGTGGGCTGCTTCATGGAGACCGTGGCCTCCATCAACATCCTGGTTCCGGTTTTCCTGCCGCTGATCCAGCAGATGGGCATCGACCCCGTGCACTTCGGCATCATGATGATCCTGAACCTGGTCATCGGCGTTATCACGCCTCCCTTCGGGACGGTGCTCTTCGTGCTCAGCAGCATCGCCAAGGTGCCGGTGGACCGGGTAGCCCGGGCCACCTTCCGGTTTTACCCGCCCCTGATCATCGTTCTCATCCTGATTGCCCTGATTCCGCAACTGACCCTTTTTCTGCCGAACCTGCTGTTCGGCGTAGCCAAGTAACGATACAGGAAGGTTCCGCCATGCTTTTCCATGACACGATGAAATCGAACAGGCTCAAGGAGAGGGCTTTTCTGAAACTCCTGGAGATCAAAGACTCGGACATGCGGCTTCTCACCCTGTTCCAGGGGAAGACCGCCATCGACCGGGGCATCCATATCGGCGGCGCCTTCTCCGCCGTCGTCCCGCTGACGGCCCTCTATTTCGGGGGCATCATGAACTACGATGTGGAGCAGCCCACCCGGGAGGGGCAGGACCTCTTCGTCCTCAGCAAGGGGCACGCCGTGGCGGCCCTGGCCTCGGTCTACGCCGACCTGGGCTTTTTTCCCGAATCCTACCTGAAAAATTCCCGGGGGCATGACAGCCTGCTGAACGGCCATCCCGGCCCCATCCTGCCGGGCCTCCACACCGCCACGGGTCCCCTGGGCCAGGGGATCTGCGTCGCCCAGGGCTTCGCCCTGGCCGCCCGCTGCGGCAGGGCCTTCGACGTTTTCGCCCTCACCGGGGACGGGGAGATGCAGGAGGGGGTTCTCTGGGAGGCGGTGATGCACGCCGGGGCGAAACGGCTGGACAACTTCTGCGTCCTGGTGGACAAGAACGAGGGCCAGCTGGACAACCCACGGAACCTTCTCTACCCCATGAGCCGGATCGATGAGGCCTTCGAATCCTTCGGCTGGAAGGTCCTCAGCGTGGACGCCGGGGGCTACGAGCCGGTCCTGGGGGCCCTGCGGGAGTTCAAATTCGGGCCCCGCTGCGGCAGGCCCACGGTGATCATCTGCAACTCCCGGAAGGGCTCCGGAGGGATGTCCAGCTTCATGGGGGGCCACAAGGTGGATTTCACCGACGCCATCGCGGACCAGGAGATGCTGCTGCAGGAGAGGCGGCGGAAGGCCCGGGTGGAAGACCTGGGGGCCATTCTCGCCCAGGCGGAGGAAGCGGCGGAGCGGGAGGAGCTGCGGAACTTCATGACCGCGGAGGCCCGGAGGATGAACCTTCAGCTCTCCGTCGGGCCGGACGGCCTCACCGTGGCCCCCGGGAAAAGGGCCGCCAGGGCGCGGAGGGCCCCGGCGAGGGACAAGAAGATATCCGCCGCCCGGGATAAGCTGCCGACCCTGGACCCGGCGAAGCAGTACGCCGCCCAGGACATCGTCACCGGAGCGATGAAGGCCTACGCCGTGGACCCCCGGGTCATGTCCGTTGACTCGGACCTGGCCTCCACCAGCGGTCTGGAGCAGGGGGTGGGCTATGTGGACGGCCGCAGGGCCATCAACGTGGGGATCGCCGAGGCGAACATGATGTGCGTCGGCGAAGCCTTCGCCGCCCTGGGCTACAACGCCTGGGTCAGCACCTTCTCCCCCTTCTTCGACTGGAAGGTCCTGCGCCGCATCGCCGTGAGCCACCAGGAGAGGCTGGAGGATATGGAGTCGAAGGGAGGCTGGCTCTCGGGGGGACACGGCCTGGACCTGACTTTCCTGGCCACCGCGCCGAACCTGGAGACCAAGACCAACGGCGCCACCCACATGGGCAACGACGACTCCATCGTCTACGACGGCATCGCCCACCTGAAGATCATCGATGTGTCCTGCCCCCAGCTCCTCCTGAGCATCATCAACTGGATCATGGAGGGAAACAGGGGCCTGGTGTATCTGCGGATCCTGCGCTCCGGGGCGCCGGTCCTCTACGCCGGGGATTTCAGGTTCGAATACGGCAAGGGCTGGCATATCTCCCGGCCCCGGAACGCTGCGGCTTTCATCGTCAGCTCGGGACGGGGGGTCTACGAGGCCCTGGCGGCGGCGAAGATCCTGGAGGGGAAGGGGATGGCTGTGGGAGTGGTGGACATGCCCTCCCCTGACGAGGCCCTGATAAACGAACTCTACGAATCGGGGAAGAAGGTCCTGGTGGCGGAGCAGAACAACGGCTACCTCTGGACCTATTTCCGGAAGGTCCTGTTCCGGCGGCCCGAGGTGAAGACGGCGAACCTGATTCCCGTGAACCTCCTGGGTCCCGACGGACGGCCCCGGTTCCTCCATTCCGCCACCTACGACGAGCTTCTGGAGACCAACGGGCTGGCCCCGAAACAGCTCGCCGCTCGGCTTGCCGGGGAGGGCTGAGGGATGAAGGGGCTCTTCAAGACCGCCCCCGGCCCGGGCAACCTGGAACTCCGGGAGACCGAGGTTCCCCGGCCCGGGCCGGGGCAGGTCCTGGTGGAGGTGAAGGCCGCGGGGATCTGCGGCTCGGACCTGCACATCTATCACTGGGACATCGCCTTCGCCATGAAGCCTCCGATGATCATCGGCCACGAGTTCTCCGGGGTCATCGCCGAACTGGGGCAGGGGGTGGAGGGCTGGAAGCCCGGCGACCGGGTGACGGCGGAACCCTCGGCCATTATCTGCGGTGAGTGCCGCTACTGCCGGACCGGGGCCTACAACCTCTGCGCGTCCCGCCGGGTCATGGGCTACTGGGTGAACGGGGTCTTCGCCGAGTTCGTGGTGGTGGGGGCCCACCGGCTCCACCGGCTGCCTGAATCGGTGGGCTTCGCCGAGGGGGCCCTGACGGAGCCCCTGGCCTGCTGCGTCCACGCGGTGCACGAACTCACCGGCGTGGAGGTGGGGGACTTCGTCGCCGTCACCGGGCCCGGGGCCATCGGCCTCCTCTGCGCCCAGCTGGCCAGGGCGGAAGGGGCGGAGGTCATGATGGTGGGCACCGGAGCAGACCGGGACCGCCTGGCCGTGGCCAGAACCCTGGGGATCGAGCACTGCGTCAACCTGGAGGAGACGGATCCCCTGGAGTACGCCCGGGAACACACCGAAGGCTACGGCGCGGACATCGTCTTCGAGTGCGCCGGCGCCGCCCCGGCGGCGGCCCTGGGGATCGAGCTGGCCCGCAAGCAGGGCAGATACACCCAGGTGGGGCTCTTCGGCAGGCCCATCACCCTGGACTTCGAGCGGATCGCCTACAAGGAGCTGGTGGTCACCGGCTCCCTTGCCCAGAGGTACACCGCCTGGAAGCGGACCATCCGGATCATGCAGCTGGGCAAGGTGGACCTGGGCGCCGTCATTTCCCACAGCTTCCCCCTGTCCCGGTGGAAGGAAGCCTTTGACAGGTTCGAGGCGAAGTCCGGGCTCAAGATCCTGCTGGACCCGAAGGGATAGGCATGGCGCAGCGGGACGGAGGGGACTTCAGCGAGCACATCCACCAGAAAACCGTCGTGGCCCAGGTGATGGAAAAAATCAAGGAACTCATCACCTCGGGGCTCTACAAGGTGGGGGACAAGATCCCCACCGAGCAGGAGCTGGCGGAGAGGTTCGGCATCGGGCGCTCCTCCATCCGGGAAGCGATCAAGATCTTTCAGTATCTGGGGATCCTGGAATCCCGGGTCCCCAAGGGGACCTTTCTCTGCGGCCGCTCGCAGATCTCCACCGAGGCCATCGCCTGGGCGGTGCTGTTGGGGGACGACGACATGTGGGAGATCCTGGAGCTGCGGCAGGTCATCGAGGAGAAGGCCTTCCTCTGCGTGGTGAGCCGCCTCGCCGGAGACCGGACCGCCCGAGAGGGCTTCGCCCGGCGGCTCCAGGAGCAGGTGGACGAAATGCGCCTCGCCGCGGAGGAGCATTCCATCGAGAGACTCAACCGGGCGGACTACACCTTCCACGCCGCCATCATCGAGGAGGGGGGAAACAAGCTCTTCCGGAACATCTACGGGATCCTGCACTCCTTCATGCGGGAGGAGATCTTCAAGACCTACGAGGCCATGGAGGACCTGGGGGAGGTGTCCCGGGACCATCAGGAGATCGTGGACATGGTGATGCGGGGCGGCCCGGAGAGGGCGGCGGCCCGGCACGGGGCCCATTTTTCCCGGATCAAGGGGCTCCTGGCGCCGGATGCGAAGGGAAAAATGTGAGTTGACAGTTTCGTCTTATTATCATACAATATAGAGGTCGCAGCGGCGGCACTACCAATTTGGAGGTCGATATGAGCGCCATCCAGGCCAGGGGACCCCTCCACCGGATGTCCCTGACCACTCCCACCGAGTTCTGGAACGATTCCTGCTCCGTCGAGGAACTTGGCTACGCCATCGAGAACGGAGCCACCGGGGGCACCAGCAACCCCATCATCGTCGGGCAGGTCTTGAAGAAGAGCCTGGATGTCTGGCGGCCCCGGGTGGTGGAACTTTTCGCCCGGAACCCCGAGGCCACCGAAGAGTTCGTGGCCTGGAAGATCATCGAGGAGATCAGCGTCAGGGCCTCGACCCTGCTGAAGCCCCTTTTCGATTCCTCCAAGGGGAAAAAAGGCCGGCTCTCCATCCAGACCAACCCCCGCTACTTCCGGGATGCGAAGACCATGGTGGAGCAGGCCCTTCACTTCCACGGGCTCTACCCCAACAACAACATCAAGCTTCCGGTGACCAAAGAGGGGGTCCAGGCGGTGGAGGAGCTGACCTACCGGGGGGTCAGCGTCAACGGGACGGTGAGCTTCACGGTGCCCCAGGTTCTGGCGGTGGGGGCGGCGGTGGAGCGGGGCCTTGCCCGCCGGGAGAAAGAGGGCAAGGACATCTCCACCATGAGTCCCGTCTGCACCATGATGATCGGCCGCCTGGATGACTGGCTGAAGAAGGTGGCGGAGAAGAAGGGCGTCATCACCGATCCCGGCTATCTGGAATGGGCTGGGGTGGCGGCGATGAAGAAGGCCTACCGGATCTACCGGCAGCGGGGCTACCGGACCCGGCTCCTGAACGCCGCCTACCGGAACCACATGCACTGGTCGGAGTTCATCGGCGGGGAAATATCCATGACCATCCCCTACGACTGGCAGGTCAGGTTCAACGCCTCCGACGTGGAGGTGAAGAGCCGCATCGACGACCCGGTGGATCCGAAGATCATAGCCGAGCTGGAACGGAAGTTCCCCGAATTCCGCCGGGCCTACGACGAGAACGGTCTGGCCCCCGACGAGTTCGAATCCTACGGAGCCACCCGGCGCACCCTGCGGTCCTTCATCGCCGGGTACGAGGACCTCCTGAAAATGATCCGGGACATCATGATCCCCGATCCGGATATCAAAGGCGAATAAAAAAAAACAAGGAGAGTGACATGGCGGTACGGAAACTGAAGAATTTCGTGGGAGGCAAATGGGTGGATCCGGCGGGGGCGTCGTACATCGATGTGGAAAACCCCAGCACCGGAGCCGTCATCGCCCAGGTCCCCCTGACCAGCCGGGAGGAGACCAACAGGGCCATCGAGACCGCCCACAAGGCCTACCTGTCCTGGAAGGATGTGCCGGTGGCGCGGAGGGTGAGCTACCTGTTCAAGCTGCTGGCCATGCTGGAGGCGGACGAGGAGAAGATCAGCCGCATCCTGGTGGAAGAGATGGGAAAATCCCTCCCCGACGCCCGGGCGGAGATGAAGCGGGTCTTCGAGAACGTCGAAGTGGCCTGCGGCATGCCGGTCCTGCAGCAGGGGGACAAACTCATCGGCGCCTCCTTCGAGATCGACGGCGAGGTGATCCGCCTCCCCATGGGGGTTTTCGCCATGATCGCCCCCTTCAACTTTCCCGCCATGGTCCCTTTCTGGTTCCTGCCCTACGCCATCGCCACGGGGAACACCTTCGTGGTCAAGGCCTCCAAGCAGGTCCCCTGCACCATGAACTACATCACCGAACTCATCGAAAAGACCGGCCTCCCGCCGGGGGTCTTCACCCTGATAAACGGCGATAAAACCGTGGCCGAAGCCTTCATGGAGCATCCCCTGGTGCAGGGCGTGTCCCTGGTGGGCTCCACCCGCACCTGCATCGAGGTGGCCAAGACCTGCGCCGCCAACGGCAAGAGGTACCAGGCCATGGGCGGGGCAAAGAACCACCTGGTGGTGATGCCCGACGCCCGCCTGGACGACACCATCCGCAACATGATCACCTCCTGCTTCGGATGCGCCGGGCAGCGCTGTATGGCCTCGTCGGCCATCGTCTGCGTGGGCGACGATGTCTATGACAAGGTCACCCGCGAGTTCGTCAAGGCGGCGAAGGAGGTCATCACCACGAACCCGCTGGACCCGAAGGTGGCCGACGAAGGCATGGTCATGGGGCCGGTGATCTCCGCCGGCGCGAAGAAGTTCATCGAAGGGATGATCGACACCGGGGTCAAGGAGGGGGCCAAGCTGCTTCTGGACGGGCGGGGCCTGGTGGTGCCCGGTTACGAGAAGGGTCATTATGTGGGAGCCACGGTTTTCGGCGAGGTGAAACCGGGGATGAAGATCCACACCACCGAGATCTTCGGGCCCGTGGTGGTCATCCTGCGGGCAGGGAGCCTGGACGAGGCCATCGGGATCATCAACAGCCATCAGTACGGCAACGGCGCGTCCATCTACACCCAGAACGGCTACTACGCCCGGAAGTTCAAGATCGAGGTCCTGGCGGGGATGATCGGCATCAACGTGGGGATCCCCGCGCCGGTGGCCTACCTCCCCTTCGGAGGCATGAAGAACTCCCAGTTCGCCGACATCAAGGCCCAGGGCAAGGCGGTCATCAACTTCTACACCCAGGACAAGATCGTCACCGAACGGTACTGGCGGGAAAAATGATCATCTGACACGCGATGCCCCCCGGTCCGCTTCGGACCGGGGGGATTTTTGTTTCATAAGGGCCCTTCGACACGGGGGCTCCGTCCGGGAGGTTTTCATGCCTAACATTGGAAAAAGATATTCCCTGGAAGGTTATGTTGCGGCAGCTCTTCTGGTTTTCCTCACACTGCTTCTGTCGTTGCAGGTTTTCGCCCGCTTCGTTCTGGGCACCGGAGTGAGCTGGTCGGAAGAATTGTCGCGGTACTTTTATGTCTGGTCCATTTATTTCGGTTGCATCCTGGCCACGAAAGAAGACAAGCACATCCGGGTTACGGCCCAACTGGACCTGCTTCCGGAACGGATTAAAAATTGGGTCATATCCATCGGTGATATCGTGTGGATACTGTTCAGCGGTGTGGTCACTTACTTCGGCTTTCAGATGGCAGCTTCAATGTTCGAGTTTCCCTTTTACTCTCAGACCATGGGTTTCAATCTGGTCTGGGTCTATGCCATCGTGCCCCTTGGCTACGGACTTATGACGATCTATGTGGTTCTGATAGTCGCCAGGAGAGTGAAGAAACTGATCAGACGGGAGAAGGTGGAAATCACCGACTCCCGGATGCTCATGTAAAAGGAGACTCCTATGAGCAACGGACTGATTATCACAATAGTTTTCGTGGGCAGCCTCCTCATGGGTCTGCCTGTGGCTGCCTGTCTGGGAGTCACCGCAGTCATCGGCTTCGTTCTGGGGAACCTGCCGCTGGATTATATCGCTCAGACCGCTTTCAACGCCGTGGACGACTTCACCACCATCGCGGTGCCTATGTTCATCCTGGCCGGGGCGCTGATGGAAAAAGGCGGCCTAACCGACAGGCTTATCGGTTTCGCAAAATCCATCGTGGGGAGACGGCCCGGCGGACTGGCGACGGTTACGATAGTCGCCTGCACTCTCTTCGGCGCCATTTCCGGCTCAGGGGTGGCCACCACCGCTGCCATTGGGGCGATGATGATCCCCTCGATGATCAAGGAGGGCTACGACCGGGACTTTGCCGGAGCCGTGACTGCTTGTTCTGGAGGGGTGGGTGCCGTCATCCCCCCCAGCATCCTGATGATCGTCTACGGCGTCAGCGCCGAGGCTTCCATCACCGCTCTGTTCGTCGGAGGAATAGTTCCCGGCATTCTTCTGTCGATTTTTCTGATGACCGCATCCTATATCGTCAGCAAGAAGAGAGGATACAAGGGAAGTGCCGAGGCCACCTCTTTCAAAGGGATTCTGCAGGCGGCAAACCGGGCGAAGTTCGCGCTTATGGCGCCCATTATAATTCTGGGGGGGATCTATGGGGGCATTTTCACCGTCACCGAAGCGTCGGTGGTGGCGGTGGTTTACGCCTTCTTTGTGATAACCTTTGTCTATCGGGAAATGACCCTTCGGACCCTTTTAGACAGCCTCATCGAAGCGGTGAGGGTTTCGGGCACCCTGATCCTCATCATCTCCACCGGACGGATGTTCGGACGCCTCCTGACGGTGTATCAGATTCCCCAGCAGGCCTCCCAGTTTCTTATTCAGCATATTTCCAATCCTATTGTCCTGGTGCTGCTCATCGATCTGTTTTTCCTCTTCATCGGCATGTGGATGGAGAGCGCCACCCAGATAATCATCCTGACCCCCCTGCTTCTGCCGGTGGTCACCAAGGTGGGAATCGACCCTGTCCAGTTCGGCATCATGTTCGTCATCGCCTGCGAAATCGGGTTCGAGACGCCGCCTCTGGGGATAAATCTGTTCGTTGCCAGCGAGATAGCTGGGACCACGATAGAAAGGATTAGCAAGGAATCCATCATTTTCATAATCGCAGAATCAATGGTTCTGGTCATGGTGAGTCTGATCCCTCAGATCAGTCTCTTTGTCCCCCGGTTGATGGGGTTGATTAAATAATGCACAAAGGTAAAAGCGCTTCGAAAGAAAGCGAGAAATAAAAGAAGGAGAATGACATGAAAAAAAGATTCCTTTTCGTATGTCTTGCCGTGGCGACGCTCTTCGCCGTTTCTCCGGTTTTTGCCGGGGGCGGCGGGGAGAAGGCCGCAGGTCAGAAGGTCTATACCCTCAAACTGGCCCATGGAGTATCCGCAACCGATCCCCTGCATCCCGCTTCGGAAAAGTTCAAGGAGCTGGTGGAGAAGTATTCCGACGGGCGGATAAAGGTTGACATTTATCCTCAGTCCCAACTTGGGGACGAACAGGCGCTGGTGCAGTCCCTGCGGAGCGCCTCCGTGGAACTGGCGGTGGTATACTCAGGAAACGCTCAGGCGCTGGCGCCGTCCATCGGCGCAGTGATGTTGCCTTACCTGTACACCAGGAGCGAGGATGCCTGGGCGGGTCTGGACGCAGTGACTGACGAACTGAACAAGAGGCTCGTCAAGGAAAGCGGCATCCGGATCTTGGGTTTTTATGAAAAGGGTTTCCGGGTTCTTACCAATTCCAAGAAGCCCGTCACCAAACTGTCGGACCTCCAGGGTCTGAAAATCCGGGTGACCCCCTCGGAAATTCCGCTTCAGACCTTCAAGGCCTGGGGTGTGGATCCCATCCCCATGGCCTGGGCAGAAGTCTTCACCGCTCTGCAGCAGAAGGTCATCGATGGACAGGAAAATCCCTACAGCACGATCCCAGCTTTCAAGTTCGAAGAGGTGCAGAAATATGTGACCGAAATCCACTACATGCTGTGGACGGGCCCCCTTCTGGTGAGCGAGAAGTTTTTCCAGACTCTGCCGGAAGACCTGAAGCAGACAATGGTGAAGGCAGGCAAGGAAAGCGCTGACTGGGAACGGGCACTGAATGACAAGGAGACCCGGACGGCCATCGAAACCATTAAGAAGGCGGGAATGGTCCTCAGCGGCGCACCGGAGGACGAGGCGGAATGGCAGAAGAGGGCGCAGTCCATCTGGCCCCGGTTCTACGACAAGGCCGGCGGCAAGGAATGGGTGGAATGGGTCATCAAGACTGTAGGTGAGGCCGCGAAGAAGAAATAAACTGATTGCACCGGTTTATCCGGTGGTGTTACTTCGGAAGTCCGGGGGGAGCCCCGGACTTTTTTTTGCCCAAGAAAAGGTTTTCTCCCACGAAAAGAGCGTCGGGTTGCGTAAGGCATGCCAAGGGCTGGAGTATGCGCTCCAACGGGAAAACCGTCGGGCTGAACACGGAATTGCAGTGGAAAAATGTCGTGCGGTGGTCTTCTCTTTCTCTGGCCGGGACGTGGACGTGGGAGTGGCGAAAAAAACGGAACGGGCTCTGGAAGAGCTGCAGCCCTTTCTTGCCTAGACCGCCTTTGTTAACGAGAAAGAACTGATGTGTCTAGAGAAGATCCGAAAACAGACGGAAAAAATCGGTGAACCATTCAAAAACAGCGTAGATAACCTCATGAAAATCCAACAGAATTTTGTGGGTGTTGGGAAGTTCCGGGCTGGTGTTTGATGACTTCGATTTCATAAATGGCATGATTTTGTCGATAAAAGATATAAACGCCCCGGTGGAATCGGCCATGAAGGAACAGGGAGCGGTATCGTAAGAAGTGAAAATCACTATCGAGGAGATTACCAGCGTCACATCCCAGGTCAACCTGTTCGCCTCTGAAATCGATACTGGCAGCAGAGAGATCAGCAGGGAGATGCAGGGTCTCATGAAAGTCACCGAGGACAACAAGACGGCCACCGGAGAGTCTAAGGAGGCCCTAAGAAATATCGCACAGGCCACGAAGAACATGTCCATCCTCAGCGGGGAGAACAAGGAAAGCATCCAGGGGATCTTCGATGGTTTCGCTGTCTTCAAATTGAAACAAAACTGACGGAGGATCGGGAAATGTACGCGGGAAAACTCAATACGGACGAATACGGAAAGGAGGCGGAGAAAATCTCCACCGTGGTGATTCCCCTGGGGAGCGTCGAGGCCCATGGGAGGCACTGCCCTCTGGATACGGACAACATGATTCCGGAACGGATACTGCGGGATGTGGAAGGGGTGATGAGGCAGGAGATCCTCGTGGCCCCGCCCATCAACTACGGCTACACCCCCGGCCTGTCCACCTTCCCCGGGACCGTCACCATCGGCATGGAGACCCTGATCTCCCTGTACACCCAGGTGGCGGCGGGCTACGTGGGGTGGGGGGCCCGGCACATCGTGTTCATGAACGGTCACGGCGGCAACATCCCCGCCCTGAGCGCCGCCTGCGACAACATCGCGGCCCGGGGGGCCTACGCCATGGTGATCAGCTACTGGCTCAATTTTTCCCAGGACATCCTGACGGTCTGTTCCGCCCAGGGGCACGCCGGGGAGGACGAGACCTCCCTGGTCCTGGCCATCGACCCCTCCCTGGTGGACATGGGGAAGGCCTCCAGCTGGGAGAAGAAACCTCTCATCACTCCCATGAACGGCCCGGACATGGCGTCCCGGCGCATCCCTGAGGCGGTCACCGGGGACGCCCGCAAGGCGGACCGGAAGAAAGGGGATGCCCTCTACCGTATCCTCCGGGACCGGACGGTGGAGACGATCCGGGCCTTCGCCGCCGGGGAGTATGTGCGGTAGACCCTAGGCCAGGGTGTCCCGGAAGAGACGGAAGACGTTCCCCCAGGCGACCTTGCCGATGGTCTCTTCCGGCCAGCCCCGCCGCCGCAGGGCGCCGATGATGTTCCCGGTTCTGGAGGCGTCCTCCAGGCCCCGGGTGTCCAGGAAATCCGGTCCGGGGTAGAGGTACTCGGTGTAGTGGAGGCCCAGAACCAGATGGTCCTCCCCCAGAACTTCCAGCATGTGCTCCAGGTGTTGGATGTAGCGTTCCAGGCTGTGGTTTTTCCTGTCGTCTTTGTCCGCCAGGGCCGCGGCGGAAGTCATGCAGCCCACGCAGCCCCCCTCCCGGGCCACCGCCCGGAGCTGGTCGTCCGAGTAGTTCCGGCCGTTGTCGTAGACCGCTTTGGCGGAGGTGTGGGACATCAGGACGGGTTTCCGGGACAGGGCCAGGATCTCCCGCTGACAGGGTTCGTTGGCGTGGGCCAGGTCGATGAGGACCCCCAGCTCGTTCAGGAGCCGGACGAAGTCCCGCCCCCGGGGAGTGAGACCCCGGTCCGGGTCCCCCCAGTGGCCGGTGGCCAGGTCGTTCTGGTCGTTCTGGGTCAGGGAGGCGAGCCGCAGCCCCGCCTCCCGGTGCATCCGTTCCACCAGCGAGAAGTCCCCCTGCACCGCCTTGAGCCCCTCCATGCCCACCAGCGCCGGGAGCGGGCCTTCGTCGCAGGACGGGGCCTCCGGGGCCTCCCCGGCCCGCGGGGCCGCGGCCCGGGAGGCGTCCTGGGGAAGGGCCCGGGCTTTCTCAGCGGCGGCCCGGGGATGGTCTTCCGTCCCGGCAGGTCCGGAAGCCTCCGGGGCCTCCCCGGCCCGCGGGGCCGCGGCCCGGGAGGCGTCCTGGGGAAGGGCCCGGGCTTTCTCCGCGGCGGCCCGGAAGGTCTCCTCCGCCCGGGCGGCGTCGGCGGCGCCGAGGATAAGGCTCCAGACCCCGGCGTTTTCCCGATCCTCCTCCCGGAAGAGTCGGATGAACTCGCGGATGTCCTCGGGGCCGGCGGGGGTGTCGTACATGTGGCAGTGGATCAGAACCGCGCCGGCGACGCCGCCCTCCCGCAGGCGGGACAGGTGGCGGCTCCGGAAGACTGCGGTCTCCCCCTCCCGGCGGCGCTTCACCACATCCATCAGGATGTCGGCGTGGCAGTCGAAAACGGGGTGGAGGCTCATCGGTTGTACGCCTTGATGTCCCGCACCTTCACCGCGTCCAGGTCCCGGAGAAGGGCCAGCGTGAAGGCCTTGGCCGCCCGGTAGTCCCGGTAGTCCAGGATGGTGCTGTTGGTGTGGATGTAGCGGGACGCCACCCCCAGGGTCAGGGCGGGGACGCCGGAGCGGACCAGGTGGATCTCCCCGGCGTCGGTGGAGCCCGCGGCCATGAAGTACTGGTGGGGGATTCCCTCCCTTTCCGCCAGCTTCACCGCGTACCGGAAGAGCCCCCGGTGGGTCAGGGTGGTCCTGTCGGCGAAGCGCAGCAGGACCCCCTCCCCCTGCCGGCCGAAGACGTTTTCGTCCCCGGTGTTGTCGTTGGCTGCGGAGGACTCGAAGACGAAAGCCAGGTCGGGGGCGATGGTCCAGGCGGCGGTGCGGGCCCCCCGGAGGCCCACCTCCTCCTGCACCGTGGCGCCGATGTAGAGGTCGACCCCCAGCTTTTCCCCCGCCGTCTCCCGCAGAACCTCCAGGGCCAGGGCGCAGCCGAAGCGGTTGTCCCAGGCCTTGGACAGGAGCTTCCGGCCTCCGAAGAGAGGGACGAAGGGGCCGTCCACCACCACCATGTCCCCGGGCCGGACCCCCAGGGCCAGAACCTCCTCCCGGCTCACCGCGCCGATGTCCACCATCATCTTCTCCACCGGCATGGGCCGGGAGGCCACATCCTCGGTGAGAAGGTGGGGAGGGATGGAGGCGATGGTGCCCGGCCAGGCCTGGCCGGTTTCGCCGGAATACACCGTCACCCTCTGGGCCAGGAGGACCTGGTTCCAGCTCCGCCCCACGGGGTACAGATGCATGAGCCCCCGGGGCGTGATGTCCAGGACCAGGAAGCCGATCTCGTCCATGTGGCCGGACAGCATCACCCGGGGGGCGTTCTCCCGGCCGCAGCGCCGCACCGCGAAGACGCCGCCCAGCTCGTCGAAGACGAGTTCGTCGGCGTGGCGGGCCAGCTCCGTTTTCATGACGTCCCGGACCGCCTTCTCCTGGCCCGAAACGCCGGGAAGCTGGGTAAGGGTCTGGAAGAGCCGGAGCTCCTCCGGGGTCGGGAGAGGGTCCCTGTTTTCGTTCATCCCCGGGCCTCCTGAATGTGGATTTTTCCCTGGAGTATCTCGTCCATCCGGTGGCAGGCCGCCAGCCGCCCCGGGGCGTACTCCGTCAGAGGCGGATCCGTAATCCGGCAGAAGTCCCGGGCCAGGGGGCAGCGGGGGGCGAAGCGGCAGCCCGGTCTGGGATTCACCGGAGAGGAAATTTCGCCCTGGAGCACTATCCTCTTCTTCCGGGCCCCCACCCTGGGTATGGGGATGGCGGACAGCAGGGCCTTGGTGTAGGGGTGGACCTGCTCCTGGAAGAGCGTCTTCGCCGGGGCCTTCTCCACCAGCTGCCCCAGATACATGACGCAGATGTCGTCGGAAATGTGCTTCACCACCGAGAGGTCGTGGGTGATGAAGAGGTAGGTGAGGCCGAACCGGTCCTGCAGGTCCCCCAGAAGGTTCAGGATCTGGGCCTGGATGGACACATCCAGCGCCGAGACCGGCTCGTCGCAGACGATAAACCGGGGGTTCAGGGCCAGGGCGCGGGCGACGCCGATCCTCTGGCGGCGGCCGCCGTCCAGTTCGTGGGGGTAGGCGTCGTAGAGCCGGTCCGCCAGCCCCACGGTTTTCATCAGTTCCCGCACCTGGGCCTCGTAATCGTCCGTGTCTTTGACCCGTCCGTAGATGAGGAGGGGCTCGCCGATGATGCCCGCCACGGTCTTCCGGGGGTTCAGGGAGGCGTAGGGGTCCTGGAAAATCATCTGCATCTCCGACCGGAGGCCGTGCATCCGCGTCCTGGAGGCGGCGGTGACATCCACTCCATCGAAAAATACCGTGCCCGAGGTGGGCTCGTGGAGCCGGAGAATGGCCCGGCCGGCGGTGGATTTTCCGCACCCCGATTCCCCCACCATCCCCAGGGTCTTTCCCCGGCGGATGTGGAAGGAGACGCCGTCCACCGCATGGAGGGCCCCCTGGGGGGTGTGGAAGTATTTCCGGAGGTCCCTCACCTCCAGAAGGGGTCTGTCGTTCCCGTTGCTGGTCGCTGTCATGGATTCAACCCTCTTTCTTGCCGTAGAGATGGCACTTCACCAGATGCCCGTTCAGACGGACCGGCTCGGGGCTCAGCCGGGAGCAGATCTCCATGGCCCGGGGGCAGCGGGGGTGGAAGGGGCAGCCCGGGGGCAGCCGGGTGGGGTCCGGCATGAGCCCCGTGATGGGCCTGAGGCGGTCCCTGTCCTCGTCGAGGCTGGGCAGGGATTCGAAGAGCCCCAGGGTGTAGGGGTGCTTGGGGGTGTCGAAGACGTCCTTCACCGTTCCGTACTCCACCACCTCGCCGGCGTACATGGTGGCCACCTGGTCGCACATCTCCGCCACGATGCCCAGGTCGTGGGTTATCAGGATGGTGGAGGTGACGAACTTCTCCTTCAGGCTTCGCATCATCTCCAGAACCTGGGCCTGGATGGTCACGTCCAGGGCGGTGGTGGGTTCGTCCGCCAGGAGGAGTTTGGGGCTGCAGGCCAGGGCGATGGCGATGACCACCCGCTGCTTCATCCCCCCGGAGAACTGGTGGGGGTAATCCTCGGCCCGCCCTCCGGGGATTCCCACGGTCTCCAGCATCGCCCGGGCGCGGCTCGCCGCCTCCGCCTTGGAGACCCGGTCGTGCTTCCGGACGGTCTCGGCGATCTGCTCCCCCACGGTGAGAAGAGGGTTCAGGGAGGTCATGGGGTCCTGGAAGATCATGGAGACTTCCTTCCCCCGGAGCTCCACGATCTCGGCCCTGTCCATGGTGAGCACATCCCGCCCCTCGAAGAGGATCCGCCCGGAGACGATCCTCCCCTGGGGCTCCTGGATCATCTTCAGGATGGAAAGGGCGGTGGTGGTCTTGCCCGCCCCGGTCTCCCCCACCAGGCCCAGGGTGGCCCCCCGGGTCAGGCTGAGGTTCAGCCCGTTGACGGCCTGGACCGTTTCCCTGTCCGCGTAATAGTGAACGGAAAGATCCCTGATTTCCAGAATGGTGTCCACGAGGCGCCTACCTTTTCAGTTTCGGGTCCAGGGAATCCCGGAGCCCGTCGCCGATGAGATTGTAGGCCAGCACGGTGATCATGATGGCCAGGCCGGGGAAGAGCAGGGTGTGGGGGGCGTACTTGATGAACTCCCGGGCCTCGGAAAGCATGTTCCCCCATTCCGGAGTGGGGGGAAGGATCCCCAGCCCGAGAAAGGAGAGGGAGGCGGCCCAGAGGATGGCGGAGCCCACGTTCAGGGTGGACTGGACGATCACCGGGGCCAGAATGTTGATGAGGACATGCCGGGTGACGATCCGGAAGTCCCCGGCCCCGATGCAGCGGGCCGCCTCGATGAACTCCTGGTCCTTCACCGAGATCACCGAGGCCCGGACGATCCGGGCGTAGCGGGGCATCATGCTGGTGGCGATGGCCACCAGCAGGTTGAAGAAGCTGTTCCCCAGGGCGGCCACGATGGCGATGGACAGCAGGATGGTGGGGATGGAGAGCATGATGTCGGTGATGCGCATGACGATGGTGTCGATGAAGCCCCCCTTGTAGCCCGCCAGAGCCCCCATGACGCCCCCCACCAGCAGGGACATGGCCACGGTGACGAAGCCGATGATCAGGGATATCCGGCCGCCGTGGATCATCCGCCCCAGGATGTCCCGGCCGTAGTTGTCCGCCCCCAGGAGGTAGCGGTGGTCGAAGGTCTCCCCCCGGAAGGTGACCGCCGCCGTGGTCCCCGGGGACTTGAAGGAGTTGGAGAGCTGGACCGTGGTGATGAACTCGTAATCGTAGAGGATGTCCGCCATGAGGGCGATGGCGGAGAGCGCCACGATGACCCCCACGGAGGCCAGCGCCAGTTTGTTTCGGGCGAACCTCCGGCCGAACTGGGCGAGGTTGCGCCGGTATCGCTTCAGGGATCTCCGGAATCTACTTTCTCCGGACCCGGGAGATGAACTCATTCCAAACCACCTTGAAATTGACGGATTTCGAACTCTGGATCGACGCCTTCACCCGGGGGTCGATGAAGCCGTAGAGGATGTCCACGATGAGGTTCACCACGGTGAAAACCAGGGCCACGAAGCAGACGGAGCCCAGGATCTGGGGCGTGTCCTTCTCGCCGATGGCCTTGAACATGATGGTGCCGATGCCGGGGTAGGCGAAGATCTGCTCCGTCAGCACCGCCCCCCCCAGGAGGGCCCCGAACTCCAGACCGATGACGGTGACGATGGGGATCATGGCGTTCCGCAGGGCGTGCTTGCGCACCACCAGGTGTTCGTCCATCCCCTTGGCCCGGGCGGTGCGGACGTAGTCGGTCCTCATGATCTCCAGCATCGCCGACCGGGTCATCCGGAGGATCAGGGCGGTGGAGTAGAGCCCCAGGGTCGTTATGGGGAGGATCATGGAAACCGGGTTCCGGGGGTCCGCCAGGGAAGGCAGGAAACCCAGGGTCTCGGCGAAGACGTAGATCAGCACCATGGCCAGCCAGAACACCGGCATGGCGACCCCCGCCAGGGCCATCACCGTCGAGACCATGTCCAGGACCGAGTATTGCCGGATGGCGGACAGGATTCCCACGGGGACCCCCAGCAGGGCGGCGAACAGCAGCGCCCCGGTGGCCAGAAGGAGGGTGTTGGGGAAGGACCCCATGATCATTTCGAAGACGTTCCGGTTGGTCACGTAGGACCGGCCCAGATCGCCGAAAAGGAGGCCTTTGTAGCCGAAGACCTCGTGTTTGTAGCCCAGGAGAAAACGCTTGTACTGGACCAGAAAGGGGGCGTCCAGGCCCATGTCCTTCTTCATCTGCTCGTAGGCCGCCGGGGTGGCGTTGGGTCCCAGCGCTATCAGCGCCGGGTCCCCGGGGGTGATGTGGAGCAGGGAAAAGACGATGAAGGTGACGCCCAGAAGGACCGGCACCAGCATCAGAAGTCTTTTGAGAATGTATCGAGGCATTGCACCGTCCTTGGAAAGAAGAGGGGGAGGCGGCTCGGCCTCCCCCCTTTCAACCTGTGTCGCGAAGGATTACTGGAGTTTCTTCAAGTTGTGCACGTCGATGATCTCGGTGCCGAAGAGGTTCTCCTCCAGGGCCCCGACCCGGGGATTGTAACCGATGATGACGTCCTGGTACACCAGGGGGACGTAGGGCTTGTCCTCCAGAAGCTGCACCGTGGCCGCCGTGTAGGCCGCCTTCCGGACCGCCGGGTCCACCGAGTGGCGGGCCTTGACGATGTTGTCCTGGACCTTGGCGTTGGAGTAGACCGCCGCGTTCATCCCCGTCCCCACCGAGTCGGAGGAGTAGATGATGCAGGTGTAGTCCGAGTCCAGGGTGGGGGTGAACCAGCCGAAGAAGGAAATGTCGTAGCCTTCCCCGGTTTTACCCATGCCGATGAGCTGGGCGTGGACCATGGGGATGACCTTCAGGAGATCGACCCCCAGGGTGGTCTTGACCTGGTCCTTGATGATGTTGGCCATCTTGACCCGCTCGGGGATGTTGGAGACGATGAAGTTCAGGGACTCGGGGGTCAGCTTGGCCTTGAACTCCGGGGACAGCTTGTTGAAAAACTCCTTGGCTTTGGCGGCGTTGAAGTAGCTGGACTCCTTCTTCCATTCCCCCAGGGTTGTCCCGGCGGGGCGGTCGGTGACGTAGCCGATAAGGCCGGGGTGCATGATCTGGTCCGCGGGAACGGCGGTTCCGTTGAAGATGTCCACCTGTTTGGTGAAGGGGACCGGGTCGATGGAGTAGAAGATGGCCGACCGGAGATAGGTGGAATCCTGCGGGGTGTAGCTGCCGCTCTTGTCGGGCTTGCCGTCCTTCAGCTGCCCCACCATGGGGGAGTACATGCTGAAGCCGATGTAGTACATGGTGCGCCCCGCTCCCTGTCCCCGGGCCAGGGAGACCCCGGCCTTGCCGAGGCTGTCCAGCTCCAGACGGGAGATGTTATGGGACACGTCGATTTCCCCGGTGCGCAGGGCGTTGGCCACCTGCTGGTTCTCCGAGATGGCCCGGTACTGGATGTTCTTGAAGGCCACCTTGTCGGCCCCGTTCCACCAGCTGTCGTTCCGGGTGATATTCACCTCCTGGGGGTTGGGCCAGCTGACGAACTTGTAGGGGCCCGTCCCCACCACAACCTTGGTCCCGTAATCGGCCCCGGCTTTCTCCACGGTGGCCTTGTTCTCGATGCCCGAACAGTAGTGGGCCAGGATGTTGATGATGGGCCCGTAGGGGGCGGCCACCATGTATTGCTCCCGGTCCGCCCAGGACTCCATCTTCTGGTTGATGCCGTACTTGGGGTCCACGTAGCCGGTGGTGATCTTCACCGTGTGGGGGTCCACCGCCTCCACCTTCTTGATGGCGGCGAACATGCTCTTGGAGGCGGACTTGGGGTGGTGCAGGATCCGGTTGAAGGAAAAGACCACGTCCTCGGCGGTGAAGGGGTTGCCGTTATGGAAGCTGACGTTCCGGCGCAGCTTCAGCGTCACCGTGGCCCCGTCGGCGGAAAAGCCGCCGTTCTCCTTGGTGGGGATCTCCGTGGCCAGAACCGGGTAGAAGGAGCCGTCGGGCCTGATGCCGATGAGGGTCTCGTTGATCTCCCGCATGATCTGGGCCTCGTAGAGGGTGGTGAAGAGGTTCGGGTCCAGAGGCTGGGGCTGGGCCCGGAGGACGAAGATCAGGGTGTCCGGGTCCCGGTCCTTGATGGAAGGCCCCTTCACGGCGCCCGCCGCCCCCTTCTCCTTGGCCCCGCCGGCCCAGAGGAGGGAAAGGGACAGAATGACGAGGAAAATGACAAGAAAGGTTTTTTTCATGGCAGAACTCCTTTTAAGAATGGTACCGACTGAAAAAGACGGCTGTCAAGGGTGATTTCCGCTGATTCCCGGTTTTTTTTCTCCATTTCCCGGAACGTTGATCTTTATTCCTCCCCGGGTTAAGCTTCTCCGGTGGACCGGGCAGGCGACACCCCCCTCTTCTCCTCCAGTCAGGACCCTCTGCGGGAGCCCCTGGCCGCCCGGATGCGGCCCCGGACCATCGACGAGTTCGTGGGCCAGGACCATATCCTGGGCCCCGGCCGCCTTCTGCGCCGGGCGATCCAGGCGGACCGGCTCGCGTCGGTCATCTTCTCCGGCCCCCCCGGCACAGGAAAAACCACCCTGGCCCGGGTCATCGCCAACAGCACCTCCCGGGCCTTCACGTCCCTGAACGCGGTGCTCTCGGGCGTGAAGGATGTCCGGGAGGCGGTGGAGGAGGCCCGGCGGGAGCGGGACCTCTACGGCCGGGGGACCATCCTCTTCGTCGACGAGGTGCACCGCTGGAACAAGGCCCAGCAGGACGCCCTGCTGCCCTGGGTGGAGAACGGCACGGTGATCCTCATCGGGGCCACCACGGAAAACCCCTTTTTCGAAGTGAACTCCGCCCTGGTCTCCCGGAGCCGGGTCTTTCAGCTCACCCCCCTGGGGCCGGAGGACCTGCGGGTCATAGCCCGCCGGGCCCTGGAGGACCCCATCCGGGGCTACGGGCGCCATCGGGTGGCGCTGGAGCCCGATGCCCTGGAGCACCTGGTGCGGGTGGCCGACGGGGATGCCCGGAGCCTTTTAGGGGCCCTGGAACTGGCGGTGGAGACCGGCCCCTCCGGTTTCCCGCCTCCTCCGGGGGAGGAGGTCCGCATCGATCTGGCATCGGCGGAGGATTCCATCCAGCGCCGGGCGATCCTCTACGACAAGGAGGGGGACTGGCACTACGACACCATCTCGGCCTTCATCAAATCCCTCCGGGGCTCGGACCCGGACGCGGCCCTGTACTGGATGGCCCGGATGGTGCTGGCCGGGGAGGACCCGCGCTTCATTTTCCGCCGCATGCTGATCCTGGCCGGGGAGGATGTGGGTCTGGCGGACCCCCAGGCCCTGGGGGTGGTGGAGGCGGCGGCCCGGGCCTTCGACCGGGTGGGGATGCCCGAGGGGCAGTACCACCTGACCCAGGCGGCCCTGTACCTGGCCACCTGCCCCAAGTCCAACTCCGCCCTGGGCTACTTCGACGCCCTGAAGGCGGTGGAGGCGGAGGGCATTTCCGATGTGCCCACCCATCTGAAGGACTCCAGCCGGGACGCCAAAGGCTTCGGCCACGGGGCGGGCTACCGGTACCCCCACGCTTACCGGGACCACTGGGTGGCCCAGGACTACCTTCCCCGGGAGCTGAAGGAGAGGCTGTTCTACACCCCCTCGGCCAGCGGCTACGAGGCCCGGATCCGGGAGGAGGTCCTCCGGCGGAGGGAGGCCCGGCTGGAGGCGGTTTTCGCGGCCCCCGAGGAGATCCTCACCTTCTCCCCCGGGGACAGCGCCCGGGACCGGTGGCTGGAGCGGGCTTCCTCGGAGAGGAACGCGGTCCTGGAAGAGGTGCGGGACAGGATCTTCGCCGCCTCCGGCATGCTGCGCCACCATCGGGCGCTGGTGGCGGGATCCGCCGGGGGCCTGCTTGTCTGGGAGGCCCTGCGCCGGGCGCCGGAGGGCGGGGTCTGGGCCCTCGTTCCGGATGAAAAGGCCCTCGCCGCCCTGTCGGCCTACGCCGGGAAGCTGCCGGAGCTGGAAAGGCCTTTTCTTCTTCGGGCCGGTCCGGCCGACCTTCCCCGCCTGGAGGAGCCCCTGCCGCCCATGGATGTGGTGATGGGACGGAACCTTCTGACCCGGGAGCCCGACCGGGCGGGGGTTCTGGGGACCTTTTTCGGGGTCCTCGCCCCCGGGGGCGTCCTGTCTCTGGGGGAGGTCGTTCCTTCCCGGGGGTCCCGGCTCTTCGCCGCGGCGGGAACGGCGGGCCTGCCCCCGGGCCTGGGAAAGAAGCTTCTGGAAGCCGAAGAGGGGCTGTACCGGGACCGGGGGAATCCGCTGGTGTCCTGGGGGCCCCGGGACCTGGAAGCGGCCCTGGCCGACGGGGGCTTTTCCTCTCCTGCGGTCAGCCTGGAATTCTTCGAAGAAAGGCGGACGGTGTCGCCGGAGAATATCGCCGCCTGGTTCGGCCTGTCCGTCTCCGGATCGGGATCCTCCGGCGGGGGGCCCTACGCCGACCTGGTTCGGGAACTTCTGGATGAGAACGAACGGAGGGATCTGGCCGCCTGGGCGGAGGAGAGGCTGGCCGGGAAGGCCCTGCCCTGGAGGACCTGCGTCGCCTTCCTCACCGGCAGGCGCCCCTCCTAGGCGTCCCCCCAGACGTTCCACCAGGCGTCCCGGCTAAACGACGAAAAGGTCGGGACGGAAATCACGGTCCGCCCCCCGCTAAGGGGCTCCCCCAGGCGTCCCCTCCTAGGCGTCCCACCAGGCGCCCGGCTAAACGACGAAAAGGTCCTTGGACGCGAAGTTGGGGAAGCTGGTGAGGTTCACCCCCAGCTTCCGCAGGCCCGCCTCGTCGCCGGGGGAGGGGATGTGGGTGATATGGGCCTCGCAGCCCCGCAGTTCCTTGAGCCGGTCCACCGCCGCCTGGGCCGCCGGGTTCACCGCCGCGCTGATGCTCAGGGCGATGAGGGTCTCCTCCAGATCGAGGCTCACCATTTTGCTGCCCAGGACCTCCTTCTTGAAGTGGCTCAGGGTCCCGGTTATGTGGGGGGCCAGGAGATGAATGGCGTCGGGGATGCCCGCCAGGTGTTTGATGGCGTTGAGCACCAGACTGGAGGCGGCATGCAGCAGGGGAGAGTTCTTTCCGGTGATGATGGTGCCGTCCTGAAGCTCCAGCGCCGCCCCGCAGTAGATCCCGTCGCTCCCCTTGCCCCGGGCGACGGCGTCCTCCGCGGCCCGGGCGGCGGCCACGGCTACCTTCCGGTCCTCCGGGTGGATGTCCAGCTCCTTCATCAAAAGCTCCACCCTCTGCACCGTCTGCCTGGTCTCGATCCCCATGGCGTATTCGCAGGAGTAGCGGAAAAATCGCCGGATGATTTCCTGGGTCGCCGCCTCCCGCACCACCTGGTCGTTGACGATGCCGAAGCCCACCCGGTTAACCCCCATTTCGGTGGGGGAGCGGTAAACCGAGATTTCCCCGGAGATCCGCTCCATGATCCTCTTCAGAATGGGAAAGACCTCCAGGTCCCGGTTGTAGTTTACCGCCTTCTCGTTCAGGGCTTCCAGATGGTAGGAATCGATCTGGGCCGCGTCCCCCACGTCCGCCGCCGCCGCCTCATAGGCCACATTGACGGGATGGCGCAGCGGCAGGTTCCAGATGGGGAAGGTCTCGAACTTGGCGTAGCCCGCGGCGACGCCCCGTTTCTGCTCGTGGTAGAGCTGGGAGAGGCAGGTGGCCAGCTTGCCGCTCCCCAGGCCGGGGCCGGTCACCACGACGATGGGCCGGTCGGTCTCGATGTACTCGTTGGCCCCGTAACCATCGTCGCTGACGATGGTGTCCACATCGGTGGGGTAGCCCTTGGTGAAGCGGTGGGTGTAGACCCGGATCCCCCGCCGTTCCAGGCGGTTTTTGAAACGGACCGCCGATTCCTGGCCGTCGAAGCGGGTGATCACCACCCCCCGGATGGCCAGGCCCCAGCCGGAGAGATCGTCGATCATCTTCAGCGCGTCCGCGTCGTAGGTGATGCCGAAGTCGCCCCGGATCCGCCGCCTCTCGATGTCCCCGGCGTAGATGCAGAGGATGATGTCGGACCGGTCCGCCAGCCGGGTCAGGAGGTGCATCTTGACATTGGGGTCGTAGCCGGGGAGGACCCGGGCGGCATGGAAGTCGTAGATCAGTTTTCCGCCGAACTCCAGGTAGAGCTTGTCACCGAAAAGCCGGACCCGCCGGAGAATCTCCCGGGTCTGTTCCTCGAGGTACCTGGCATTGTCGAATCCGATGGCTCGTGTCATGGTTTTTTCGCCTCAAAAGACTTCCTCTAAGATGTAAAACATGCTTCGGTCCGTGCCGAACATGAGCCGCCCCCCGGCCACCACCGGCGCGCTGAGGACGGCTCCCTCGGTTTCCATGCTCCAGAGGGTCCCGCCGTTCCGGGCCGATAGGCAGATCAGCCGGGGCTGCCGCCGGGGGGCCGGGGCGTCCCGGAAATCCCTGCGGCCTTCCACCGTGGCCGACTCCTCCCCCAGGAGGCCGAAGTACAGACGGTCCCCGGCGACGGTGGGGGCGGAGCTGACGGGAAGGTCGAACTCCTTCTCCCAGAGAAGCTTCCCCGTCCGGGTGTGGAAGGCCCGGACCACCGAATCGCCCCCGGCGTAGATCACCGAGTCCTTCCAGACCACCGGGGCCATGAAATCCAGAAGATTCAGGCTCCGGAGGAAGAGACCTTCCAGATCCGGCCGGTAGCCGGGCCCCCAGCGGGAAAAATCCCAGTAGCTCCAGACCCTCCGCCCGCTTCTGCGGTCGTAGGCGTAGAAGGAGAGTTCCCAAGCCGGCTCACTATACCCCGCCGTGGAAAAGAATAAAAGATCCTTCTCGATGGCGGGGAAGGAGTACCATGTGGCGTTCAGCTCCGCCGTTTCCAGGACCCAGTGGTAGGTCCCGGTCCGGGTGTCGTAGGGACCGAAGCTGTGGGGCCGGTCCGGCGGCCCCGGGGCGAAGTACATGACGTCGTCGTACATCTGATAGGTGTGATAATACCAGACCGGGTTGGGGATCTCCGCGGCGGGGACACCCTCGGGGGTCAGGAAAAAGCTCGAACCCCCGTCGCTGGTGAAGATGACCCGGTCCTTGTAGCGCTGCACCGACGAGTTCACCGGACGGCCCGTGGGGAAGTTCCAGATCTCCTCCCCGCTCTTCCGGGACACCGCGTAGGCCTTCCCGTCCTGGCTCCCGAAGTAGACCTGGTCCTCGTCCACGAAGGGGACCGAATTGATGGAGGCCCCGGTTTTGAAGACCCAGCGCATGAAGCCGCTGTCGATGTCCAGGGCGTAGAAGTTGCCGTCCGCGGAGCCGAAATAGATGGTGTTCCCCTTGACCACCGGGGGGTTGAAGGCGTGGAGCGTCCGGCCGTCCAGCTGCAGGCGGAGCTTCCACTTGAGGCCCAGGGGCGGCCGCACCGGGGAGGCCGCCGCTCCCCGGCCGCCTTCGCCCCGGAACTGGATCCAGTCCGATGACGGCCGGCAGGAGGCGGCAAGAAGGAGAAGGCAGGGGAGGGCCGCCCGAAGGAGGGGGTGGAGGAGGGCCGGCCTCCGGCGGGGGGGGCGGGAGAGCCCCCGGCTCGGAACCCGGGTTCCCCCGCGGGGCGTCGGCGGGGCCGGCGCATGAGGGGCCAGGGTGCGCGGGGCCGCCGTAAAAGGGGCCGGCGTAAAAGGGGCCGGCGTGCGAAGCGCCCGAGGGTTTCCCATGCTCATGGATACCACAATCCCCGGAGGCTGACGATCCTCCTGACCATTCCCGCCGGGCCGGGGCGGCGCAGTTTCCGCAGGACCCGGCCGGATTCCCGCCGCAGCTCCTCCATCATCTTCTCCCGCTCCCCCGGGGCGAAGGTCTCCCGGTAGCGCAGCGGGGTGTACAGGGCCGCGAAGGCGGCGAAGGACGGCTCGTCGGGGAAGAGCCGGGCGTACTCCTGGGAGGTCTGGGACGGCGGTTTGAAGGGCCTCCCCTCCGCCGCCAGACGCATCAGCAGGAGCCGGTAGACCGCCCGGGCCGCCCGGTCGTCCCGGCCCCGGGCCCGCAGGGCCAGCAGGGCCTCCCGGCCGCAGCGG
>Ga0302238_1000843_pt1 | contig 28368 bp, 18 predicted proteins | sample AAG_UR_Asn_MG_FD_193527 | JGI IMG/M metagenome (GOLD analysis project Ga0302238, IMG submission 193527) | Enriched activated sludge microbial communities from anaerobic digester in WTTP, New Holstein, Wisconsin, United States - AAG_UR_Asn | ecosystem: Engineered > Bioreactor > Anaerobic >... | reverse complement strand
CGAACGGCGCATGGCAGCGAAAAGCTCCCTGGTCAGCATCCCGAAGTCCACATCGGTCCCTCGCTTGACCCTTGTTCCGGCAATCAGATCGTCGGGACCCCTTCCTTCAATCACCAGCGGCGCCCACTCCAGTAACTCCGCCCTCTCCGTGCTGTACTCCATCGCCTGGAACATCGGATGCTTCGAAAGCGCCTCATGCCTCAGATGCAAATAGTCGATGTTGTTGCGCCCCCACACGAAGGCCACGTGCGGTACATTATTAAGAAAGGCCCGAGGATTGGGAATCCGCCCGCTCTCTACCAGATGCGCCCAGAACTGCAAGGAGACCTCGAAGGAGGAATTCACCTTCAACGCCTTGCTTATGTCCACCCTTCCAGCAGTGACCTCCGGCGTGTAATTCAGCTCGCAGTTGCCCGCATGCCCCGTGCCGGCATTGTTCATCGACTGGCTGCTCTCCCAAGCTATCTCGGGCAACCGCTCCAGCACCACTATCCTGATGCCCGGTATCAACTCTGAAAGCATCGCACCAAGAGTGGCACTCATTATCCCGCCCCCAACAAGAATCACGTCGCTTCGCTCCACAGAACTGCCTCTCATCGTTCCCCCTGAATTTGCCGTATCTGCCCAAAACCCCACCAGAAACCTCGGGCGCCACCATCTCATAGCTTGTCTCGCTTCAATATCGGTCTGTCCAGAGGATTTTCAAGATCCCGATTGGGCCACCGCCAGTCGCCCCCGCAAAAAATCGTGCCGCTCGCTGTCGAAAACTCTTGCCATCCCCAAAACCCTGTGATACAAAGCGCCTCGTTGTTCTTGGGGTGGTAGTTAAGCCGGTTATAACGTCGGCCTGTCACGCCGAAGGCCGCGGGTTCGAATCCCGTCCACCCCGCCTCACCAAGCCTGGAAACCCGTTTCCGGGCTTTCGTGTTTAATCCCCTTGAAAAGCCAACGCCTTATCGACTAACTTCACTTCCGTTGAAACAATGACTTCAAGGAGGTCTCATGAGAGGGTTTCCCCTGCTGATCCCGCTGCTGGCTCTAATCAGCGGATGCGGTATGTCTGCCTACGACTCCTCGTCCCAGTACTACAAGGGTGCAACTGAACACGCTGTTGCCTCTTCCGCCGATGCCGATGAGTACTTCGCCGGTGGCCTGGAACGTAGGCTGGAGGCCAAGCCCGCCCCCGCAGCGGAACGTGCGGCCCCCAACAGACCCTCCGATAAGGCGGAGAACCCCGTCGCCGGAGAGAATGCCCAAGCCTTCGCCAGGAAAATCGTCTACACGGCACGCTTCGTCGTCGATGTATTCGATATCGAGAAATCCCGGGAGGAGATCGTCGCCTGGACCGAATCCCTGGGCGGATACATGCACTCCCAGCGCGCTGGTACCGTGGTGCTCAAAGTGCCAGCTGAGAAGTTCCCCGAAGTCCTTACCCAGCTGCGCAAGGCCGGTCGCGTCAATGACGACCTCACTGACATCCGGGCCCAAGACATAACCCAGGAGTTCTACGACCTGGAACTCCGCCTCAAGACCAGAAAAGAGTACCTCGCCAGCCTCTCTGAACTGCTCAAGCAGGCCGGAAAACTCGAAGAGAAGCTCGCCGTCCAGCGAGAAGTGGCTAACGTCCTGGCTGACATCGAACAGATGGAGGGAAAACTCCGCGTCATGGTACACATGGTCGCTTTTGCTACCGTTACCGTGGAATTCAGACCCGCCTACAAGGGACCAACGCGAACCTTCAAGCTCCCCTGGGATTGGCTGGATCGCCTTGGCGTTGAGTACCTCTTCAACTAGGAACCATGACCACCCTCGACCCGGCCAACTCTGGCCGGAATCCCGGCCGCCGAGGGCTGGTCTTGTTCAAGCGGCCGTGCTGGAGGAAAACATGAACAGATTTATGCTGCCACTTCTTGCAGCTGTTGTGATGCTGGCCTCCTCCTGCGTCTCCGTCAAAGTCCCCGACGGCTACGCCAGGATGAGCTACACCGCCCAATACGACGTCAAAGCCGTCTCTACAGATGGCAATATATTCACCATGAGGGAGATAACAAATCAGGACGAGAAGAACGGCTCCCTGGACTACTGGGCCACTGCCATGAAGAACCAGTTCACCCTCTCCCGAGGCTACGAATTCGTCCAGGATGGCGACTTCAAATCCGGAAAGGGCCCCGGGCGTTGGCAACATTACACACATAAGTTCAAGGGGCTTGAGTATGTATATATAGTGGGAATTGTGGTTGATGACGATGAAATATATGTCATGGAAGCTGGTGGAGAAAAAGACCGCTTCAAGAATCAGGAAGCTTCTGTCAGAAAATCCTTCGAAACACTGAAGTAGCCTTCCTGCCCTGACTACCCATCTCAAGCCGCACTCGGGCCCTTCTCACAAGCCCCTCCATCAGACTTGCATCCTGTCGTTTCTCAGCCTATTCTCCCCCTTCGTGTTGGCGTCCCAGGCCCTTGTGCCGCTCCACGGCTCCTTGGCCCGTGGACTCACCGGCCTGAGATTTCGTGGCCGCAGAAACGGAAAGGAACCCTCATGAAAACCATCATTGAACCCTTCAAAATCAAAATGGTCGAGCCCATTCGAATGACCACCAGGGAGCAGCGCGTTGAACTCATCAAGTCCGTTGGCTATAACCCCTTCCTGCTCAAATCCGATGACGTGCTCATAGACCTCCTCACCGACTCCGGCACCTCCTCCATGTCCGATAAGCAGTGGGCCGCCATGATGATGGGCGATGAGGCCTATGCCGGCGGACGCTCCTTCTTCGATTTCGAACGAGTCGTCAAAGAGATCACCGGCTACCAATATGTCATCCCCACGCACCAGGGCCGAGCCGCAGAGAGAATCCTCTTCTCCGTAGTGGTCAATCCCGGTGATGTCATCCCCAACAACACCCACTTCGATACCACCAGGGCCAACATCGAACACAACAAGGCCGACCCCGTCGACCTCGTCACCGCCGATGGCTCCAACCCGGAAACAGACCTCCCCTTCAAAGGAAACATCGACCTCGATGCCGTAGAGAAGCTGCTGGCCACCACCGACCACAGCAAAATCCCTATGGGTATGATCACCGTCACCAACAACGCCTCAGGTGGACAGCCCGTCTCCATGGAGAACATCAAGGCCCTCTCGAAGCTGCTGCACGATAACGGCATCCCCCTTATCTTCGACGCCTGCCGGTTCGCCGAAAACGCCTACTTCATTAAGATGAGAGAGCCGGGCTACGCCCATAAGACCATCAAAGAAATTGCCCAGGAGATGTTCTCCTACGGCGACGGCGCTACCATGTCCTGCAAGAAGGACGCCTTCGCAAACATGGGCGGATTCCTGGCACTGAACAATACCCAGTGGGCCGATAAGGCCAGGGCAATGCTCATCCTCACCGAGGGCTTCCCAACATACGGTGGCCTCTCTGGCAGAGACCTGGCCGCTATTGCCCAGGGTCTCGAAGAGATCCTCGACGAAGACTACATGCAGTATCGCATTGCCTCCACCAGATACCTCGGGGAACACCTGGTGAAGGCCGGCGTGCCCATCTTCAATCCCCCGGGCGGCCACGCCATATACGTTGATGCCCGAAGGCTCCTTCCACATATCCCGGCCCACCAGTTCCCCGGCCAGGCCCTCTGCGTAGAAATGTACGTCGAGGGCGGCATCCGTGCCGTGGAGATCGGCTCCGTCATGTTCGGTAAGTGGGGCCCCGATGGCTCTTTCCGCGGTGCAAGAAACGAGCTTGTTCGACTTGCTATCCCGAGGCGAGTCTACACCCAAAGCCACGTTGACTTCGTCGTGGAGGCTATGGGGAACCTGGCCCAGCGCAAAGAGGAGATCCGTGGCTTCCGGTTCCTCTACGAAGCGCCTGTGCTGCGTCACTTCACCAGCACTTTCGAGCGCATCTGAAACCCCTAACCCTACACTGCGACCAGGTGAACATGTTCGCTCTGATTACCAATGACGACGGAATCGGCGCCCCGGGAATCAAGGCCCTCGAAGAAGCTGCTCGCCAGGTCTTCGAGGAGGTGCTGGTAGTTGCCCCCAAAGGGCAGGCCAGCGCAATAAGCCACGCCATAACCCTCAATCGCTCCTTCCGCCTCTTTCGGCAGGACGAGAGCCACGTGGCCTTGGAAGCCTACCCCGCTGACTGCGTCTTCTTCGCCCTCCGAGAACTCTGCCACAAACAACCCGACGTGGTGCTCTCCGGTATCAATATGGGGCCCAATCTGGGATACGACACCCTCTACTCGGGCACCGTGGCCGGCGCCCGCGAAGGTGCCATGAGCGGCATTGCCTCCCTGGCGTTCTCGCTGGCCGGTATGCCACCTGATTTCCCCTTCGACATGACCATCCCCCATGTCATCCGAATTCTTCAACTGGTCAAACGCTTCGGTTTGCCCCCGGAAACACTCCTCAATGTCAATCTCCCGGCACCGGAGATATTCGGAGACCCGAAAGGCTTTCGCTTCTGCCACCTCGGCCGCCGTGTCTTCGATAACGCCACAGCTGTCTTCAAAGACCCCATGGGCGGTGAACATGGCTGGATCGGAGGCCGCAACTTCGTCATGGCCGGAGATGAGGGGTCGGATTGCCACGCCATGAAGAATGGCTACATCACCCTCTCTTCCCTCACATGGAACATGAGCAGCGCTCCTCTCCCCGAAGTGGACTCCTGGGAGAGAGCCCTCAACTGAACGGAGATACCATGTCTATCGAGAAACACATTCGCTCCATTCCCGACTTCCCCAAGCCAGGAATCCTCTTTCGTGACATAACCCCCCTCCTGGGCAACGCCGAGGCTTTCAAAGAAACCATTGAGCTGCTGGCGGCCCCACACCTGGCCTCACCGCCAGACTATGTGGCCGGCATCGAATCCCGTGGTTTCATCTTCGCCTCAGCCCTGGCTCTCAGACTTGGCGCCGGACTGGTTGTGATACGAAAGCCCGGAAAGCTTCCCTACAAGACCATCAAAGCCAGCTATGCTCTTGAATATGGCACCGACTCCGTAGAGATTCACGAAGATGCCGTTGAACCCGGCAAATCTGTCCTGCTCGTGGATGACTTGCTGGCAACAGGGGGCACCATGGCAGCGGCCAGCGGCCTGGTCCAGTCCATAGGGGGCAAAGTGGTAGAGCACCTGTTTGTTATCGAGTTGGACTTCCTTCAAGGCCGGAAAAAGCTCGCCTCGGCTCCCGTCCGAGCGCTGCTCAACTACTGAGGAGCCTCTCCCCCTCCTCCGCCTCGGGGTTGCACCACCGCTAACCTCCTCCATGGGTTTTCGGGTGCCGTTCTCAATCCGATGAGCCCGAGGAGAACGCCGAAGGCTGAGTTGTAACAGCCCCGTTTGCCGGTAGACAAGGCCGGGCCGGGGGCCGAACATGTGAGTCACGGAATTATGACCTACTCTGACAAAGAAGCCTTCGCTCAGGCCGTCGTGGCCGGTGATGTTCGCTCCGCTGCCCGACTCATGCGGCTGGCCGATGACCGCGAACCGCTGGCTCGAGATCTCCTCTCGCTGCTCTTCCCCCACACCGGCAGAGCCCATATCGTTGGCATAACAGGCAACCCCGGTGCCGGTAAATCCAGCCTTGTTGATAACCTCATCACTTCGTGGCGAGGACGGGGCCTCTCCGTCGGCGTCGTTGCCGTTGACCCAAGCAGCCCTTTCTCCGGTGGCGCCGTTCTAGGCGATAGAATCCGCATGATGAGACACGCCACCGACCCCGGTGTCTTCATCCGCTCCCTGGCTACCAGAGGGGCCCTGGGCGGTCTCAGCCGCTCCGCCGGCGATATCGCTACGGTCATGGATGCCATGGGCCTGGATAGAGTGCTCATCGAAACCGTAGGCGTTGGCCAGGACGAGGTTGACGTCGTCCGCATGGCCCACACCACCGTCGTAGTCATGGTGCCGGGCCTCGGCGATGAGATTCAGATTCTTAAAGCCGGCATTCTGGAGATTGCCGACATCTTCGCAGTAAACAAAGCAGACAAGCCCGGCGCCGACCGCCTCGCCATGGAGTTGCAGTCGGTGCAGCACCTGGGCACCGACCAACGCCACATCCCTATTGTCAGAACCGTTGCCACCGCCCAGGAGGGCATCGAGGAGTTGGTGGACGCTATCGAAACTCATGCTGGGCTTCTCCGAAGCAGTGGAGAACTACAAGAAAGGGACGCACGACGACTCACCCAGGCCGTATTCCAACTGGTGCACGAAGCCGTCGATGCTGACCTGACAGAGCTGTTTGACCGCCTGAACAAAGAGAACGCCATCATCGACGAACTCCTCTCCAGAAGAAGCGCCCCCGCTACCGTCGCTCAACGACTGCTTGAACTGATCAATAAGATATAGTGCGATTCAGTCCCCGAAACCTACTCGGCTGGAGCATCCTCTGAAGGCAGCATGTCCGCGGTGAGAAGCAACTGTCGAGCAGCTTTGGCCTCGTCAAGACGACTGAAGTGCGTCACGTGCGGAGCATTCTGCAACGACTCCGGATCACGCTCCGCCACCCCAACAATTTCCTCAAGAGCTTCAACCAGAAGATCCAGATCCTCCACGGTCTCGTTCTCTGTCGGCTCTATCATCAAAGAACCATGGATATTGATCGGGAAGGACATGGTAGGCGGATGAATGCCCCTGTCTATAAGCCCCTTAGCAACATCCACATTAGAAACGTGATGTTTCTTCAGGTCATGGTCTGTCACCACACACTCATGCATGCACATACGATCATGGGGAACATCAAAGAAATCCCTAATTTTTACTCGAACATAGTTAGCATTCAAGACAGCGTGTTGAGTAACATCCAAAATACCCTGGTTGCCCATCTCAAGGATGTAGGCATAAGCCCTTACCATAACCAGGAAGTTGCCGAAGAAGGCCCTGACCCTGCCGATTGAATCCTTGGCCTCGTAGTCCAGACGGTACTTGCCCCCCTCCTTCACGACCCTTGGCTTCGGCAGATACTTCACCAACTCACCACGGACACCCACTGGGCCGGAACCCGGGCCGCCGCCGCCGTGAGGGGTGGAGAAGGTCTTGTGAAGATTGTAGTGCATCACATCGAAGCCCATGTCGCCCGGCCTGGCTACACCCATGAGAGCATTCAGGTTTGCGCCGTCACAGTAGAGGAAACCTCCCTTGGCATGCACTACCTCGGCTATCTTCGCCGACTCTTCCTCGAAGAGCCCCAGAGTGTTGGGGTTCGTAATCATGATGGCCGCAACATCCTCGGTCATGTACCGGGCTACCTCTTCGGCAGTCAGAACCCCACGGCCACCCGACTTAATCTCGATAGAGTCGTACCCATTGACCGCGCAAGAGGCCGGATTGGTGCCGTGAGCGGTATCGGGAATGAGAACCTTGGTCCGGTGCTCTCCACGCCGCTCCAACGCCTCTCTTACCATCCTCATACCAGCAAATTCACCGTGTGCACCCGCTGCCGGCTGAAGAGAGACCCCCTCCATTCCCGAGATCTCTCCGAGAAATCTCTCCAACTCATACATGAGCTCCAGACCACCCTGGAGATACCTGTCAGGGAAATATGGATGCACATGCGTAAATCCAACGAGTCTGGCCACCAGCTCATTTATTTTAGGATTGTACTTCATTGTACAAGATCCCAGTGGGTAGGTCCCCGTGTCAACGCCAAAGTTGAACTGAGACAGCCTGGTGAAGTGGCGAACAACCTGCGGCTCACTCACCTCGGGCAGCCCTTCAACCGATTCCCTCAGGAAGCCCTCGGGAATCCTGACCTCGACATCGAATTTTTCATCGGGCACGCTGAACCCGGTTCTCCCGGGACGGCTCTTTTCAAAGATGAGCGGCTCGGTGATTTTCAAGCAACGAACGGCCTTGCTTTTGCTCATGACCAGACTCCTTACTATCCAATAACCACACGTTCTATATTGGCGCCAACACGACGAAGCCTTTCGTCTATTTGTTGATACCCTCTATCTATCTGCCTAATATTATAGATATGAGTTTCCCCCTGGGCACAGAGTGCCGCAGTCAGAAGCGCCATACCTGCCCGGATGTCCGGACTCTCCATCCGGCCGCCGTAAAGCCTGCTTGGCCCCACAACTACCACCCGGTGGGGGTCGCACAGGATAATCTTGGCGCCCATGCCGATGAGATGGTCCACGAAGAACATCCGCCCCTCGAACATCTTCTCAAAAAAGAGCAGGGTGCCGTGGGCCTGCGTCGCCACCACAATGGCTACACTCATAAGATCCGTGGGGAACTGCGGCCAGGGGGCATCATCAATCTTGGGAATGGCACTCATCAGGTCAAACTGCACCCTCATCTCCTGGCGCCCAGGCACCAGCAGGGTATCTTCCCCCTCGAACTCTGTCTCGAGCCCCAACTTGGAGTACATGTTGAGGATGCTGCGGAGATCTTCGGGCCGCACGCCCTGAATTCTCAGTTCGCCTCCGGTTACCGCCGCCGCTCCGATGAACGAGCCTATCTCGAGATAGTCTGGCCCAATGGTGTGCTCGGCGCCGTGCAGCTTGTCCACCCCTTCAACCGAGAGGTAATTGGAGCCGGCACCGCTCACCTTGGCCCCCATGGCATTGAGCATTCTAGCCAACCCCTGAACGTGAGGTTCGCAAGCGGCGTTGCGAATGCAGGTGAACCCGGCGGCCATAGAGGCGGCCATGAGGATGTTCTCCGTACCCGTAACCGAAGCCTCATCCAGGAAGAGATCGGCGCCGTGCAGCTTCTTGCTCTCCAGGTAGAACTCTTTGCCAATGTTGGCTTTGGCTCCAAGGGCCTTCATGCCCATGAAGTGGGTATCCAGTCGTCGCCTTCCAATAACGTCGCCACCAGGAGGAGAGAGAGTAACTCTTCCCAACCTGGCCAGCATCGGACCCACAAACAGAATGCTGGCCCTGACCCTGGCGCAGAGATTCTTGTCCAGTTCCGCCCGGTTTACCTCCCGGCACTCCACTCGGAACGTATTCGGGGCCGTGCGCTCTACCGAACCGCCAAGCGATCGAACCAGATCGAACATGACAAGAACGTCCTCAATCTCCGGAACGTTCTTCAGCGTCACAGGCTCTTCCGTCAGCAGACAAGCCGCTATACAAGGCAAGGCCTCGTTCTTGCTGCCCATGGGGACGATAGTCCCGTCAATAGGGGAACCACCCCTTACTACGAAATACTCCAGCGACTTCTTGCGCGTCTCCATGGCGCTCCTTGGCATAGTCCGGAGGTGCCTCTAGCCTCCACCTAAGGGCTCTCAGGTGCCATGCTGCTGCACCCGGCCACCCTCCACCCGGAAGACCCGGACTTCCGGGTCCCCTAATAGCACATCGGGAGGCGAAGTAGTAGTGAGAAGTGTCTGAATTCCCCACTTGGAGATGGTGCTCATGAGAAGAGCCGTCCTCTCCGCATCCAGCTCCGAGGAGACATCATCCAGAAGAAGCACTGGCTTTACTCCGAATCGCTCGGTCCACAGCGCCAACTGCGCCAGCTTGAAGCAGACAGCCACCGCCCGCTGCTCTCCCTGGCTACCGAAAAACCGGGCCGGACGAGCGTTGAGAGTGAACTCCATATCGTCCACATGGGGCCCCACGCTGGTGCTGCACGATGCGTAGTCGTCCAGTCGCACAAGCTCCAGGGCTGCAGCAAACTTCGATGCTATGGCCGCTTGCTCCATCTCGGCTAGAGGCCCTTCGATGCTGGGAAGATACGAGACTCCAAGGGCCAGGGCACCTGCCGTGTGGTCATGGACCAGCCTCACTGCCTCGGGCACAAGCTCCCTCAGATACTTGAGACGGTAGCTCACTACCTGCGCTCCTTCCTTGCAGAGCAACTCCTCCACGCTGGCCAGTAGTTCCGGCGCAACCTTCCGCCGCTGCTCTCGCTGCTCTTTCAGCAGTCGGTTCCGGCTGCGCATATGCTGCACGTATCGCTTCATCAGGTCAGCGTAGGGCGGATAGTGAACCCAGATTGCCCTGTCCAGAAATTCTCTCCTGAGAGCCGGAGCCCCCTTCACCAGAGCCAGATCGTCGGGGCCGAAAAAGACCATGCGAAGCGTGGAGGCCACCTCCGCCAAGCCGCAGTTCTCTTTGCCCGCTGCACCGTGGCGCTTGGATGTCTCTGTTAGCTCCAGTGATAGCTCTGTCTGAACGTCGCCATCATCCACCGTTGCTTGCACCCGTGCCTGCCCCGCTCCATGCCTTATGAGATGGACCAGCTTGCCTGGCCGAAAACTCCGCCCGAAACAGGTTACGTACAATGCCTCCAAGACGTTGGTCTTGCCCTGACCGTTTCGACCGGCAAAGACGTTGTACCCGGAACCCAGCTCCAGAGTAATGGTGAGATTTCGAAAGTCCTGACAGGCTAGGCGGCTTACAAACATACCTTATGAGTACCCCGGAGGGAGATGCCCTGGACTACACCTCGTCTACGGGCATGATGACGTAGGTGAAGCTCTCGGTGGGATCGGCCGGCTCAATAACAGCCGGGGCCCCCGGCTCAATGAGCTTGATGACCACTTCGTTCGCCTCGATTACCCCCAGGGCCTCATTGAAGTATCGGTAGTTGAAGCCGATTCTGGTCGGCTCACCATCGTAGCTCACTGGGACCTCGCCCCTGCCATGGCCATGAGCAGGGTTGGCGGACCCCATGGACATCATCTCCTTCCCAACGATATCCAGCCTGACCGTGAGGATGTTCGGGTCTGTCACGGCGATCATCGCCCGGAGACCATTTACCAGTTCCTGGTGCTCTGCTGTTACCTTCCCGTTGAAACCGGTGGGTATGACGCTCTCGTAGTCCGGGTAGCGCTCCTCTATCAGCCTAACGTAGAGCGCCGAAGAGCCTACCTTGAACATGACCTCGCCTGCTCCGAACCCGATGGTGAGTTCGCCGCTCTCACCCTCAAGAAGCTTGCGAACTTCCTGGATGCCCTTGCGGTGTACGATGGTGTCCCCCGACCTGTCGCCAGGAACAACCTTGCCCTCGAAGGTAGCAGTGGCCTTGGCCAACCGGTGACCGTCCGTTGCCACACAAATGAGCGTTACACCGTCCGGGACCTCCTTGAAATCGAAGAACACGCCGTTGAGGTTCATTCTGGCCTCCTCCTGCGACATGCAGAAGGCCGTCTTGTTCAACAGCTTCTTGAAGACGTTCACGGGCAGAGCGATGCTCTGGGCCGGCTCTGGCTTCTCGATGCGAGGATAGTCGTCAACGGGCGTGCTGTTCAGGTCGTAGGTGAACTTGCCACAAGTCAATCTGTACTTGTGGTTGTCCAGAGTCTCGATGACCACGTCGGCGCCGCCGCTGAGATTCTTCAAGACGTCGTGGAGCAGCTTGCCCGAGGTGACGAATCGCCCCTCTTTCTCTACGGTAGCTGGGCACTGGTCCATGAGCACCACGTCGTAGTCCGTGCAGACCATTCGGACCCCATCGGTGCCCGTCGTCTCCATCATGACCTGCGACAGAACGGTGAGCGTGCTCTTCTTCTCCACGATGCCCTGAGCCTTGGAAACCAGCCGGGTAAAAGTCTCTCGCTGAACGGTGAACTTCATGGACGTCCCTCCCTCTAAAGCAGGGCCGGTTATATAGTTTTTCTGATCAGACTGCAACCTTCCTCTGCGCCGGGAAACGGTGGGGAATCGGCGATCGGAGCCTGCCGGCTCTTACAGAAATCCACAGGGCGCTGTGGGAAACCTGTGGGAAACCTGTGGGCAGAGATCCCCTCGGATCTACCCACAGCCACTCCACAAGAAACCCACAGGCTTCTTCGCAGACCGGATGATACGGGCCCAGGAAAGGCCCACTAAGCTCACCCGCCGATACTACCTGCCTGGAAAAAAAGTCAAAATTTGGGATCTGTTCGACCTTGCCGCATCTGCTGCCGGCTAGCCTACGACCATGGCTCTTCAGTGGTTTTTCCAAACGATTCACGGTAGTTGCAGATTTCGAATCTGCTCCACGTCTCGCCTCATGACGGACTTCAGCTCTTCCACGCTGTCGAAGCGAAGCTCGCTGCGAACCATCTCGTGAAGGTCAACCCTGATGGTCTGACCGTAGATGTCTCCGTCGAAGTCCAGAATGTGGGCTTCCAGCCAGGTTGGACCGTTGTCGAAGGTGGGCCGGCTCCCAAGGCTTACGGCAGCAACTCTCCGTTCCCCATCGCCAAGGTTTGCTAAAGCAGCGTAGACCCCCGCTGGAGGCAGCAGTAGCTCAGAGGGTGGCACAACGTTGGCGGTAGGAAACCCGAGCCCCTTGCCCAATCCGGCACCATGAACCACGGTTCCCGTTATGCCGTAGGGCCCGCCCCTCACCGCTGCATATGTCCGCATATCTCCGGCGCCAAGCAGCCTTCTGAGCCTGGTGCTGCTCACCACCTCGCCCATCACCTCCAAAGGGATTGAGACCTGGTCCACGGAAAACCCGAATTCTTTGCCCAACTCGGCCAGAGTCCACGCATCGCCAGCCCTGCGAGCACCAAACCGGAAGTCGGGGCCAACCACCACTCCGGCTACTCCAAACACCTCCACCAACACCCGCTCCACGAATTCCCGTGGTGTCATGGCCGCCAGTTCAGCGCTGAATCTGTAAACCGAGACCTCTTCGATGCCCGCTTCCCGGAGGTCGGCAACACGCTCCTCAAGAGTCTGCAAGGCGGGAATCTCCCTGCCCGTAAGCACCGTCACAGGGTGAGGGTGGAAGGTCATGGCCACAGTCCGTACGCCATCGGCTTCAGCTTTCGACTTCATTAAAGAAATCAGCGCCCGATGACCAAGGTGCACCCCATCGAAGTTCCCTATGGTGAGCAACGCCCCTCTTTCTCTCTTTCCTTCGGTCATCAGCCCTCTCCCTACACGGCCGCTCAGATTTCTCGATCCCCCCAGCGGCCGTGTACCCTGAGCGAGGCCTAGGCCGAGTCGAAGGGGGGGCGAGAATGGTGAGCAGTGGTTTAGACCAGAAACCAGTGACCCAAGCCCCCTTGTCCAAGTTGAACCACCCCCGGGGCCAAGGGGCCCACTATCCGTGGCCGAGCCGTTCACACAAACCAGGAACCACCCCTTCGGCACCGGCCCGTAATAATGGGTTTCAGGCCTTTCAGCAAGGCTTTGTTGGCTACAAACCAATTGCGCTTGCCTTTGGCCCGGACCCTGGATAGCTTCAACAGAGGGCAGTGGCTCAATTCATCCTCACCGGGCAGTGGCTTAGACCGTTTTCGAGCACCGGTGGTTGGGCAACTACTCAGGCGTTAGCAGGAGCATGCTGATAAATGGAGAGGCCACGCATCATCTCGGCACATCTTCCCCTACACCCAGCAGCTTGGAGAGAAAGCGGGCCAAGCCTTCTGGCCTCGATGTTCTGCCTCTTCCTGGCGGGGGCCGGCTGCGGTGGTACCGAGGTCATAATAAGGACCAAAGAGAAGCCCGACCCCAAACCGGATATTCGGGACACTGGCACCGTGCTCTTTCCCGACACCATTGCCGGCCATTTCGATTTGGCAACGCCGCCAGAGTCCATTGAATCCAAAGATGGTCTAGCATCCGATTTGGCGGACAGCCTCTCGGACCAGGCGGGCGACGTTGAAACAGCACCGGACACCAGCGACACCCACGGCGACAAGATAGCCTATCCTGACATCCCCACAGGTTGCACGCCGGGAGATTCCTTCTGCGTTGGTAACCAGTTGAAGACCTGCGATCCGTCGGGCACAACCTGGGTGGCCAGCGAGTGCGGGCAGATGATCTGCGTCTACGACTCATGCAGATTGTGCTTTCCGGGTACCCAGATCTGCCAGGGTCCCAAAATAATGAAATGTAATCAGCTTGGTGATGGATACGACGAAGTTAGCTCCTGTGACTTCGAAGGTCAGGGCAAGATTTGTCAGAATGGCTCTTGTATATCTCCTTGTGAAATTCTCGAATCTCCAGCAGCGGCGACAATGTCGAACGTTGGCTGTGAGTATTGGGGAATAGATATGGACCAGAGTCAGGAATTTGATGGATATAATGCGCAATACGCCATTGTTGTTTCTAATACGAACAATGACTATACGGCAACGGTAAAAATAAGCGTTTTTGATAAAGAGGTGGTGTCTGTGCAAGCGCCGCCAAATATGGCTACGATTATCCCACTCCCGCCTCTCAATATAATTGGTGTTCTTAAACAAAAACTGTCTTATCGGGTACACTCCGACCTGCCTATAGTGGCGTATCAATTCAATCCACTGGAAAATGTTGGTGTTTTTTCTAATGATGCGTCACTTCTTTTACCAACATACGCTCTTGGAAAGGAGTATATGGTCATGGCCTGGCCTCACCGCGGAGGAAGCCTGGCTTCAAACTTCGCCGTGGTTGGAACCCAGCCCGGAACCACCACCGTGACCATAAAACCCTCTGTGAAAACGGCAGCAGGAGGCAGCGTACCATCCATTGCGGCGGGACAAGAATGGTCAACCACCCTGGAGCAGTTCGAGGTGCTCAACATAGAGAGTCAGGATGCCTACTCGGACCTCACAGGAAGCTGGGTCTCCGCCGACCAGAAAGTGGCGGTGTTCGGGGGGCACGTTTGTGCCAATTGCCCCCCACCGAAATGCGTAGGCGGACAGTGCCCCTTCGACCCCGATGCAAACTCCTGTGGCAGTGACTCTGGTTGTCCCATCATTGCGGCATGCGATCACCTGGAGGAGCAGCTGCAGCCCATATCGGCGTGGGGCAAAGAGTACCTCATCGGCAAGACCTGGCCCAGGGGCAAAGCCCCCGACTACATCAGGATTATGGCGGCATACGCGGATACGGTGGTGACAGTCTCGCCGCCGATCACGAACGTTCCCGTGCTGCAGCCAGGAAAGCATCACGATTTCGAGACGCTGCAGCACCTCAACATCAAGGCAGATAAGCCCATTCTTGTGGGACAGTACCTGGAGGGCCAGGATGCTCCGGGAAACAAACATGTCAGTTGCGACGGTGGACTCTTTGGCGACCACTGCGGCGGCCTCCTTGGGGCTAGCTGCAATACCGATGCTGATTGCAGCCCCGACGATGCAAATATTGGAGATCCAGCGTTTATAGTAGGCGTTGCAAGCGAGCAATATAGAGAAAAGTATGTTTTTCTCGTTCCAACAAAATATGCCAGCAACTATGTCACGGTCGTAGCGCCGACTGGCACTTCGCTGACCCTTGATGGAACACCGGTCCAAACCACCTTCGAGCCCATAACCGGTAGCCTCTACGGTGCGGCCAGAATGGCCCTGCAACCAGGCTCGCACCGCATCGAAGCAGATAACCCCGTGGGCATCACCGTCTACGGTTGGGACCAGTATGTCTCTTATGGCTACCCGGGCGGCATGAACCTGCAGTCACTACCACAGTAGGGAAGCCCCTCAAGGCCAGGACCCACTGGCCCTCGATTCGCTGCAGTCCCTCCCTCAGAAGGAAGGGGCCGCGCAATGAGTCGCCATTCATTATGTGTGAGCAGCTATGTAGCGGAATTCCGAGCCCCGCCCGTAAGGAAGGGGCCGCGCAATGAGTCGCCATTAATTAACCACGCATCTATATGAAACAAGCGCTCACAAATAAAGGTACAATAACCAGTGATAGGTATGCAGAGACTCGTGGCAGCAGGCGGTGTCATAGATACCGGTCAATATTAGGGTCGCAATCAAAATCGCCGGTCGGGCGTGCGATGTTGGAGCGGAAAATTGAATCACGCCTCGATGGAGTACGGCTGGGGGCTCCTCAGGGGGTAACGTTCGTTGGGGATAGCGAGCCTGGCATTGATACGGGATTCATTGCGCGGCCCCTTCCTGACGGGCGGGGCTCGGAACTGTAGTTGGGGGTTGGGAAGCATTAGTTGTTGGGTAGCTGTTGACTTGTTGCAGTGTTAGTAGTTTGGATGGTTGTTGACTTGTCGCAATGGTGGTTGGGAATGTGTCTTGGTTGGTGGGGGCAGGGTGGTGGTTGCGGGTGGAGGGAGCGCTTGCAATCACCGTTGCGATGTAATAGAACCGGCACAATGAGATGCGTTGATACGGGAGGTTGCTGATGAGCGGGGTATCCTTGATTGCTGCGTTGGCGATATCGTTGCTTGGTGCCGAGCCGTTGTGGCCGGACATTTCGAAGATGCCGGCCGCTACTGGTGGTGGTGAGAACGATGTTGCGGTGGTGGTAGCGGTGGAGCGTTATGCGTTTTTGCCGCACGTGCGAGGGGCGGGGGAGTTGGGGGTGGCTTGGTATAACTTCTTGCGGGAAGTTCTCAAGGTGCCCATGCCCGTGCTGATTCAGGACAACGATGCGACGGCCGACGGCATTCGTGAGGTTGTGAAGGCGGCCCGGGCGCATCAGAAGCCCGGGGGCCGGTTCTGGTTCATCTTTGTTGGCCACGGTGCCCCAAGCGAGGATGGCACCGACGGCATGATCGTGGGCGTTACGGCCCAGGCCAATCAGCGTGAGTTCTTCAAGAACTCCGTCTCCCGAAGCGAGGTTCTGCAGCTTGTGGCGGGCAGGGACGGGGATCCGGCTCCGGTGGTGGTCATTGACGCCTGCTTCTCGGGCACCGACGTGCAGGGGAAGACCTTAGTAACCGATGCGCAGTTTGCGATGAACGTGCAGGTGCTGGATACCAATGAGGCTACGGTGCTGACGGCAGGCAGGGCTGGTGACATAGCGGGCTCGCTTCCGGGTGGCAGCGGTCCGGCGTTCAGCTACCTGATGCTGGGGGCATTGCGAGGCTGGGGCGACAGCAACGGCGACGGCAAGGTGACGGCGGAAGAGGCGGTTCGGTATGCCCAGGCAGTGCTTCTGCAACTTGACCCGGTGCGGCAGCAGCAGCCGCAACACAGCGGAGTAGACCAAGCGCTGGTTGGGGCCACCGGAAGGAAGCTAGAGGCGGGCCCGGATATTGGGGCCATTAGGTTGAAACTGAGCGGCGGCGGCGGGGGTGCCAAAGGTGTTGACGAGATGGATGCAAAACTCGAGGAATTGATGCGTGCCCAGCGGGAGCGTGAGGAGGCCCAACGAAGAGAAGAGGAACTTAAGAACTCAGCCAGAGCTGAGCACAATCGAGAGGTAGAAGAGCGTTGGACCAAGGTGAAGCAACTGGCCGACATGGGTGGCCCCGAGGGTAGCCAAGCCGTAGAGCTGTTCCTGCAGCGCTATCAGGGCCATCCCCTTGGCAACCCCAAAGAGAGGGAGGCCAAGGAGCTGCTGGCTCGCCTGACGTCTGAGGCTTCGGGCGACGAGCTGTCAAGGCAGTTGGCAGCACTCGAGCGTGCCAGAAAGGAGCGAGAGGAGGCTGAACGCCGAGAGGCCGAGGCGCTGGCCAAGGCGAAAAGGGAGCGTGAAGAGGCCGCCGCAAGAGAAGCTGCAGCGAAGCGGGCAGCGGAGGAAGCGGCGAGGAAGAAGCGTGAAGAGGCAGATCGCAAGGCCGCAGCGGAGTTGGCCGCTGCGATGAAGTTGCACTACGCCGAGGTAGACAAAGCGTGGACTCAGGTGAAGGCCGTGGCCCAAGGCGGCGGCCCCGAGGGCCAGAAAGCCATAGAGATATTCTTGAAGCGTTACGAAGGCCACGCCCTTGGTAACCCCCGAAAGCAAGAAGCCCAAGAGATGCTGGAGCGCTTCGGCGGTGCCGTCTCCGCTGCCTCCAAAGGCTACATCCTGGTGAAGCCGGGCTGCTTCCAGATGGGGTCTCCTTCGGGGGAGGAGGGACGTGACAGCGACGAGACTCAGCACGAAGTGTGCATAACAAAGGGGTATTACCTGAAAGAGACAGAGGTAACGCAGCGGGAGTGGCGTGAACTGATGGGAAAGAATCCATCGTATTTCGGCTCGTGCGGCGACACGTGTCCGGTAGAGCGAATTTCGTGGTGGGATGTTGTTGCGTACGCAAACGCCCTGTCGAAGAAGGAGGGTTTGGAGCAATGCTACACGCTGAGCGGGTGCAGCGGAACGGTTGGCGGCGGGTGCAAGTCTGGGGAGGTATGGTGCGTCGGCGACTACAAATGCAGCAGCGTATCGTTCAAGGGGTTGGGCTGCAAGGGATACCGCCTGCCCACGGAGGCAGAGTGGGAGTATGCGGCCAGGGCGGGTAGCAGAGAAGCCAGGCACGGGAACCTGGATGACGTGGCGTGGTACGATAAGAACAGCGGCAGCAAGACGAAGCCGGTGCGTCAGAAGAAGCCCAACGCCTGGGGGTTTTACGACATGCTGGGTAACGTATGGGAGTGGACATGGGACTGGTATGGGAGTTATGATAGCACCCGTAATGACCCGATGGGGCACAGTACAGGCTCCGGCCGGGTCGACCGTGGTGGTGGTTGGATCGGCAACGCCAGGGGCGTCCGCTCTGCTAATCGCGACGGGGACGATCCCGGCGACCGCGGCAGGGACCTTGGTTTTCGTCTTTGCAGGTCGCAATAAGCGGTTCACGTTGAGGCGTTGATCCCTTTTGCAGGCGGAGCGAAGCCGGCGCCCTGGGCCAAGAGGAGGGGAAAAGGAGCGAAGCGACGCCTCCTCGGGACCAGGGCAAAGGCGTAGCGGAGAGGGCGCGGGGCGTGGCATCGTTGGTAGTTGAAGGCTAGTAATGAAAGGCATTGAAGACTGAAGTTGATGATAAGCGGGGTATCTCTGATAGCAGCGTTAGCGGTTTGGTAAGAATGCAATGCAAGGTGGCCATCGAATCGAGGGGTGCTAGCGCTATTCCGAGCCCCGCCCGTCAGGAAGGGGCTCGGAACTGTAGTTGGGGGTTGGGAATCATTGGATATTATTGTTAATATATCTGATCTGGATCACTTGAGGGGGCCTGAAAGGGGGGGACCTAAAGAATGTCTTCTATTTGCATCAACTGAGCCGGAGCATTACTTTCGCCGTCCATCTGATCGTCCTCAAAATCGTAAACTTTTTGCTGTTCATTGGTGTCTATTCTCATTTGAACTTTCATCTTAGCCGATGAGCTCTTTGCCCTTCTCATTTCCTTCATGACAGCAGTTGGATACTCTACTCTGTACTGTATCCTGAACTTCTTAGACTCCTTGGCTTTGAGGGGCACATTCCACTTCACCAACCCCCTGGAATCCGGCTCCTTCTTGCCCGACACCTCTATTTTGTCGACCTCGATAGCCTTGTTGTCCGAGATGGGGATGCGCTCTGTCAGGTCAACCACCAAGTCTGAGCCCGAGAGGTTCTCTACCGTAACGTCGTAAGCCACCTTCATTATGGTCGTCGTCTTGTTCCTTTCAATGGTGCTGAACTTCCTGTCCAGTACCCTGGAGAGCTTCACCTGATCGGCCACGCCCATGAAGACGGCAAAACTCTCACCCTCCGCTACAAACCCGATCTCAGTCATCCCCAAGAATGCACCGTCCCTGAACAGAGCCACGCCACCAGGCAGCAGTGGCAAGGTGCCGGTGTTGGTCATTCTGGCCGTCCTGACCGAATTCAGTGAGAGCTCCGGCACGGCCACTATGGCCTGCTGGGCCGCAAGCTTCACCTTGCCTATAGTAACTCTGACGGGATAGCCATCGGCTCTTATAGTGGATTTGCCTGAGCCACCAAAGCTGGCAGAGGTGCCTCTAGTTCTCATCTGCTCGAAAATCGCAGCAGTCTTTGTTTGAACAGCATACATATTGCCAAAATTATTGTCGTATATCTCAGCCATCACAGCCTTTTGTTTGTTGGGGTTGACCTCGTTCCAGAGCCTATTCTGACCCTCGAAGGCGTTACGAGCACGGTCGAAAGATGCTGCCCGCTCCTGGAAGGCCTTGGGCTGAACCCCGGAATCACCCAGCGTTAGCGAGGTCAACTCGGGAATTCGCAGCGACTCGGTGGATGATTGGGTCGAGAAAGTAACCGTGGCGTTGGTCCAATCCTCACCACTGGTCTGGCTAACCACGGCGAAGGATGTGAGCTCCACGGACGAATCATCATTGAGATTGGCCCGCAACTCGTGGGCCGGCTCCCAGGTGGCACCCGGAAGCATGTAAGTAAGCTCCAGCCTGGCCCTGCCGTTGCCCCTTATCGAGACAACCACGGAGGTCTCTTCCAATCGTGTCAGCTTCTGAATCTCACCAAGATTTCGCTGTCTGGCCAGAAGCTCTGGCGCAAGCTTCCTGCGCTTCAGCTCAATCTCACGCCTGCTCTTCGATATCTCTCTGAGCGAAGTGGAGACGTACTTCACCATGGCGTCGAAACTCTCCACCTTCATCTCCCGGGTCGGAGAGTCTCGAGATACCTTCTCCAGCGAGAAGGCTTTGATTTCTGCGATGTGCTTGGCCTGGTTTTCCAGGATTCTCAGTTCATCATTCAAAGCCTCCAACTCGTCCTGGATCTCCAGGACGGCCTCCTGCGCCTTAAGCACTTTGGCGTCGTCGGTTCGAGCAAGAAAGGTTCTGTTGACTCTGACGTCCTCGATGGTGCCGGCGTCAGCGGGAACAAGGGCCACCCGCACCGAGCCCTCGTCCACCCAACCGGGAAGCTTTCCAAAAGAGTATAGCCCATCAGACAACGAAACCGCTGCCTCACGATGAACCTCAGCGCGGTCGGAGAAGACAGTAACGCTCACTATCTTGGAGTCTACCTCCTCAACCTCGCTCTCCTGGCCCAGTACCGATGCCAGAGGCAGAAGCCAAAGCGCTGCCGCCAGAACCCACGTAGTCTTGCCCATGATGAACCTCCATTCCCAGTTGAAACCGAATTGGATTGTATAGCCAAAGAGGGCGCCCTACGAAGGAGTTTCCCCAGAGTTTCAAAAAATCGCCAGATTGCGGATGAAAAAGTGGATGGGTCACCGAGCCGGAAAAAGTGGGGGCCGCAGAGAGATCAGGTTCTGGTAATGTGGGTGCCCGTTTGGCCGTGGACAGCATCGATGAGGTGCTCGGGGCTGGTGATAATCACCTTCTCACCACCACGCTCCAGGAAGCTGATGGCCGCCTCCATCTTGGGAAGCATCGACCCCGGCTTGAAGTGTCCCTGAGCCATGTAGGCCTTGGCCTCCTCCATGGTGATGTGGTTCAGAGGCTTCTCGTCGGGCTTGCCGAAGTTGAGGCATACCTTCTCCACTGCAGTAGAGATGATGAAGAGCGAAGCACCAATCTCGCCGGCCAGAAGCGCTGAGGCGCGGTCCTTGTCGATGACCGCAGCTACCCCCTGAAGGGCACCACCTGCCTTCTCTATTACCGGAATCCCGCCACCGCCCGCTGCAACAACGGAGATGCCCTGCTCCACCAGGGTCTTGATGACGTCGAATTCTACAATCCTGGTTGGAAGCGGAGAGGCCACAACCCTTCTCCAGCCTCGCCCTGCATCCTCGGTCACCACCCAGCCCTTCTCATCACGGTAATGTGCTGCCTCTTCCTCACTATAGAAAGGACCGATGGGCTTCGTGGGATGCTGGAAAGAGGGATCATTGCTGTCCACCACCGTCTGAGTCACCACGGTAGCCACAGGACGCTTCATGCCCCTCTTCAGCAACTCGTTCTGGATGCACTGCTGAATGTAGTACCCAATGGCTCCCTGAGTATCCGCACCGGCCACATCCAGCGGGATCTCGTGTACCAGCTGCTTCGCCAGGTCCGACCGAAGCAGAATGAACCCCACCTGGGGTCCGTTGCCATGGGTCATGATGACGTTCCAGCCCTCCACCATGAGGTCCACGGTGAATAGGGCAGTGGCCTCCACGGCCTCGTACTGGTCTTCCAGAGACTGTCGATGCTTGTCCTTGATCAGCGAATTTCCGCCAACAGCGATAAGGGCCAGGTTGTTCATAAAAACTCCATCCGGAATTGGATGTATACTTCATCGGCATCAGGGGGCCTGCTCTGGAGGCCTCCTTCCCCGTCCGACAAAGGAACGGCAATCCATATCAGAGCGAACGGCAAAGTCAAGAAGAGCAGAAATCGGGCGGACAGTTTCTCCAAGCCGACCGGGCCATGACGGTTACACCGACTTGTTCCGGGAACCCAGGTGCGTTATGCTGGGCCGGTCAGCACTGGAACCGACACAACGCAGCTACTATCTTCTCAATGCTCAACTGCTGGCCCGCTTTCGTGGCCCCAGGCTGCCTATAGCGACCTTACAAGATAGGAAACCGGCGTTGAACTCAAAGGTGTATAATGAGTATAATTAAATCGATAAAAATAGCGGCCTTGGTCGGTGGATTCTTACTGGTGGGATGCGGAACCGACACAGACAATGGCGACATTTCTTCCAGTGATACTATAGAAGGCGGCGAAGAATATAAAGACAAAATTAAGTATGCATCAACGGTTCAGTTTAGAGCAAAGGGAGACTTTTTCGAAATCAATAATGGTGCCGGATGGGAGAAATTCTACGCCAAAGGGATTAACCTATCCGTTGCTGTTCCAGGCAAATTCCCCGGTGAACTGAATGAAGAGCGTCATCTATACGATGAATGGCTGGATAGGCTTGCTGATTTGAATTGCAACGTTGTTAGATTATACACTCTGCATCACCCGGTATTTTATCAGGCTTTTGGAGAGTGGAACGATAAGAACAAGGATAGACCAATATATCTGGTCCAGGGGATCTGGCTTGATGAGCTGCCTGAAGAAGAAGACTATATCACGCATGGCACCGAGCAAATGGAAGAGGAAATAAAATACGTTATTGATGCCGTCCACGGTCAGGCGGATATTCCTCTCCGCTACGGCAAGGCCTTTGGCAAATATAGACATGATGTATCGGACTACGTCATGGCTTGGCTTCCTGGCCACGAAATGATGGGGGAACAAGTCGCTGCCAGCAATGAAATATGGGAAGAATATACTAAGTATGATGGGGTATATATTAAATCACCAAATGGGTTGCCTATTGAAGCTTGGGTGGCAAGAAAACTCGATTTAGTTATCATGTACGAGCTTTTGAAGTACGGAAAACAGCGCCCTATGGGCTGGAGCAATTGGCCGGCACTGGACCCCATTCATCATCCCACCGAAACCTCCCGGTTCGGGCAAGACCTGGTGGACGTTGACCTTGGGAGGTTTGAGCTGGTCGAACCATATAACGCCGGTCTGTTTGTTTCTTACCATGTCTATCCTTTTAACCCAGAATTTATTATATATGATCCTGAATACGTTGCCACCAAGGATGGCAGAGGTGAAACCAATAGCTATCTTGGATATATGCTTGATCTGAAGGCCCATCACCAGGGAATTCCGTTGTTCATTACGGAATTTGGGGTGCCCTCCAGCATGGGGGTCGCCCATATTAACGTCAACGGATGGAATCATGGCGGATACAACGAAACAGAACAGGCTGCGGCGACGCAACGCCTCGTCGAATCGGTGCTTGAATCCGGTGCTGCCGGCATGGTGCTCTTCGAACTGATGGACGAGTGGTTCAAACGCTCCTGGATGACCAACCCCACTACCGTACCCCTGGACAGAGGCCGATTCTGGTATGACGTCGCCAACCCAGAAGAGAGCTTCGGAATCATCTCCTACTACCCCGTACCCAACTGGAGCGTTGCCATTGATGGCAACGCCGGTGACTGGGGCAGCAAGGCTGTGGATGTAGTAGTTCAGGATGGGGAGAGCTTCGGTAGCGTAGATGCGGGGCTGGACCCCAGGCGCACCGTAAAGAATGTCTCCATGCTGGCCGACCCCGCCTTCCTCTTCATAAGACTTGATACCGCTTCCCAAGAGATCCCCGACCTCCAGAATACCGCTTGGTACATAGGAATAAGTACCGTGCACGGAGAGACAGGGGACCGGCGCCTTCCGCCAGAAACCGGCATTGAAGCCGCCGGAATGGGCTTCGAATCGGTGCTGCTGCTGGATGCCGCCGATGGAAGATTCGAATTGCTCCTCGACAGCGCCTACGACCCATCACCGAGACTCAGCGGAAGATCCAAACTGGGAGGAACCCCGGAGTTCAATGATGACGGAGAATATCAGTTAGCAAGCTATCTTATCAATAACGATGACCAATATATAGCATCCGGCAAGCCAGTTGTGCCTCCCAAAAGATTTTATGTACCCGGGCTGCTGAAACAGGGCGATTCACAGGAAGACACCGGTGTTCACTTTCAGGTTGGCCCCGGTGTCATCGAGATCCGCTTGCCCTGGCAGACCATCTGCGTCGCAGATCCATCCAGTCATCAGATCCTCTTCGATGACCCCGAGGTTGAAGGGTTCCAGGCCGCTACCACCGAGGGCGTTCAGGTCGTCGTGGTATCTATTGCAAGAGAAGGTGATAGCCTGAAAGTTGTCGACGCGGCTCCCCGAAATAGATTTGATGGTTCAGTTTTTGAATCAGATATTCCAGGATATCTGTGGGAACAGTGGGAAGATGTCTCCTGGGTCGCTAGAGAGAAGCCAGCCTATAAGACCATAAAAGACATGTTTGGAGATATTAAATGAAATATATGATATTGAAATCTTTCGTGGCCGTGGTACTGTTGCTGCTCTCGGCAATGGCCCAGGCCGACGAAACCAACCTTGTCCCCAATCCATCCGTTGAACAACCGGCCGGCCAGGATCCCCAGCGCCCAGAGGGTTGGACGACCAACTCCTGGGGCAATGTGACCGCAAACTTCACATGGGCTCAAGGAGGTATCTCCGGCACCAGAAGCCTGCGAACCGAAGTGCTGTCGGGTACCGAAGGGGATGCCAAGTGGTGGTCTGACCCGTTTCCTTTGACAAACACAAAATATATTTATACCGCTTCGGTTTCATATAAATCCAATACAAAGAGCAGCTTCATCATTCAGGCATTGGGCGAGGGCGAAGACAATACGGCATGGCTCTTCCCCCAAGAGGTGGTCCAGCCCTCGCAGCAGTGGAACACCACCTCTGGTGTCGTTGAATTTCCCCATTGGGCCACCAGAGCTCGAATTGGCATGGCCCTGCCCAACATCGGATGGCTCGAAACAGATGATTTCGCCCTCGTAGAAGGCGCCCAACAGCCAGATCAGGACATCATATCCCCTCCCGATGATGTCACAAGCCCGGGGGATATTGACATGCCGCCCGGCTGGAAGCCCCCCCTGGTCTCCATCGTCTTCGATGATGGATGGGTGTCCGCAGTGGAACAAGCAGCACCCATTATGGAATCTTATGGCTTCAGAGGAACCTGGTTCATCGTGGCAGACTTCGTAGACAAGCCCGGCTATCAGGCCGATCACGCCACTTCCAAGCTGCTGGATGACATCGCCGAAAGAGGGCACGAGATAGCCTCCCACTCCTGGGATCACTCCAACCTGGCTACCCTCGACCGAGAACAGGTAGAGTGGCAGTTGGTAGAATCAAAGAAACGCCTGGAGGAGTTCGGCTGGCCTGTTGCCGGACTGGCACCGCCGGGAGGGCTGTTACGTCCGGAAGATCTTGATCTTGTTAAGAACTCATACTCATACTCTAGAACAATAGATGAGGGTGTGAATTCTAAGCCCTATGATACTTACGGTCTGAAATCGGTCTCGTTCCTAAGCACCACAACACCAGGTACATTAAAATACTGGATAGAGCAGGCAGGTCTAACGGAATCATGGCTAATAGTGGTGTTCCACCGTATGGCACCAGAAGCCCAATACGAAACATTCGTCACACCGCAACAGTTCCAGGAGGCCATGGAACTCATCGCCGAATCGGGCGCCGTGGTCCGCCCCATCGGCGAAATCCTCGGCTACTGGTCTCCCCCGGAACCCCAAGAACCCGTAGGCGACAAGTCGTTTCCTCCCGTTACCCTGGACGGAACAGGCTGGTTTGGGGAGGATGAGTCAGAGCCGAGGCCCCCGAAAGAGAGTTCGGGGTGCAGCAGCCAGGTCTCGACCATTCCTGGAACACAGACCATCTGGATGCTGCTGGCTCTTCTTGCAGGAATCTGGGCGGTGCGTAGGAGCTACGGACGCTGAGAGCGCTTGGCCTCCAGCCTCTGAAGGAACTTGTCTGTGGATATCACGAAGCGCTGGTGAACCCCTGTGGAGATAAGGTCCACGCCGTCGTGAGCCTCCACCTCGAAGGTGACCTTCTTCCCCTCCACAGCGGTAACCCTGCACTTCACAGTCACTTCGAACCCCTCGGGCGTAGCGGCCAGATGGCTGAAGTTAACGTGAACCCCCAACGACTGCTCCGATGGCCAATCCAGGTAGGGCTTCATTGAATCCATGCAGGTGTACTCCAGCAGCCCCACCATGAACCCCGTGGCGAAAACCTCGGGCATCAGGAGAAAATCCGGGATCTCCGGGTAGAGGGCCGGAACCATCTTCGACTTGGGCACCGTGAACTTCACTTCGTGCGTCAATCCCACTGGAATGTCTCTCACTTTAACCTCCGTGCTCAGCCTACAGCTCGTCGCAGGGTCCTACTTCCCGCCACCCCAGCACCTGACCGGCACTCTCCGTGACAAACCCGTATCTGAGCGCATTGTAGTACGGCACAGAGAGGTCGGAACCGGCATACTGACGCTTACCGTTGGCCTCGGCCCAAGAGCCGATAGCAAAAGGATTCCTCTGCCACAAGTAATCGGTATAGTTACGCAAATGAACCGGTAGCGGAGTGGAAGTCTGCTTATACACACATTTGCCTTCGGTAACTGTGCAGTTCATCTCGCCTTCGAGACCACAGTCGAAGGGCTTCCAACCAGTCAGATTCCCCATCTTGATGCCCATGATCTCGACCTCGGCAGCACAAGCGTCAACTTCGTCCTGGGTGGGGCAGACCGCCTGAATCTCCTCAGGCATGGCCGCCAGAATGGCCTCCTGACTGTTGGTGTAAGAACGCCTGGGCTCATCAAGCCACACAGGATTCTCAGGTTCGCCCATTACCACACCGCCGTTGCCGCCCATCCAGGGCAACTGATCCATGGCGTAGGCCAGAGCAACCTCACGGTCGACGGCCAGCTCCGGGTCTACCACACCTGCATACATGATATTGAAATCAACATTTCCATTGAACTTAACAAGCTTGTCCCAAAGCTCGTTATGGAAAACCTTCATCATCTCAGTCTTAAGATCGCTGTCGCCCAACAGGTGGATGAAAGCCCACCAGGGACCGTAAGTGATCTGGTCACCATAGTATTTTTTGCAATACTTCGGTGTGTCAAAAGCCCCGACGGTGTGTGCTACCCGAACGGTGTCTATGTTGCCAATAAGCTCTTTGTAAAGAAACTCACGATACTGCTCATCACCGGTCATGTAGTAAGCCATGGTGGCGAGATGCATCAGGTGCATGGCATCACCACCACGGATGCTTGGCCAATAGTAGTGATCTATGGTGTTAGCCCTGAATCCGGAATCATCCATGTCGCTGACCAGGTCCAGCATGTCCTTCAAGAAGGTAGGGCCCGTGGCGTCGATGACACGCCATGGCTCGTACTGCACCGTGGCCGGGCAGGAGAAATCGAAGGTAGCCTCGTTCTTGCTGTTTACCTGCCTGGTCACGTAACCAACAACCCTCTCCAGCTTGGTCAGGTCGATATCATCATCGTCAAAGTTCAATTTGCCTACGCTGAAATAAGCTATAAGTCCATTTAGTAAATCAGCGTTATCCTGAAGATTGATAATTTCAATACGCTGGAGGCGCTTCAAATAGCATGTCAGATGATAAGCTATCCGCTCCTTGAGCTCCTCATCCTTCAGCAGGGCGTAGGCCATGGGCAATGAGGTCATGGGGCCCGTGTTCTGATCGATAGAGGGGCGGCCTCTCCACATGGGGGTGCCCTTGATGAAAGTGCCGTCGCCCGCGGGTATGCCCTCGGTGTATATGGCCGGTAGATTGGGGATGTTTTCCGGGTTGGGTATCACCCTATCCCTGGAATCGGGCGTGAAGCTGCCTTCCCAACGAAGGATGTGGTCCGGCGTGTTGGGGGTTCCGTCGGGTACCAGCATGTGGTGGTAGCGGCACACATAGCCGGGAACTCCCGTGACGTCGTACATGGTCACCATGTCACGCACCTGCTGCTCCATGCGTTCATAGTCAGCCTGGGTACCGAATTGTGCATAACGCAGAATCGCCGCAACCGTGGCCCATCCAGTCCAGATTCCACCGTCCCCGGTTCCCCAGTAGCCGCCGAAGTTGGCGGGGTCTCCCCAGAGATCCTCGGGCGTTCCAGGAGGAACTTCGCCGATGAAATCCCGATCGATGGCCTGACCGTCGGGGGAGTTGTAGAGGTCTCTCCATCGGTCGAACAGCAGCACCCTTCGGAACATGGGATCGGGCTCGTCTACCCACTGCTGAGAGACAGTGTCGTAGATGTCGCAAACAACCTTCTTGCCATCCTCGCACCGAGCCTCCTGGAATGTGGCGCAAGAGACAACTTCAGAGCCCTCCAGCGGGTCCACCGGAACCGCCAGCGGCGCCTGCGTGGGCAACTCGGGAAGGGGAGGCTCAATGATCTCCTCAGCCGTGTCGCCAGTATCGTCCACCACGTCAGGAACCTCG
>Ga0302238_1000827_pt1 | contig 28652 bp, 28 predicted proteins | sample AAG_UR_Asn_MG_FD_193527 | JGI IMG/M metagenome (GOLD analysis project Ga0302238, IMG submission 193527) | Enriched activated sludge microbial communities from anaerobic digester in WTTP, New Holstein, Wisconsin, United States - AAG_UR_Asn | ecosystem: Engineered > Bioreactor > Anaerobic >... | reverse complement strand
TCCAAGATCATCTTCAGTCCGCTGATGGGCCGACTGGCCGACCACTGCAAACGCAGATCGCTCGTGCTGGCCAGCCTGACCCTCTATCTGCTGATCTCGCTGGCCTATATCGTCGCTGACAGCAGTGTCGTAATCGTGGCCATGCGGCTGTTGCAGGGGGCCGGTTGCGCCATGTTCCGTCCGGTCATGCAGGCCCTGATCGCCGATCACACCGGCGCGGAGCGGCGTGCGACCGTCATGGGCACCTTTGACGTCTCGTTCTACGCCGCTTTAAGTGTCGGCCCGATCCTGGGCGGCTATATCATGGATGTCGGGGGCTTCAGCGGCCTGTTTTCGGCGCTGGCGGCCTGTTGCTTTACCGCGCTGACCCTGGCCTGGTACGGTATCCCAACCACTGCCACGGCCGTAGGAGCTGCGCAGGCCCGGCCGGCGCTGCCACGGCACCCCTTGCCGCTCTTGCCGCTCTTGCGCGCACCGGGCATGCTGCAGGGATTGCTGTTCTTCATCCTGGGACGGGCCTGCGGCATTACGGCCTGCGCCACCTTTCTGCCGATCTTTCTCTCGTCGAAGCTGGGACTGAGCGGCTTGCAGGTCGGGATTGTGATGGCCAGCGCCACCCTGACCATGACCCTGCTGCTGCGTCCCTTTGGCCGCGTGTCTGATCGCCTGCCCCGCCCCCTGCTGATCGCCTGCGGCGCCCTGGTGGTCCCGCTCTTCTATCTGTTCTTACCCGCCGTGGCCGGCTTCAGTCAGGCCGTGGGCGTCAGTCTCGGGATCGGCGCCTTCAGCGCCCTTTCACAACCGGCTGCCAGCGCCCTGCTGGTTGAAGAAGGACAGCGGCTCGGCATGGGCAGCACCCTGGGGACCTTCAACGCCGTACTCAACCTGGGCTTTGTGCTGGGGCCGCTACTGGGCTCGCTGGTACAAAGCACCATCAGCGTCCAGGCGGTCTTTGTGGCCATCAGCATCGTAGGGCTCGCCTCGGGATTCTGCTTTGTGCTGCATGCCCTCGGCACCACGCACACCGCCAGACATGCCCTTGCGCAACCATCCGGTGAGCAGGGCTGACCTCCAACCGCACTACCCGCCGCCCGCCGTAGATTTCCCGCCGTTACCAGACCCGCCTCCCGCAGACAGCCACCTTTTCCAGCCCCCCACCGCCCCTGACGCAACTTCCAAAAATGAGATTCGGCTTATCAAAGCAAGAAGCCTAAAGCAGGGTCAACCAACAAATATCTTTTAATTTCCACATGTTGCACAAACAAATCAGGCTGGCATATTCGTTGCTAAATCCTTTTTCAACAAGAAAACCGGCCTGACCGGTAGCAGCATTGCGCACGCAGCCACAACGCTTAAGCCCAATGCCGTTATGGTGTCATACGGAGAGGATCGGCTTATCTGACCGAATGCATTACGCCTGGGTGAGCAGCTTCACCAACGTAAGCAAACCAGAAGGGGGAGAATAGGAAAGGGGGCAACACACAACAACGAAACCTATTCTATTAAACTACTTACGAAAGGACAGGTAAAGCGATGAAAAAGGAATGGAAAGTACAGAATGAGGACGGATCCTATACCGTAAGGACGTGTGGTTGGTCTCCACCTGGTGACCACCCGGTAGGATGCGGCATGAAGCTGCACGTCAAGAACGGTAAGCTGGTCAAGGTTGAAGGCGACCCCGAGCACCCGATCACCAACGGTCGTTTGTGTATCCGTTGTCTGACGCTGCCGGAGTATGTCCACCACCCGCAGCGGATCACCAGCCCGATGAAGCGTGATCCGAAAAACCGTGGCAAGGATGCCTGGACCAAGATTTCCTGGGACGAGGCCTGGGACATCATCGTCCCCAAGATCAAGCAACTGAAAGAAGATCACGGTGCGGAATCGATCGTCGTATTCGGCGGTACCGGTCGTGAGGCCTGCCTGTATTACTATCCGCTCGGATTTGCCTCCATCGGCACCCCGAACGTCTGCTACGCGCTGAGCGGCTGGTCCTGCTACGGTCCCCGCTGCGCCATCACCGACTACATCCTCGGTGCCGGATACCCCGAGATCGACTACGCCGGGTATTATCCCGACCGTTTTGATAACCCCAAATACGTCCTGCCCAAGTACGTGATGGAATGGGGTAAGAACCCCCTGATGTCCAACCCTGACGGTTTCTTTGGCCACGCCCTGATCGACATGATGAAGCGCGGCACCAAGATGATCTGCATCGACCCGCGGATCACCTGGCTGGGCAGCCGTGCAGAGCATGTCTGCCAGCTGCGTCCCGGCTCCGACACCGCCCTGGCCATGGGCTTCTTGAACGTCATCATCAATGAAGACCTGTATGACCACGACTTCGTCGACAACTGGACCTACGGCTTTGACGAGCTCAAAGAGCGGGTCCAGGAATATCCGCCCGAGAAGGTTGCCGAGATCACCTGGGTACCCAAAGAGAAGATCATCCAAGTAGCCCGGGACTTTGCCACCAACAAGCCTTCCACCATCCAGTGGGGTCTGGCCGTTGACGAGAACCCCAACGGCGTCCAGCTCGGCCATGCCATCCTGTCCCTGGCTGCCATCACCGGCAACCTCGACGTACCGGGTGGTATCACCATCGGCCCGCCTGCCGCACTGCTGGGCAAATGGCGTGTTGAAACCCGTCGTAACCTCTCCGAGGAGCTCTGGGACAAGCGGATCGGCGCCAAGGAGTGGCCGGCACTCAGCACCGCCCTGGCCACCACCCACCCGGACGAGACCCTGGACACCCTGGAGACCGAGCGTCCCTACAAGCTGCGGATGGGCTGGTTCAACAGCAGCAACTTCCTGTCCCCGACCTGCTGTGCACAGCCTGACCGCTGGTACAAGGGGCTCAAGAAGCTTGAGTTCAACGTGGTACAGGACTGCTTCATGACCCCCACGGCCATGGCCCTGGCAGACGTCTTCCTGCCGCTGCCGACCTTTGCCGAGCATGACGGCGTGGTCATCACCCACTTCGGCCGCAACGCCGTGTTCCTCGGCGCCATCAACGAGGCCTTCCGCGTGGGCGACACCAAGTCGGACATCGAGGTCTGTATCGAACTCGGCAAGAAGCTGCATCCCGACATGTGGCCGTTTGACGACGTACCCGACTTCTTCACCAAGCAGCTCAAGCCCGAGCTGGGCATCGACTTCGACGGCCTGCGTGAACTGGGTGTCTGGCAGCCTGACTACACCTACCGCAAGTTCGAGTCCGGCGGTCTGCGTACCGACGGCGAGCCCGGCTTCAACACCGTCACCGGCATGGTGGAATTGACCTCCACCCTGTTCGAGGCCTGGGGTGACGATGCGCTGCCCTACTTCAAGGAGCCGCCGTACAGCCCCTACAGCACTCCTGAGCTGTGGAAGGAGTATCCGCTGGTCCTGACCACCGGCGCCCGGAAGTTCACCTCGTTCCACTCCGAGCACCGTCAGATCTCCACCCTGCGTGAGATCGACCCGGATCCGGTCGTTGAAATCAACCCGGAAACCGCCAAGTCGCTGGGCATCATCGACGGCGACAACGTCATGATCGAGAACATGTTCGGCAAGTGCAAGATGAAGGCACAGGTAACCCCGACCATCCACCCCAAAGTCGTCCACTGTACGCACGGCTGGTGGTTCCCGGAGAAACCCGCAGAAGAGCCGAGCCTGTACGGCGTCTGGGAAGCCAACGTCAACACGCTGGTACCGCACAAGCATATCGGCAAACTCGGATTTGGCGCTCCACACAAGCAGATGATCTGCAAGGTCTACCGGGTTGACCCCGGCCACACCTTCACGCTGGACAGTCTGAGCTGAAGCAGCATTCCCCCCGGCGCTGCCGGGGGGAACACCTAACGATTGGAGGCAAGATACATGTCAAAAAACGGTTTGTTGATAGATTACGAATACTGCACAGGCTGCCACAGCTGTGAGGTTTCGTGCAAAAACGAGCATAACATCCCCCGCGGACAGTGGGGCATCAAGCTGACCCAGGTCGGTCCGTTCCAGATCGATGCGGACAAGTGGGAGTGGAACTACGTGCCGGTTCCGACCCAGCTGTGCGACCTGTGTGAGAAGAGAGTGGCCAACGGTGATACCCCCTCCTGCGTCCTGCACTGCCTCGGTAAGTGCATGGAGTACGGGCCGGTTGACGAACTGGCAAAGAAGGCTGCCGAAAAAGGTAAAAAAGTCGCCATCTTCGTACCGTAATGCCGTTGCCGCCATCAGGCAGTCTCACCCCAGAGACTGCCTGATGCAACGGCGGCACCCTACGACGTCAGTCGCTTTTGAGCGGTGTGTGCCATTTGCACTCGGCAGCAATCCCTTCCTCGGGGGCCTTTTTATGGCGGTTGCAGGGGTTGGCGCAGGTTTCACCGAGATAGCGGCAGAAAACCGGTTGAGGCGCCGGCAGGTCGGGCAGTGCAACGCCGCACTGCTTACAGAATTTTTTCTCAGGAAATGTATAGACATGACAGTGGGGACATTTGATTGGTTTTGGTTTTGGTGGTTTACAGCCGCCACAGTAGGGGTTACAGGACCAGCACATCATGTTTCCTTTCTCTTAAACTAGCATTGTTTGTACATTTTATAAATACAACACTATATGTACCAACAAAAGCAGTCAATATATAGTTAGTTTATTTGCAAGGCATTATAAGTATCAGCACAACACAAGTCGTGCAACTAAACAGAAAAGGAGATTGCCATGTCAGACGATGTAAAACCAAAAAAGAAGATTGAAAAGCCGCTCAACCCTCTGGCAGCCAAACCTGGTCAAAAGTATGATAAGCCTTCATTTACTCCTACTAAAGAGTACGATGGTGGTAAATTGAATTCTGAACTTGACAAGACCAAAGGTGCAGTAGACGTAGTTGATAATGCTGCTAAAGAGAAGTAGTAATCTTACCTGCTAGCCATTATTACTATTGGATGAGCAGGTGTCGGTTGATGCACAATGCAGTCTATTCCTTGTTTGTACGCACGTCCTATACACAAAAGTGAGAGAGAGCGCAGCGTCGCATTACAACCAAGCGAATAGACTGCTTGTGCATCGTTACAGACCAGCCCGCCACCTGCGGCAGTCATGAAGAGGGCAGCGCCATGAGTACCCGCCACGACGCAGCACAACTCAACGGCTGTACCGACTGCCATGCCTGCAGCCGGAGCTGCCCGCTGCTGGACGCATCGGGCGAGTCCCCCGGAGAAATGGCCCAGCGCGGCATCAGTCTGGCCGAAGCGTTCAGCTGTTCGCTCTGTGAGGCCTGCAGCGCCGTTTGTCCCGAGGGGATCACGCCCCATCGCCTGTTCGCCGAGCGGCGTGCCGCAGCAATTGCCTCGGGTGAATTCGACATCCAGTCGCTGCGCTACCTGTTCCCCGACCGTCCTCAAAATGTAATGAGCCTCTATCGGCAGCGGTACGGCATCGACTACCGTGATCTGACGCCAACAGAACGGACCGGCAGCTGTTTTTTCCCGGGCTGCACCATGTTGACCTATGCGCCGGCCCTGACGCGGACGGTATTCCGGCATCTGCAACGTACCGCAGACTGTGGCGGCATCTGGACCGCCTGCTGCGGACGCCTGCTGGAGCAACTGGGCCTGCCGGAACGTCTCCGGCAATGCCGGCAAGAGCTGCTTGGCTTTGCCGAGCAGCATGGCATCAACCGGATCATCACCGCCTGTCCCGGCTGTTACTATGATCTGCGCGGCCTGTTTGACGGAACGGGCTGCGAGGTTGTCACAGCCTACGAACTGCTTGAACCGCCCGCCCCGGGAGCGACACGCTGCGTTACCGTACATGATGCCTGCCCTGACCGGTTTGAAGGGGTCTTTGGCAGACAGGTGCGGCAGGCACTCAGCCAACAGGGGCACAAAATTATCGAGATGGCACACAGCGGTCGCAGCACCATCTGCTGCGGCAGTGGCGGCCAGCTCAGCCATCACCGACCTGATCTGGCAGAAGCGCTGATCGAGACCCGCACGCACGATTTTTTACAGACCGGCGCAACTGACATGCTAGGATATTGTTTAAGCTGCGTCCTGAAATACGAGAGCATGCCCGATCCGTTGCCGGTTTCCCACGTCTTGAACCTGTTGCTGGGGGTTGCGCCGGATTACCATGGCGCCAAGCAACGCAGTTTGGCCCTGTTTGCCGGAGAGGAAGGTGAGCAGCGCTGGGACGAGATGATGGCAGACTGAGCACGCGGTCAGCACCGTTACGCCACCCACAACGCACATCAGGAGAACATCATGATTCAGGCATACTGCAGTGATACGGAGTTCAACTGCCTTGAGCTCTACGACCGCTTCCTTAAGCAGGAAACCGACCGGACCGGCACCGTGGTCATGCATCACGGCCGGGTGAAGCGACCGGGCAAACAGGTCCCTGATTTTTCCTGTGTTGATCTGCAGCCGTTGACCAAGGATGCCGATGCCAGGCTACTGGCGCTGGCACGGAAAGCGGCCGAGCAGTTCCAGCTGAACCAGGTGCTGGTGGTCCACCGGCTCGGCCGGATCAATGCCTGCGACACGGTGCTGTTTGCGGTGGTTTCGGGCACAACCAGGGATCGCTGTTTTGCCGCCTGCTCCTGGATTGTCGATGAGATCAAGCGCGAAGAGTTTATTGAGCTGATCGAGCAGCCCTGATCACCGCTTCTAAACCGGAGAGACTGTACCGTGAGACCACCCTTTGAAGAGATCACCGGCATCATCCTGGTCGGCGGCAAGAGCCGCCGTATGGGCCAGGACAAGGCCCTGCTGCCGATCCGGGGCAAGCTGATGGTCGAGCGTGTACTGGAGCTTTTTCAGGAGCAATTCCCGCAGGTTCTGCTGATCGGCGACCGCCCGGAGCGCTTTGAGCGTTATCACCTGCCGGTGCTGCCCGACATCTTCCCCGGCAGCTCCCTGGGTGGCCTGTATACCGGCCTGCAGCACGCTGCCAGCGAGCATATCTTTGTGGCCTCCTGCGACCTGCCGTTTCCGAATCGCGCAATCCTGCAGCATTGCTGCACGCAGCGGGAGGGGTTCGATGCCGTGGTCCCTTGCAGCGAACAAGGCCCTGAACCGCTGTTTGCCTGCTATCGCAAGAGCTGTCTGCCGGCCATGCGTGCCCAGCTGGAAGAGGGGCGTTTCAACATCACCACCATCTTCCCCCACCTGCTCACCCGCCTGGTACCCTACCCCGAACTGCATCCCTTCGATGCGGACCGAACCGCCTTCATCAACCTGAATACCCCGCACGAGTTTGCCGGGCTGACCGGGCAGCCGCAGTCCTGAGATACCGCCCCCCAAAACCTGCGGTAAAACCGCACTGATCACCCTGCCCTTCACCGGGCTTTACTGCCGTTATTGCAGCTGTTCCTCAAGTTCCTTGGCCTTTGCAAAAAACTCCTGGGCCTTGAGCTGACCCAGCACCAGGTTGTTGACTAATACCTTCTGGTTCGTATCATCTGAGGCAAGACGCTCCGCGTACTCCTTTGAGGTGTCAAACAGCCCCCTGAGCATAAAGAAGGCCCTTTTCATATCCCTCAACTCTTTTGTCGCTATCGTTATTGTCGGTGCGCTCATGGCATGCTCCTTTTTGTGTTAGCGGTGTTACGCTGCCTGCTCCTCGACAGCAGTGCAGCTTTTTCAGGTCTGCCATACACTTGTATGACACACAAAAACCATCCGGCTGTGAAGCAAAACGGGCAGGAACGCGCCGAATCGTTCCTGCCCGCAAAACCGCAGTATCAGCCTCCCTGGACACGACATCCCCCAGACATGGAACGCCATTTCGCCCGATTACGGAGGCCTCAGGAACCTGCGGTAATCGCCCTGGCCTGATGACGCTGCAGCAGCATCACCACCACCACGATCACCAGCGCACTGATGCCGTTGACCGCGCAGATCCGGAAGACGCTCCAGTTAAGGTCCAGGTAGAACCCGCCCACCACCGGTGCGATCAATGAACCGATCTTGCCGATACCGTAGGCCCAGCCGATGCCGGTAGCCCTGATTTCAGCCGGATATACGGCCGAAGCCAGCCCCATCAGGGCCGAGTTGCCGCCGTTGACAAACAGGCCGGCCAGGATGGAGACCAGGATCACGACGATAAACGGATAACCGGACGAGAAATGGCCGAACGCCAGCATGGCCAGGAAGGCCCCCACAAACAGGTACTTGACCACCTTGAGCTTGTCGAACTTATCCATGCAGCGGCCGATACAGAGGATGGCAAAGACCGAGCCCAGGTGGATGAAGGCAAACCCGATACTGTACTGCTGCACCGTGGCGCCGCTCCGCTTGAGCAGGGTCGGCACCCAGGAAAACAGGATCCAGAGCAGGTAGAAACTGAGATAGAACAGCACCCAGATCAGGATGGTGGTCATAAAGCGGCCGTCGGTGAAGAGTGAGGTCAATGAACCGCTCTTTTGCTTGTGCTCGCTTGCTGCCGTCAGTTCAATTTCGGCGCTTTCCGGGCTCTGCTTATCGATACGGGCCAGGATGGTACGGGCCCGCGCCAGGGACGTGGCCGTGCCGGTCCTGACAAGGTGGTACAATGAATCGGGCAGCGCCAGGAGAATGACAAAGGCGATCACGATCGGCGCCAAACCGCCCACCACGAAGACTGACTGCCAACCGAAGGCCGGCAGCAGCCACGAGGCGGAGAACGCCGCGATCATGGCGCCAAACGGCATGCCGGCCCACATGAACAGCGACATACTGGTGCGCGACCTGGCCGGAGCATATTCACTGCCAAAGGCCAGGGCGTTGGGGATCGCCCCTCCCATGCCGAGCCCGGCCAGAAAACGGTAGACGGCCAGATCGGTGGTGGAGGTGATGTGGGAGATCATGTAGGTAAAGAAGCCAAACACCAGGGCCGACCAGAACATGGTCTGTTTGCGGCCGAAACGGTCGGCCGTCATCCCCAGCAGCGCCGCCCCGACCATCGGCCCGATCTGGCCGATACTGAGGGCCGCGCCGATCTCCACCGGCTTGACCTTCAACTGCTCCGCGATCTTGGGTACGGCAACCCCGATCACGGTCAGGTCGAAGCCGTCAAGCAGGACAATGCAGAAACAGAGAAAACAGATACCGATCTGATAGGGCGAAAGGGGCAGCTCGTCGAAGACCTGGTTAACATGAATAGCCTTCTTCATGACTCCCTCCTCTGACACCCCAAGTTGCCCGTACTGACCTGTCCCGGTGCGGTTGCCGTTGCCGCCACCGTATCCACGGCCCGCACCAGCCCGCCACTGACAACCGTGGCAAAGATCCCTTCCTTCGGCATCACGCAGTCACCGGCCTGGTAGTAGATGGCGCAGCGGGCATGGCACTCCTTGCCGATCTGCGTCACCTCAAGCAGACTCTCGCCCACCCGCAGCTGCGCACCCACCGGCAGGGAAACCAGATCAATGCCGCTGGTCGTGATGTTCTCGCCAAAATCGCCGGCGCTCACATCCAGCCCCATGGCGCGCATCTTGTCGATACTTTCCTGTGCGAGCAGGCTCACCTGGCGGTGCCAAGCCCCGGCATGGGCATCACCGACAATGCCGTGCCCCACCTGTATCTCCACCTGCTCCACCGGCGTTTTACGCTCGCCCTTCCTCTCACTCATACAGACAGCTACAACCTGTGCCATACCATCCTCCGCGACATTGCGCATGCACCGGCATTCATCTGTCAGCAAAACCCTGCATAACATGTGCAACAACAAAGTCAGCAACCTGTGCCGGGTTATTAATATCCAGCACCGGGACGTCCAGCTGCAGGGGGGTGTTACTTGCCACCGCCAACAGGCGGGGATCGTGGTACCCCCCACGGCAGATCAAGGATTCGCTCATCTCACGACGATGCACCTCTATTTTGGGTAACGAGCTTTTCTTAAACCCCTCGGTCAGTATCAGGTCAACATCGCTGAAATACGCTGCAAACAACTCTTCCGGCGCAGGTGCGGCGGTCTGCTGTTTGACCAGCGCCAGCGTGCTTTCGGAGGTAATCACCGTGGTGTCGGCACCGGCATGGGTAAAACGGTAACTATCCTTGCCGGGGTGGTCGATCTCGAAACGATGGGCGTCATGTTTCAACACCCCGACCTTGTAGCCGCGCTGCTTGAGCACGACTACTACCTGTTCCAGCAGGGTGGTCTTGCCGGTTCCCGAGGGGGCGACAAACGAGACCGCTTTTGTGTGCATGCGTACCTCACCTTGGTGTTTGCAACGTATCTGACGGCGACGGTTCCAATGGCTACGGGCCGAAAAGCTCGGCGTTTGTTGCGGTCGGACCACCCCGCAACAAACACCATGGGCCAATGATCATTTCCGATTCCAGTTCAAGGATGCTCGCAAGGCGGCGAGCAGTTCGGCGACACGGGTGTACACAAACACCCCATGGGGGCCGAAGACGAATCAACACGGCTGCGCCTTTGCCTGGTATCGGAACAGCGGTACGCTCCCGCCTATTCCTGCTTGGCTTCTTCAGCGGTCAAATCGGTTTTGCAGAACGGACAGACCTTCTGCTTGACGCCACCAATTGCAGCAAGCTTCTTTTTGCAATTCGGGCACTCCTGGGGTTTGGATACTCCTGCTGGTCTGAAACACATGGATGGACAACCTCCTTTAGGGAATTGGGCAAATTTCTCAGAAATTTATCCGTGTTCCCCTGTCCTAGCATCTGCCATGCCATTCCTGAAAAACATCGTAACATAGGTATTTACAAAGCATATTTTATTTTTCGCTGGACGCCGTGTTCTTGTTTTGATATTCGGCTTATCAATATGAAACCGGAGGGCACCATGAAAATTGAAGACATGGATCTACGTGAACTGCTTTCCTTCGATCCCAAGGGCGGGGTCCTGCACCTGCTGGGTGAGCGGGTCCTCATACACAACGCAAACATCTCGGGATTACTTAAAAAGGAGCTGGTTGAGTCGTTGGGCGAATTCACCGCCCGCTGCATCCTGACCCGCCTCGGTTTTGCCAACGGCTGGCAGGCGGCCAAAAGCCTTGAAAAAAATGCGCCCGATGTCTGGAAAGAGGCGAACAAGTATGCCGGCGCCAAGTTTCACTCCCTGACCGGTTTCAACAACGTGACCCAGAACATCCGCACGGACGGCAGCGACGGTAGACCGCTGATCGAATCGATCTGGCACGACTGTTACGAGGCAGAGCAGCACCTGCTCCATTTCGGCCGCTCCGAAGAGCCGGTCTGCTGGCGCGAGGTTGCCTTTGCAAGCGGCTTCGCCTCCTACGTGGAGGGGCGCGAGGTCTACTTCATCGAGGACCAGTGCTGCGCCATGGGTGACGAGGCCTGCCACGTCACGGCACGCTACAAGGAAGACTGGGGCCCCAGGATCGAGCCGCACCTGGTCTACTACCGGATGGAATCGTCCTCGGCAATCATGCGGGAGCTCAACGAAAAGCTGAGCGTCATGGAAAGCCGCCTGAAAAAGCAACAAAAACACTTTGCCTTCCTGGAAAGCACCTCCCACCCCACCCTGGTCATGTCCCGCAGCCGTTCCATGCAGAATATTGTCGACATCGCCTGGCGGGTCGCCAAGGTGGATTCATCGGTGCTGATCACCGGCGAAAGCGGCTCCGGCAAGGAGCTGATGGCCCGCTTCATCCACGACCAGTCGCCGCGGGCCTCCAAGCCGTTCGTGGCGATCAACTGCGGCGCCCTGACGGAAACCCTGCTTGAAAGCGAACTGTTCGGCCATGCCAAAGGCTCCTTCACCGGCGCTGACCGTGACCGGCCCGGCCTGTTCGAGGCTGCCGCCGGCGGGACACTCTTTCTGGACGAAATCGGCGAGGTCTCGCCGGCCATGCAGGTCAAGCTGCTGCGCGCCCTGCAGGAACGCGAGATCCGCCGGGTCGGCGAAAACAAATCCCGCCCGATCAACGTGCGGGTGGTGGCCGCCACCAACCGCAACCTGGCCGACGAAATCAGCCAGGGCAACTTCCGCCAGGACCTCTACTACCGCCTGAAGGTGATCGAGCTGCAGGTGCCGCCGCTACGGGAGCGCCACGAGGACATCATGCCGCTGGCCCGCCTGTTCCTCGGCAAGCTCAGCAAGAACATGGACCGCCAGATCACCGGCTTCACCCCCAACGCGGCCGCGCAATTCCTGCGCTACAGCTGGCCGGGCAACGTGCGCGAGCTGCAGAATGCGGTGGAATACGCCGTGGCAATGTGCCAGGACAAGCAGATCGACATCGACGACCTGCCCTGCGACCTGCGGGCGCTGTCGCTGCGTCCGGTGGTGTCCGACTGTATCCGGCCGCTGGACGAGATCGAGCGGGATTACATCCTGGGTGTTTTACGTGCCCTGGGCGGCAACAAGGTCCAGGCCGCCGCCGAACTGAATATCGGACTTGCCACCCTCTACCGCAAACTGAAGGAATACGAGGCCCAGGGGATCGACGTCGAGCAGCGCTAGCCCCTCCTCCCCCCCTTTGCACGGCGCTACGCCCGTCGGCCACCGGCCGGTCGCGGCGCTGCGCCGTGTCTCGTTCTCAGCACCCGCCGCCTCTTTTCATTTTGATAAACAAGCTACCAGTTCGATAAGCAGCCATGGATTAACAACTTCAAATCAGTCGCCATTTCAAGCAGTTAACACGACAATACCGGTGGCACACACCTTGCTCTTGCAGCAGTAACCGATCAGATCGGATCTCATGCAACGCAAAGGAACAGGCCATGCGCACCAGCATTGTTGTGTTTACCAGGGTACCAAAGACCGGTGAGACCAAGACGCGCCTTACGACCGAACGAGGCGGCATCCTGACCGCTGAAGAGGCCAGGCGCCTCTACGAAGGCTGCCTGCTCGATGTCATCAACACCTGTATCAAGGCCGACTGCGGCCAGGTCCATATCTGCTACAACGCCGCCGGAGAAGTGGCCTACCTGGAGCAGCTGCTGGAAAAGACCGTTGGCCGCGCGAAGATCTGCGGGGTCTACCCGGACCAGGGCGGCAGCTTTGACGACTGCATGCAGTATGCTGCCGACTATATCCTGCAATCCGACACCAGCGCTGACGCCCCCTCGGCAGTCATCATCGTCGGCGGCGACATCCCCACCCTGCAACCATCCATCGTGCAGGATGCCGTGAAAAAGCTGCACCGCCTGGCCACCGACAACTATCGTGGCCAACCGGGCAAGGCCCTGGTGGAGGGGGCCTGCCAGGAGGGCGGGTTTTCGCTGGTGGGGTTCACCTCCTGCACCCCCTTTGATTTCAAAGGCGTCTTTTACAATCCTGATGCGGTCACGGCACTGGACATGCTGGTTGCCAAGGCAGAGCAGAACGCCATCCCGCTTGCCGTGGTCGAGGCGGTGCCGGATGTGGACATCCCGGTCGATCTGGCCAGCATGATCCCGGTGGTCAAGGCGCTCAAGACGGCCTCGGCCTACGACCCCACCATCCTGGTTCCGGTCAACACCCTGCGGGTGCTTGATGAGATCGGCCTGGAAAGCACTGCCCCGCCCCACCAGCGTTAGCAGGAAGCGGCAGCACAAACCACCTGAAAGGAACCACCGTGAATAACCAGCAACTGTCGCACACACTCAAAGATCTGCTCACCCTCAGATGGTCGCCGGTGGCGCTCAAGTTGCTGAAGCCGGGAGAACAACCGCCGGAAAACGTCTTCCAGCCCTCGCTGCCGTTGCGGCACTGCCAGGCCATCACCGCGGCACGGCGCGGCAACAGCATCTACATGCCCCCCGGCAAGCATGCCTGCCCGGACGGCTCGGCCATCATGGGGCTGATCCCGATGGCGCCGAAACTCAGGTCCGGTGAGCTGTACCTGCTGTTCAAGAAGCTGCCCAACCTGGAGATCGCCAGGAAGATGATCGCCTCACGGGCGGAGTTCGAGCCGGGCAGTTACTGCGGCACCGTGGTGGCCCCCCTTGAGGATGCCACCTTTGTGCCCGACCTGGTCATCATGACGCTCTACCCCGAGCAGGCCATGTGGTGCTGCTGCGCCTCAAGCTACGGCAGCGGTGAACGGCAGCAGTTCAACACCTCCGGCTTCAACTCCACCTGCGCCGACCTGACGGTGCAGGTCATGAAAACCGGTAAGATGAACATCTCGTTTGGTTGCTACGGCGCGCGGGCCATCAGCGACATCAGCGATTTTGAAGCCTACCTCTCGCTGCCGTTCGAGCAACTGCCGCCGCTTTTGGAGTCGCTGCAGAAGCTGGCCCAAAAGAGCATCCCGGAGGCGCGCCGCAAGATCTACATGCCGCCGGTCATCGACACCATCGGCACCCTGGAGCAGCAGGACGACTATCAGGCAGAGCTGCGGATCCAGCACGAGCGCTGTGACGGCTGCGGCCTGTGCGCCGCCTTCTGCCCTGAATCATTGATTGAGATGCAGGAGCTGGACGGCCGGCAGAAGGCCTGCGCCACCTCAAGCGAGCGCTGCTGCAGCTGTTACACCTGCGTGGGGCAGTGTCCCCAAAAGGCGATCCACCTGGAGATGCGGAAGCGCTGACGCATCCGCTGCGGAGACGAAACCATGTCCTACACCATCGGCTTTGCCGGACCGGAAGACGAAACAGGCTTGCAGGAGATCTTTCAGGCCAGCGAGATGGACCTTGCCGGCGAGATCCAGGAGCATATCGTCATCAAACAGGGCGACCGGCTCATCGGCGGCGGTATGCTGACCCAGACCGCCCCGGACAGCTACCACCTGATCGTCTTTGCCATCAGCGGCGCTGAACGCACGCGTGGGCTGGGCAGGTTGCTGTTGCAACAGTTGCTGGAGCGCCCCTGGGACTACTGCTGCGCAGGCAGTGTGCCCTGCGGCAACAGCTACTGCATCACCACCGTGGCCAAGGGCACAAGCGCGGGGTTCTACGCCAAAAACGGCTTTCTCCCCTGCACCTTCTCCGACCTGTATCCCCCCTTCCACGACCAGTGCCAGGTCTGCCCTGACCAGCACGACTGCAAGCCGGTTGCCATGCAGTGCAGCAGAGAATTAAGCCAGCCGGCGCAGGCAGGAGCACCGGCATGAGCGCCGCCACCTTCACGATCCTTGGTTCAGGCGCCGGACCGGGCGCACCCTCGTTTTTCTGCGACTGCCCGGGTTGCCGGGAGGCCCGGCAGACCCCGCAGGCAGCCCGGACCCGCAGCGGCGCCCTGCTGACCACCGCCGAGAACAGCGTGCTGATCGACGCCCCGCCTGATCTGCGGCAACAGCTGGTGCGAGAACAGATTCAGCGGGTCGATGCGCTCTTTCTGACCCACTGGCATTATGACCACTTCGGCGGCATCGGCGAGCTTGAATACTACGTCAAGCTGCAGCGCAAGCGCCCCCTTGACCTCTATCTGCCGCCTGCGGCACTGGAGCCGTTTCAGCAGGCCTTTCCGTCCCTGGCAGAGATCTTCACGGTGCAGGCCTGGACGTTCTTTCAGCCCTATCTGATCGACGGCATCAGCATCACCCCGCTGCCGGCCCGCCACAGCGTTGAAACCGCCGGATTCCTGTTCAGCTCGCCGGACTGCCGGCTGGCCTACTTCCCCGACACTGCCGGCCTGCCGGAGGAAACCATGCCGCAGGTCGCCGGGGTTACGTACCTGATCTGCGATGCCACCTTTGTGGGAGAAAACTGGTTTCCCCACAGCCACATGTCGCTGGATGAGGCCATCAGCCTCGGCGCGGCGGTCAAGGCCGAAACGACCGTGCTGACGCATCTTTCGATTCATTACAGCCGGGCAGTCACCAGCAGCGATCTGCAGCAGCTGACTGCCGGAGCGCCGGATGTCCGTGTTGCCCACGACGGCATGACGCTGACGCTGTAACGGAGGGTTCCCGATGAAACGCTCACTCGGTGCAGACACGCTATTGCTTCCCTCGCCGGTCTGGGTAGTCGGCAGTTACAACATCAGCGGCCAGCCCAACCTGATGACGGTCTCCTGGGGCGGCATCTGCTGCACCACCCCCCCCTGTATCGCCATCTCAATCCGGAAAAGCCGGCTCTCGCACAGCAACATCCTGGACGCCGGGGCCTTCACCGTCAATGTGCCGTCACAGCAGCATTTAAGCGCCACCGACTACATCGGCACCACCTCCGGCGCCACGCATGACAAGTTCAGCGAGACCGGCCTGACGGCCATCAGGGGGGAGATGGTCAACGCCCCCTATATCCAGGAGTTTCCGCTGGTGCTCGAATGTGTGCTGATGCATTCCCTTGACCTGGGCAGCCACACCCAGCTGATCGGCGGCATCCTGGATGTCAAGGCCGAGGAAGCGATCCTGGGGCCCAACGGGCTGCCAAATGCCGCCTTCATCAATCCGATCATTGCCAGCGCGCCGGAGCGGGCCTATTATGCCATCGGCGCCTGCCTGTCCCCGACCGGCAGGCCGTGCCGGACGGCAGGCGAACACCAGCACCTGATGTCACAGCCCTGCGGCGCAACCGAACCCTATTCCGGATAGAACACCATGCCCTTTATCCCAACACACTGGACCCGTCTGCCCCTGTCACACACGGCAGTCTATCTTGCCCCGGCCGCACCGGCCTGGTTCGTGCCGACCTCGACCGGAGATGCCCTGCTCTCATCCCTGCTTGAAGGAGGCATGCCGGACTCCCTCGCGGACGAGCTGTTTCTACAGCGGCTGCCGGACGGCTGTCCCACCGACTACAGCGGCAGGGGGGCGCTGATCCCGCCGAAGCCGCCGTTACAGGAGCTCTGGTTCCATATCACCAACGCCTGCAACCTGCGCTGCGGCCACTGCCTGTTCAGCTCCGGCCCGGAGCGGGCCGAACAGCTGACACCCACCCAACTGTTGCAGCATGCGGAAAGCGCCTATACCGAGCTGGGATGCCGGCTCTTTGCCCTGACCGGCGGTGAGCCGCTGGTACACCCCGACTTTGCCGCCATGGTGGAGGGCTTGCTGGCCTATCCCGATACCCGGCTGGTGCTGCTCACAAACGGCCTGCTGGCGCAGAGCCGGCTGAACGGCAGCTGGCCCAGAGAACGGATTCACCTGCAGATCAGCCTTGACGGACGGCCGGAGCGGCACGATGCCCTGCGCGGTAACGGCAGTTTTGCACGCCTGCAGCAGCAGCTGCAGTTCCTCAAGGAAAACGGCTGGCGCTTTACCCTCAGCATGTGCCCCACCAGGGAAAACAGCGACGACATCCCCTGGCTGGTTGAGTTCGCGGCCGGGGCCGGGGCAACGACGGTACACTACATGTGGCACTTCATCCGCGGCCGTGCCACCGGCCGGCAGGCCGTGGAGCCGGAGACGCTGTTGCAGCCGTTGCTGCAGGCAGACCAGCTTTCCAGACGCCTGCATATCCCGATCGACAACATCGAGGCCCTCAAAAAGCGCCTCTTCACCACCCCGCGCACCATCCACGACGGCAGCAGCGCCGGTGTCGAGGGTGCAGCCGTGGGCCCCGACAACCGCCTCTACCCGACCGCCGCGACCGTCGGCGTCACCCAGCTGGCCACTGCCCTGGATGATGGACTGACGGCCGCCTGGCAACAGAGTCCGGTCCTGCAGGAGATCCGCACCACCAGCTCGGCCTCGCTCAGCTCGCCCTGGCGCTTGCTGCACGGTGGCGGCGATTTTGACCACAGCTTTTTCCACGGCGGCGTCTACCAGGGTAGCGACCCGTACCAGCCGCTCTTGGAAGCACTCTCGCTGACCCTGATCGAACAGGTCGCCACCCGTCTGCCGGAACCACCGGGGGCAGCCCTCAGGTTGAAGATGGGCGAATTCCTGGAGCAGTGCGGCAGCCATGGCCCGGTGGTCTTCTGCAAGAGCAACTGCCTGCAGGAGGCGACGGCAGACAGCCGCAGCAGCGTCAAGGAGTACTATGCCGAGGCTGCCGGCGACCGGCGCAGCGAGATCCTGAATCCGGTCCGCTATGACGACCCGCTGCTATCCCATATTCCGGCCGAGTTCCGCTTCCGCGGCTACGGTTGCGGCAGCCCGGTCATGGATGCCGGACTGCAGCCGGGTGAACGGGTGGTGGATCTGGGCAGCGGCACCGGGGTGGAATGCTTTATCGCCGCCCGCCAGGTGGGTGCCAGTGGCCGGGTCACCGGCATCGACATGCTGGAGCCGATGCTGGAGCTGGCCAATCGCGGCGCAGCAGCGGTCCGGCACAACCTCGGTTACGACAACCTGCACTTTGTCAAGGGCTACCTGGAAGAACTGCCCCTGGCGGACAACAGCGCGGATGTGCTGATCTCCAACTGCGTGCTCAACCTTTCGCCGGACAAACGTCGCACCTTTGCCGAGATCTGCCGCGTGCTGGCTCCCGGAGGCCGCCTGGTTACTGCGGATGTGGTCTGCGAACATGAACCGCCGGCCGCCATCCTGACCGATGCGGAGCTGCGCGGTGAGTGCATTGCCGGAGCCATGACCCAGAAGGATCTGGCCGGCATCCTGGCCGAGAGCGGCCTGCAGCGCTTTCGCATCATCAGGCGCATGCCCTACCGGACCGTGCAGGGTCACCCGTTCTTTTCCCTGACCTTTGTGGTTGAAAAGCCGTTGGCCGCTACCAAGACGGACGAGCAGGTGACCGTGTTGTACCCGGGACCGGCCAAGGCCCTGCAACTGTCCGGCAACCGCTGGCTCATTGCCGGTCATACCGCTCAAATCCCGGCCGCTGAGGCAGCCCTGTTCCAGAGTCAGCTCTGGACCATCGACCAGCACGGCTTTGTGGAGAACGTGACCATGTCGGCCGGTTCCTGCTGTTCAACGCCGCCGGAGGCGGCTCCCAAGCCTGCTGTTTTGGACAAGCAGGTCCATGACAGTGGCTGCCTGGTCTGCGGCGGGGCGCTGACCTACACCACCAGCCCGGTTGAACGGCTCTGCGTCTACTGCAACAGTCTGGTTGCCACCCGGACAAGCTGCGAAAACGGCCACTTTGTCTGTGATCTGTGCCATATCGGCGACAGCCTGGAGCGGCTGGAAAAGCTCTGCGTCAACTCGTCCAGCGTAGATCCGATGCTGCTGTTCTCCCAGATCCGTAACCATCCCTCCTTCCCGCTGCACGGCCCCCAATACCACGCCCTGGTGCCCGGCGTACTGCTGGCAAGCATGCGCAATGCCGGCTACCCGGTCAGCGATGAGCAGATTGTCAGCGGCATCAGACGCGGGGCCGAGGTGCCGGGCGGCAGTTGCGGTTTCATGGGAGTCTGCGGTGCGGCCAGCGGAATCGGCATCGCCTTCAGCATCCTGTTTGAGGCCACCCCGCTCAAGGCGGCGGAACGCCAACTGGTCCAGCAGGTGGTGCAACAGGTCCTGGCGGAGATCGCCGGCTACGAGGCTGCACGCTGTTGCCAGCGGGACTGTTGGTTGGCGCTGCGGCGCGGCCTGGAACTGGCAGGTGAGCTCCTGGCCAGTCCGATGCCCACCCTGGCCCCCTATGTCTGCCGCCAGTCAGGCAAGAATGCCGAGTGTCCCGGATCCGGCTGTCCGCTGCATCCCGACTTCAAACGCCAACAGAGCGTCCCGCCGCTCCAGCTCCACCGGACCGGCCAGACATACTTCCTCGGACAGGGGAATCAACCATGAAGATCTGTGTCTACGGGGCAGGAGCAGTCGGCGGCTTCATCGGCGCCCTGCTGTCACAAGCCGGCAACCAGGTGCGGGTGGTGGCCCGCGGCGCCACCCTGGCAGCGCTGCAGCAGCATGGACTCAGGATGCAGAGCGGCGACCGGTTGCTGACGGAAAAGGTAACCGCCAGCTGCAATCCGGCTGATCTGGGGGTGCAGGATCTGGTCATCATCGCGGTCAAGGCCACGGCCATGCCGCAGGTGGCAGAGGGAATCGCGCCGCTGCTGGGGCCGGACACCCAGGTGCTGACCGCCATGAACGGCATTCCCTGGTGGTTTTTCGAGGGATTCGGCGGCGCCTACGCCGGTATGCGCTTAAGCGCCGCCGATCCCGACGGCCGGATCAGAGCCAAGATCCCGGCCGGCAACGTGATCGGCTGCGTGGTGCACGGCAGCTTCTATCTGCAGGAGCCCGGCTTTGTGCGGCATGTCTTTGGCAAACGCCTGATCATCGGTGAACCGGCCGGCGGCACCTCCAGCAGGGTGCAGGCCCTGGCACAACTGCTCAGTGCCGCCTCCCTGGAGGTAGAGCTCTCCAGCAGCATCCAGACCGACATCTGGTTCAAACTATGGGGCAACATGACCATGAACCCGGTCTCGGCCATCACCGGCGCCACCTGTGACCAGATCCTGGATGACCCGCTGGTCAACCGTTTTTGCCTGGAGGTCATGGCGGAGGCGGCCCGCATCGGCGAAAAGATCGGCTGTCCGGTCTCCCAGAGCGGTGAGGAGCGCAACGCCGTGACCCGCAAGCTGGGGGCCTTCAAGACCTCGATGCTGCAGGATGCCCAGGCCGGACGGGCCATCGAACTTGACGCCCTGGTCAGTGTGGTGCGCGAGATAGGCCACCAGGTAAACGAACCAACCCCGGCCATCGACACCCTGCTGGGGCTGGCCCGTCTACATGGCCGCGTGCATGGGCTCTATCCCTGGTAGCTGCTCCACCGTATCCGTAAAGGGGGGGCTGTCCCCCCCTCTTATCAAAACAGCAACGGCTTATCAAAATAAGAGCCGGTTGCCGCTGCCGGCCGGATCAAACAAGCTAATCTACTGGATTCATTACCATCACAAGCTGGCACAATCGTTGCTCAGACACCAATCGTCGGCAGCATCGCCACCGTGGAAAAGGGCAGCAGCGGTCGGCATGATCAGCCCCATCTCCCTATGAAAGGAGTCACCATGTACAACACCAAATTCAACGGCAACGACCTCAGCGTCATCATCGAGGAACCGGTTCAGAAGGAGCTGATGATGCGCGGCATCGGTCCGATCGAGGTATGCCGCCTGATCGAAAGTTTTGCCGCCAAGATCACGGCCTCCAAAAAGAATGAGTTGCTGCAGATTACCAACGATGACACCGGAGCCAGCCTGGCGCTCGATATCAGGTGGGAGTCCGACACCAAGGTGTCGGTACAGGTCTCCATCGTCAACCTCGACAACCTGAACGTGCAGGAAAAACCACGCAGCAAGGTCAACCTGGCGGACCCCCCGGAGGCGCAGCCCACCATCGGCGAAGCAGCTGAGCTGGCGGCGTAGCAAACCATGCGCAATGCCGTGGTCATATTCACCAAGGTGCCCTGCTCAGGGACCACCAAGACCCGTCTGACCGTCGAGCGGGACGGCATCCTGAGCGCGGACGAGGCCAGGGAGTTCTACGAGGCCTGTCTGCTGGACGTGCTGGAGTGTTGCCTGAAGGCCGACTGTTGCGACCTGTACCTCTGCCATGACCGTGACGGCGACCCGGCCCATCTCAAGCGGATCGTCGACAGTGTGGCGCCCGCTGGCGGCATCCGGGAGATCTTCCGCGACCACGGCGAGAGCTTTGACCGGGGCATGCAGTATGCGGCCGACTATATCCTGCAGCCGGGCGACCGGGAGCGTCGGGCCGACAACGTGGTGATCCTGGGTGGCGACATGCCGACCCTGCAACCGCAGACCCTGCGTGACGCCTTTGCCAAACTGGAGCAGTTAAGCGCCAACGGCAGCGCACTGGTGGTGTCCGCCGATCAGGAGTGCGGCTTCAACATCATCGGCTACAGCCACACCACACCGTTTCGCTTTGATGAACTTTTTTACAACGGCCTGGGGGTGACCGCGCTGGACATGCTGGCCATCAAGGCGGGCCGGGACCAGATTCCGGTCGGCCTGCTCGAAACCGTGCCGGACATCGATCTGGTGCCCGATTTTGCCCATCTCTTGACCCTGCTGAAGACCATGCAGCTTGCCCAGCGCTACGACAGCAGCATGTACCTGCCCAGCCGGACCATCCGGGTGCTTGGGGAGTTGGGTTATGAAGCGGCCGCCTTTGCCGCTTAGCGTGGCCAGCGGGGATGTGCATACCTAACAAAGAAAGGAAGGATCATGATGTTAAAGAAAACCAAGTACGATTTCGGTGATTTACGGATTGTTATCGATGAGCCGGTCAAAGACTACCTGCTGGCCAAGGACAAACCCTATTTCATTGACGAGGTCCACCGCCTGATCGAGAGTTTCGGCAACAAGCTGCTGATGACCAAGGCCGAAGGCCCGATCGACTTTACCAACAAGACTTCCGGTGTAAACATTCAATTGGATATGCAATGGGAATCAGACGACAGTGCCGTGGTGTACGTCAGAGAAGTGGTTCTCGAAGGCCGGAAAGAAGCCGCAGCAGTATAATCCCACCCCACCCCTGCACGTCAGGAACCGCTTGCGCGGCTCCTGACGTGTCTAGCCACTTAGCTGGAATGGGAAAAGCGGTCGGCGCAGTCGCAGGTGTCGCCCTGGATCTTCTCCACGGCATGCCCGATCACCCGCCAGACGGCCTCCAGGTTTTCTACGGCCGCCTTGGGACTGCCGGGCAGGTTGATGATCAGGCTTTGGCCCCTGATCCCGGCCACGGCACGTGACAGCGCCGCCATAGGAGTCTTTTCAAGGCTTTTCAGCCGCATCAGCTCCGCAATCCCCGGAATCAGCCGTGCTGTCACCTGCATGGTGGCCTCGGGGGTCACATCCCGCGGCGAGACCCCGGTGCCGCCGGTCGTCACGATCAGATCGGCCACCTGCTGATCGGCCCAGCTACTCAGTACGCTGACAATCTGCTCAAACTCGTCCGGGATGACCTCACTCTTGACGGTGGTGACACCGCGGGCCTCCATCCAGGCTGCCAGTGCCGGCCCGCTCTCGTCAACCCGCTCCCCCCGCGAGCCTTTGTCGCTCAAGGTCAGAATAGCCGCGTTCATGCTGGTTCCTCCCGGCGAAAGACCCCGCTTTTACCGCCTTCCTTGAACAGCAGGCGGATGTTGGTGATGCAGATCGACTTGTCACTGCCCTTGCACATGTCGTAAATGGTCAGGGCCGCCACGCTGGCGCCGGTCATGGCCTCCATCTCGACCCCGGTGCGCTCGAAGGCGCGTACCGTACACTGCACCTTGACCCTGGAGGCGACCTCATCCAGTTCAAACTCAATGGCCACGGAATGCAGGGAGAGCGGGTGGGACAGCGGAATCAGGTCGTCGGTCTTCTTGGCCGCCATGATGCCGGCCAAGCGCGCCACTCCCAGCACATCCCCCTTGGCCACATGCTTCTGGGTAATTGCCCGTAACAGCTCGGCCGAAAGGCAGACTTCGGCCGCAGCCGTTGCCGTCCGCATGGTTTCCTGCTTGGCACTGACATCCACCATCACGGCATGGCCCTGTTCGTCAAAATGATTAAACTCCATAGTTCCTCCCCGGAATAAGTACGGTTGGCTGCCATTGCCACCTGGCCGGTTTAGCGTTGGGCGGTCACCAGCTTGACCGCCAGCAGGGCAAAAACGGTGCCTGCCAGACGATTCAGCAGCTTCTGGGCCTTTTCTGATTGCCTGAAGCGCTCGCCCACGGCCCCTGCCAGCAGGCTCACCAGACCGAACACCACGATGGTGGCCAGGATGAAGAAGGCCCCCAGCTCAAGTAACTGCAGTGAGAGCCGCCCCTTGGCGGGGTCGGCGAACTGCGGCAGAAAGGCCAGAAAGAAGATCGAGACCTTGGGGTTGGTGATGTTCATGATGATACCGCGCCGGTACAGCTTGGCCGGGGCCAGACGGTCCACCCGGCCCGCCTCGCCGGTCTGGGCCCCGGCCTTGAAGGATTGCCAGGCCAGGTAGGCCAGATAGAGCGCCCCGCCCACCTTGAGTACGGTAAAAGCAAGGCCTGACTGGGCATAGACCGCTGCCAGGCCGAGCGTGACCGCGCTGGTATGCACCAGCAGGCCGGTGCAGAGCCCCAGGGTGACCAGCAACCCGGCCCTTTTACCCTGCTGGGCCGCCTGGGCCAGCACAAACAGGATATCCGGCCCCGGGGCCAGCGCCAGCAGCACGGATGTGCTGAAAAATACCAATAAAAGATGCGGATCAACCATGGTGTTACCTCATGCGGCACAAAGCATTATCAGTCATGTACTGTTTCATACCACAGGACGGCAGCATGAAGCCATGCCGATTCTTACTGGTCCACCGGTTCCACCCGGCAGGGTATGCCGTTGTAGGTGGCGGTGCCGATCAACGGGTCGCAGGCCGCATAATCGGCGTTGGTCAGCAGGTTGGCATTGGCCAGCCACAGGCCGCCCAGCCCCGGCTCGCAGGCCGGTTGCTCAGGGTACCACCAGCCGTATTCGATACTGACGACCCCATCGCACATCTCCATAATCTTCAATACAAACCGGGCCGTCCCGGTTGCCGTGCTGACCTGTACGCAGGCCCCCTCGACCAGGCCCAGCCGGACTGCCGTGGCGGCGCTCACCTCTGCCCACGGTTCCGGGTGCATGGCCCGCAACTGCTCAAACTGGCGGTAGCTGGAGGCATAGTAGGGGTGGTAGCGCGCCCCGCTGATCAGGCTGAGCGGATACTCCGCGCTGGTCTCTGCCACCGGCGCGGGGGTCGGCAACGGTGATGCGCCGATCTCTGCCAACAGCTCGTTATACAGCTCAAGCTTGCCGCTGGTGGTGGCAAAGCCGAGCGCCTGTCCGGTTGCCGGATCAGCCTTTTCATGTTTGCCGTACTCCTCGGGCAGGGAGTAAAGGCCGTAACGGCAGAAGGTCTCCCAACTGACGCCGGTGGGCGCCAGGGTTGCCTCCAGGCTGGCCTCAAAGCTGTCCCACGGCCAGTGTTCCTCCTGTCCCAGCCGTACTCCCAGGCCTTTCCAGAACTCAAAATCAGGGCGACGCTCATAGTAGGGCGCAACCGCCCTGGCACCGCCGTAGGCCAGGTTGGCCGTACCGGCCTTGGTTTCAAACAGGGCCCGCTCCATCACGCCGGCACTGGGCAACAGGTAGTCGGCCAGCATGGCCGTGGGGGTGTTGAACAGTTCCAGCACCACCAGCAGATCAAGCCCCTTCAAGGCCTCATAGACCATACGACTATCAGCCTGAGTCAACAGGGGGTTGGTGGCCATCACGATCATGGCCCGCACCGGATAGGGCTCGCCGGTCAGCATCGCCTGCCAGACCAGGTTGGGCTGGGCCGAGGTCAGGTAGCGCATCGGCAGGCGCTTGCCCTGTTTTTCGGTCAGTTGCCTGATCCGGTCGTAGCCGGCATAGCTGTGCAGACCGAGCGTACCCAGCTGTTTCTGCCGCTGGGCCGCGCTGATCTGATCACTCAGCTCCAGTTCAAGCTCGGGGATAAAATCGGGCATCTCCGTGATGCAGGAGGCCCCCTTGCGGTCCACGTTGGCGGTAATGGCCCGCAGGGCTGTAAAGGCCTGGTGGGCTGCCACACTGTTGCGGCCAAGCTGGTCAATGCCCCGTCCGGTTAACAGGGCCGACGGTGTCCGGGTGGCATAGAGCCGGGCGACCTCTTCAATGGTCGCCGCCGCTATCCCGGTGACTGCAGCGACGTGGGAGGGGGTGTAGGGAGCCAGATGCAGCTTGAGTTTTTCAAAGCCATGACACCAGGCAGCCACAAAAGCGGCATCGTACCACTGCTCACGCACGATCAGGTGCAACAGTCCCAGCGCCAGCACCGGGTCGGTGCCCGGCCTGATCGGCAGCCAATGGCTTGCCACCGCCGCGGTTTTGGTGCGGCGCGGGTCAACCACGATCAACGGCTTGCCGGTACGGCTGTACTGCTGGATCCGCTGCCACAAAAGGGAGTTGTCCGACTCGGCGTAGTTTGCCCCCCACAGGATGGCACAGCCGGTTGTCTCCACCGCAAGCTCGTTATCAAGGGGCCAGCCGCAGCTAAGGGTGTTCAGCAGCGTGCCCGGATTCCAGCAGATCTGGCCGATCCCAACGTTGTTGGGGCTGCCGAAAAGCGTCATGAAACGGTGCAGCGGCCAGTAGACCGCGTGGGGGCCGCCGATGCAGGTGGCCAGTGTTTCAGGGCCGATCTGCTGCTTGAGCCTGGCCAGTTTTTCCGCAATCTCGTCCAGGGCCTGCTCCCAGGAGATCCGCTGCCACTCGCCGCTACCCCGTTCTCCCTTGCGCTTGTGGGGATAGTTGACCCGGGCGGGGTGGTCCATAAAGGCCGGGGCAAACCGCCAGCGCCGGCAGCCCTGCTGGATGGCCGGATCACCCGGGTACTGGCTGGGATCGGGGGTCACCTCCACCACCCGCCCTGCCTCAACGGTTGCAATCAGTCCACACTGGTAGCCGCAGAAACGGCAGTTGGTCTTTACCTCTGTCATAGCCTAGTGTCCCGCTCCCGGCTGCGGCCGTTTCTGTCCGTCCGACGTGGTCAATTGGTAGGAACAGAACGGTACGATCCGCCCGCCCTGCTGATAGACGGTCATGCTGCACTCCTGCAACCGTTCCAGGTCCATGGTAAAGGCGTCCATGTAGTTCATCACCACCACCGATAACCCGGCCTGGCCGCTGTCAGGCGCCAATTTTTCCGCCAGATCGGGAAAGACCGAGCCTTGGGGGCTGGCCGGGTCGAACAGCTGCAGGTATTCGCCCGGGGTGATCTGGCGGGTCAGGGGAGTGAAGCTACCCTGGCCGTCTTCCATCAGATAGGTGGCCGCGCTGCAGAGCGGATGCGAGCAGCCCAGCGGCCACAAGTCATAGGGTTCCAGCAGCCCGTCGCTCTGTTCAGCCAGCATGAAGGCCACATCTCCCATACTCAGGCGCACCGCATGGCTAAGATCAAAACGGCCGGAGCCGAAGGCTGGCTGGTAGGCGACCCCGGCCACCACATCGCGATTGATCAGGGCAAACCTCAGCAAATCGCCCATCTGATGCTGATTAACCCCGCTGATGACCGTCATGGCCAGCACCACCTGGATGCCGGCAGCGCGGCAATGCTGCAGGGCCTTCAGCTTGGTTCCCAGCAGGTCGGCCCCCCGGATGGTCTCGTATACCTGGCGGGTCAGGCCGTCGAACTGCAGGTAGATTCCGCTGACCCCGGCTGCGGCCAAGGTCTTGGCATATTCCGGATTGCGTCCCAGCACCACGCCATTGGTATTGACCTCAATGGCGGCAAAACCGGTCTGGCGGCCGAGCTCCACGATCTTGGTCAGGTCAGGCCGCATGGTCGGCTCCCCGCCGGTCAACTGGATGCTGGTGCCAGGCCCGGTCTGTTTGAGGATTGAGCTGAAGACCGTGGCAAGCTTCGACAGGTCCGGTCCGGGGGCCGCCTTGGCCTGTACCTCCTCGGCCGCCATGAAGCAGACCGGACAGCGCAGGTTGCACTTTTCAGTCAGCTCGATCTCCACCAGGGTCGGCCGCCGCCGGTGCGTGCCGCACAAGCCGCAGTCGTCGGGACAGCCCTGTTGCGAGGCAACGGTATGCTCCGGCGGCAACTCCGGCAGCCGGAACTGGCGCATCCACTGGTAATGGTCGCGGTCGGGCCAGATAGGCACCTTGTATGAACCATGTTCAGGGCACTCTTTCAGTAAAGAGACCTGTTTGCCTTCGGCAACGACCCGGGCCGGCAGAACCTGCAGGCAGACCGGGCAGACCGAGCTGGTCAGGTGCAGACACTCCTGCTGTTCTGGTGGTACTGTTTTTGGTTCAGACATCCTGTACTCCCTGTGATGCTGTCAACGGTAAAGCGCGCCAGCCCCCGGCGCCGCAGTTAACCGCGCGGCGAATAACCGATACGGACCGCCCCCCAGTGACGGCCCTGAATGAAGACCGGGCAGGCCAGGTCGATGATGATCTCGCCGGAGACCCGCATGAAGGTCTGCAGCAGGAACGGCTCGGTGTTCTTACAGGCACGCACACTGGTCCGGTCATCAAAGATCAGCTTGGTGCGATTCTGCACCTGGTCGATCTCCTTGTTACCGGTGAGCGGCTTGCTGAATTTGAGCAGGTGGCACGGCAGATAACCGCGGTCATCAAAGACCGTGGCGGTTGCCAGATCCGGGTTGGCGGTAAAAACCTCCTCCTGGATGGGTGAGATGAGCTTCTCGAACAGGGCATCGTAGGCGGTGCTGTATTTGACCGGATCGGTGTTGGAAATCGGTGTGTAACTACGAGAAAACAACCGCTCCAGACTGATCTCACCCTGCGCCACGGCCCGTTCCAGCGTTTCACTCACCCGATCGCGGAACGCCATGGCCACGGCCCGTTTTTCATCATGGTAGGTGCCGACACTGAAGCTGCCCACCGACGAAAAGATCTGTTCCGCCACCTCGGACAGCTGCAGCAGCGTGGCCACGGTCACCTGCATCTCGCTGTTGACGTTTTGCGCCATGCCGGAGATCTGCTGGATCTTGTCGGTTATTTCCGAGGTCACCACGCTCTGTTCTTCGGTTGCCGTGGCAATCTGGTTGATCATGTCGGTCGACTCACCGGCCAGCCGCAGGATCTGGACCAGGCCATTCCTGGCGCTCTGGGCCGTCACCACACCATCCTCGACCCTGCTGTACTCATCCTGCATCGCGCTGACCGCCAGCTGGCTCTCCTGCCGGATCGCCGCAATGATACCGGTAATTTCTCGGGTTGAGGCGGCGGTCTTGGCCGACAGGTTCTTGACCTCGTCGGCCACCACGGCAAAGCCCCGGCCGTGCTCACCGGCGCGGGCAGCCTCGATGGCGGCATTCAAGGCCAACAGGTTGGTTTGATCGGCGATATCCTCGATAAGCCCGGCGATCTCACCAATCTTCTCCGATGAACGGGTCAACCGTTCGACCGTATCGCGGGTGACCTCAAC
>Ga0302238_1000816_pt1 | contig 29090 bp, 27 predicted proteins | sample AAG_UR_Asn_MG_FD_193527 | JGI IMG/M metagenome (GOLD analysis project Ga0302238, IMG submission 193527) | Enriched activated sludge microbial communities from anaerobic digester in WTTP, New Holstein, Wisconsin, United States - AAG_UR_Asn | ecosystem: Engineered > Bioreactor > Anaerobic >... | reverse complement strand
TTTATTATCGGTTATTGAGCATTCTCCGCCCTCGTTGGGAATCAACAGGCAGCCTTGGAGAAGATCACAGGTGTGAGTCCAGCACTGGGGGGCTTGGGGACAGGCTCCATCCTGTGGCGAGTGCGAGCAGGAGCCATGGAGGCAGCGGTCCAGGGTACACTCGACGCCGTCGTCGCACTCCCAGTGGCTGGTGCAAGCGAGTGGGAACTCGTTGTAGTCGGAGGTAGCGTCTTGGGAGGCAGCGTCTTGCGCCGGGGCGTCGGCTCCCCCGGGATCAGAGGCGGCTGAGTCGGAGGCCCATACCGAGTCCACATAGGAGGCGTCCTCCAAGGAGACTACGGAATCCTGGTCGGTCACATCGCTGCCTTGGGGCTGCCACTGCTGGTCGCTGAGGCCGGTCATGCGAAAGCTGCACGAGGGGAAGCAAGCGAGAGTGGCGGCAACGGCAAGGAAGAGGGCGGGCGGGGTGTATCTGCCCGGGTCTCTCTGGAACTGTGGACGGCCTGAAAACAAGGGAACCCTCCGATAGGGGTTGCATTGTACTATGGTGAGTGTGGCGAATCTACTTTCTGAGTCGCCCTCGACCTCCGGGGAGGCCGGAGGGGGATGGAGGGCCGGCACCGTCGAGTCTGGAGAAGCCGAATTTCTCCTGGAGGTGGACGTTCTGCGAAAGGTATGTCGACAGCACGTCGGAGTGGAGCGATTTTCTGCTTGGCAAGGCTGGCTTGGGGCCGCCTCCCACGAACCGAGATGCTGCCATTTCCCTGATGACGGCGTCCCTTTTTGACTCTTTGGCCACGTATCTGGCCGATGCAATCTGTTCACCGCCCCTGGGGTCTAGTCCAACGACGAGGCTATTGGGGCCATGCCGGATGACATCGAGCACATAGAGAAGGGACATGCGATTGTAGAAGCGGACATCGTCCTGGGAGACCCTTGAGACGGCTCTGCTCTCCAGGCGCCCGACCCAGCTTCTGGTGCTCGAGCTATGCAGGACCCTATGTGCCCCCGACGTGAGTTGGAGGTTCGTGGGAAGGTCGAAAACAGACGGCGTATGGAAGGAGGCCAAGAATCGGTCAAGCTCTCGGCGCTGGGGCAGTTGTTCCAGTTCAAGGACCTTGGTGGCAGCTTCGTGTGGCTGGTAGCAGTCGAAGCGAAGTTCCCAGATGGTGTGACGACGGGCGGCGATGCCTTCGGAGGTGGCAATCTGGCCTGGCACGAAGATGTTGTGCGCCACGGCATCAGCGGCCAGGTGAGCAAGGTAGCCCAGGGAGAATGCTTCCAGCCTGGGAGAGTTGGAGTTCTTGAGCATTTCGAAGGCGTTGTCCCAGTTGTGGCTATGGTCTCGGTAGCGTTTGAGGTTCTTCATGAGAAAGTGGTCGGGGCTGATGCTGCCGTACATGAATGCGTCGGGTTGCGCCAGGATGCATGAGGCAAAGGCCTGCAAGACATCCCTGTAGTCGGACATGAGAATCCGGGCCACCTCCACATGGGTAGCCAGCCCCCATGCGTAGGCCTGGGAAGGGAAAAGAAGCAGCGCCAGGAAGGCAGTGATTGCGGCTCCCCAAAACATGGCGCTATAGTATTAACCCTCCACCAGGAAAGCAACACTCTTGGTGGGCTGAATACGGCGGAAGGCCCACATGAAACGTCCTTTGGGCGGCGACATCTTTCTCAAGGCAATCGAGAGCCTGGAGGCACACGGCTTCACAGCTGAGGCGCAGCGCTTGGCGCTGCTTCGCCCGGCCTGGGACTCAGCTTACGAGAGCGGGGGTTGGCTCAGGCACAACGTGTCAAAGGTGGTTGCAGTAGTTTCGAGGCATGCAGAGAACGCCCGCACCGAGGCCGTAGAGACCGGCGACCTTCTTCGATATGCCCGCAGCGTTCTTGTGGATGGTGAGCCCGTGGGCGCTCCTGAGACTGAGCGGGCCAGGCAGCAGATGCTGGACCTTTTGAAGACGGTGCCGGCCTCGGCGATTCTGGCGGGCACCTTCATGATTCCGGTGCCGGGAGCCCAGCCCATAATTGCCCCCATTCTGATGGAGCGGCTTGGGCTGCTTCCTTCTGCCTGGAACCAGTCTGCGCTTGAGAAGGTGCTTCGGGATCTGCTTCACCAGGCTCGGCACAAGGGTCCTGCGGAGCTTGAGCAGTTGCTTGCCCAGGTTCTAGAGCATGTGAAAGGGCAGCGCTCTGCTGTAATGGAGTTATCAAAATTCGTGGCGTCACACCCCGAGTGGCGTGTCTTCTTCGATGAGAATGGCGACTCGAAGGTATCTGAGGAGGAGCTCTCGGTGCTGAGCAGCAGGGTCTCGACCACGTGCCGCTTGGCGCAGGAGGCGCCGGACCAGGCAAGCCTTCTAGTCTACCTCGGGCAGGGAAGCTGCAATGTCGAAGCTCTCAAGCGGGTTCTACCAACGCTCAGAGAATACGACGAGGATGCCATTCTGGGGCCCATGAGCCTCCGCTCCTTGCTGGCGCTTCTGCCACGTGACGCCAACGCCCTGGTCCGCTGGACCGACGAGCTGTGGTGGGTTCCGTGGCCTGCCGTAGCCGCAGGCGTTGCATTGCCGATGGAGTGAGGGCATTGCGCCTTCGGCCCGCGCGATGGGCAGGGGCCTGGCCAACTTCGGTTCAGCGGGATTGTGGGGCGATGCGAGGGAAGAGCGCTGCGCCTACTGCCACCGGAGCGCCGGAGACATCCATGCTTCGGTCACCGGGCACATGGAGTTGAGTGGAGCTGCCTCCGTCCAGGTTCATCATGGTATCGACGCCGACGTCGTCTCGGGCGAACTTCGCCATGCTGGTAAGGCTCACGGGCCAGGGAAAGACCAGCAGCACCACACGACCAGAACTGGTAAGTCCCACCGCGGTGCGCCGGGCCAGGGAGCCCCCCAGGTCATCACGAATCACTCCCCCCCTCATGACGGTGGGTCCCGACTGCACAGCGAACTCAACCTCGTCGGGCTCCACCTCCGACAAGAACTGCTTCTTGGCGTAGATTCTGGCCCGTTTGTCCTTGCCCACCCAGAAGACTCCCCAGCTCACGTTTTTGACAGGCTGGTACTGGTGGCCTCCCGAGACCATCAGGCCAATTGGGGCGTTTGTCTCACGAAAGAAGGAAGTGTTGAAACATGCCCGGGAGCCGGCGCACCCCTCCATGTTCTTCACCATCTCCAGCTTGCCCGCTGCCCCGGGGAAGAGCAGGCGCATCTCAACGAGGTCGGGATCAAATTCCAGCACATGAACGGCGAGCAGTCCCATGGCCGAGTAGAGGGTTCGCACGGTCACAGAGCTATCCTGGCTCTTCTCCGCTACCTGATTCTCCACTTTGGGCTCGGCGACGAACAGCGTGGTGAACGCCGCTGCCACCGCAACTACCTTGCGCACGGCTATCTCCTGCACAACCTCTCCAGGCTCTCCTGGTATGGGAAGCGGGCCACACCAGCATCGGTGATTATGGAGTCGATGAGTTGGTGCGGCGTGACATCGAAGGCCGGGTTCCTGACGGCAACGCCATCGGCAACAGTTCTTACGCCGGCGAAGTGGGTCATCTCCGAGGATGAGCGCTCCTCAATGGTGATCTCCGAGCCGCAGCAGCAGCTCAGGTCTACCGTGGAATAGGGCGCAGCAATGTGGAAGGGAACAGCGTGGTGCTTGGCCACTATGGCAAGTTCGTAGGTGCCAATCTTGTTGGCCGAGTCGCCGTTGGCAGCGATGCGGTCGGCGCCTGTTATGACGCGGTCAATCTTGCCCGTGGCCATGAGATGGGCCGCTGCAGCATCAGGCACAACGGTGACGGGGATGCCATCTTTGTGAAGCTCCCAGGCAGTCAACCTTGCTCCCTGAAGCAGAGGCCTGGTCTCCCGGGCCAACACCTGAATGCGCTTGCCCGCTGCAACAGCCGACCGAATCACACCCAGCGCTGTGCCCCAGCCCCCCGTCGCCAGTGCGCCGGCGTTGCAGTGGGTCATAATGGTCTCGCCATCGGCAATCAGCTCAGCGCCGAAAGAGCCCATTCTCCTGCACATCTGCTCGTCCTCAACTCTAATTGCCCGGGCCTCCTCCATCAGCCGCTGCGCCCGCCCAGCAGGTGGCAGAGGGGCGACAGAACCTGCCAGCGCCCTCATGCGGTCGATAGCCCAGAAGAGGTTCACGGCCGTGGGCCTTGTAGCGGCCAGCATGTCGCCAGCAGCGTTGAACTTGGCAAGAAAATCCTCGGCCGACCCGGTCAGCTGTCCAGAATAGCGGGCCAGACCGTATGCAGCGACGATGCCGATGAGCGGTGCTCCCCTGACCTGCATGGTCACTATGGCCTCGGCAACGGCTTCCAAAGAGTCCACGGGGATCCATCTCTCTTCAACGGGCAGAAGGCGCTGGTCCAACACGACGACGCTGTGGCCCTCTTCTCGAATAGGGCAAAAGCCTTCACTTATCATGGGGTTAACTCCTAATGATACAGGGGAATTGTTGCGGCACACGGGCATGCCTACTGGTGCACTTTGGGGGCACCCTCAATGAGCGCACTGTACATGAAGTTTGTATACATTGCGATGGCTGATTCATCGTCAAAGATGGGGAAATGCCCGTAACCGTCGAATTGGGCCATGAGGGCCGTGACGCTCTCGCCCTCCCAGGAGAGGTTGTTGCTGACCGGGAGAGCAGCGGGCTGGAGCCCGGCAAGCTCGAAGCCGGGGTGGGTGTGAAGCACGGGGTGTTTCAGGGGAATTCCGCCGGCCAGGGCCATGTTTTCTGCTGTTATGGCTGGGGTGTAAGGGTCGTCGATGCCGCTGGTCATGAAGACTGGCAGGGGCTTCTGGCGGAACCTTGGCTTGAAGTAGTGCGGGGTGTAGTTGAGGGGGTCGGTGGCATCCACGAGGGTCTGGATGAGCGTCATCATGGGATGGAAGAGGTCCAGTTCGTCGTCGAACTTGAGTTTCAACAGCATGGCCATCATCTGTTTGATGTCCACGGACTGGCCCGAGTCGATCTCCTTGCGCAACAGGATGGTGTAGGCCAGCCCTCCGCCGGCGCCCGACAGCACTGCGGCATCGATGCCATCCTCTACGGCGACGAAGAGGGCACCGGTGATGCCGCCCTGGGAGTGGCCGAAATAGCCCACCTTGGATGTGTTGAATCGGTGAGTGCGGCCATCTTCATCTTTGAACGCCATGTCGCCCAGGGCCTTAGTGAGCGCTACATTGTCCAGTGCTGCCTGCTGGAAGAGGGTTCGTCCCGAGGATGGATTCGTGAAATTGAACGAGTATATTTCAACGTTAATACTTGGTCCGGTGTATCTATCCCCATGAAGAGGCTGGTCAATGGAGATGGTAGCGAAGCCCTTCTGGGCCAGCTCATATCCCGAGCCGTCGTAGGTAAATGAGTTCCTGCTGCCTCCGGTGCCATGGGACATCTGGACCACGGGCCACCCACCGGCGGGAGGAGTCTGATTCTGGGGCAGGCCAATAGTGAACGGAATCTTCTCCATGTGGTGAACCACGGGGGCACCATCGGCATCGAACTTGAAGTCTCCGCCCTTATCATAGGGCGGATCGCCGTGCATGAAATTCGGGGCCAGGTAGTAGCCGCTATAGAGCGACAGGCCATACTTCGGGCCAATGCTCTTTGCTTGCTGGGCGACATCGATCTGCCCCTTCTGTCTCAAGAAGTCCGCCACTTTCAGCAGGTCTTTCGTGGGGTTTGAGACGGTGAAGACCGTTGCCACTGCCACATCCCACACTGAGGGACCATCGGTCGTGGTCAGAAGGGTGCGCAGCGGAGCCAGTGAGTCGGCAAGGGGGCCTTGGGCACGAACGAGGGCATCCTGAACGGCAGGAGTGGGTGTCAGCTGTTTGCCCGAGGCGTCTCGAAGGTCTCTCAGGACCATGCAGGCATAGGTTTCTCCGGCGGCCATGGGGAAGCCCCCCAGGGGCCTTGCCATGAGGAGGTATGGTTCCAGGTAGTAGCCGGGGGTGGGGGCTTCTCTGTCCCAATAGAACATCTCCACAGGAATTCGGCGGCCATAGCTGGGGGAGCCGCTGGTGACGTTGACCAGTTGGACCTCCGATGAGGCGGTGACCGTCTCTGCCAGCTTGGGAAACTTGTTGTCGGCCAGGGGGGCATCGAAGCGGAAGTAGACGGTGGAGCTGGGGGAGAAACCATCCACGGCCTCTTGGGCCTTATCTACGTATTGGGTTATCAACGAGAGCTTGTAGGGGTTAGGAAACCCGGTGAGATTGAGGCGCCCGGAGGCAGTGCGCCGCAGGTCGGTGGGGAAGGGCTTGTCGAAGAAGCCTGAACCCGCCACATCAAAGGATGCTTCGGCACCCGAGGGCTCTGTGTATGGGTCCTCTGTTGGTATCTCTTTTCCCGAGTCGGGGTCCTCAAGGTCGTCGGCAGTCACCTGGTCTTGTTCAGGCTCCACGGAATCCATTGCATCGGAAACGGTATCTGGGCCACCTCCGTCCGCAGACTCGTCGCATGCCCACAGCGCCGCAACTACAAGAACCAGAACCAGACCACCATTAAGGCTCAACTTTCTCATACCCTACCCCACTCTCACTGGGTTTCTGAGCAAACCACTCCAGGAATGACCCTTTACCTGAATAGGAGGGTTAAGGCAATGCGAAGGCACTTGAGGGTTGTGATCGGTGGCGTGGCAGACTCGATTGAGCGCCGGCGCAGAGGCGTGTTGGGAGGCAATGCCGCTCACAGCGTTCGGCACCAGCGTAGTTGCGCTATCGTTCGCCCCCGTGGACCGAGACTTCGCCATGACCTTACGGCCGTAGAGATCGGAAAAGGGGGTCGGAAGAAGGAGGCCTGGATTGCAGGGCAATCGCATCTAATCGTCTAGAGCGCCTTGGGCCCGGATAATCCCCTCTCCCATTTCGGGAGAGGGACTCCTCACGTAAAATCAAGTCTTTGTTTTCGGGGGCGTGGTGTACGCCCCCGGAATTGGCGTGGTCGAACAATGCCTGGTGACGCATGACAGGGGAGGGCAGTAGATTGTGCCTGAGCCTGAGGGTCTCGCTCGCTTCATGGATGGAGGATACCGGGTACCCAAAGCAGTCAAGGGTGGGTCTGCGCCCCAGTTTGCTTTCGCAAACCATGCCCTTGACTGCTTCGGGGCCCACCCGGTGCTTGCCATTGTCGGGCGAGCGAGACCGACTGACCGATGGGGTGGTGCTGGGCAGACTTCTCGCCTTGCTTCCTCTACTGGAGCCTGCAGATGCATGCTTCACGGGGGCTCGCTCACCCTCCTTCCCTCTGAGGTTGGCCGTTCAGACTAGGCCTATCCCGTTTTCGCCATTTCCGCCAGTTTATAGGCCGGGTCGTACAGGCAGCCGTTCTCAATCAGCGCTCCTAACGTCGTTACCAAGCTGTCCGCTACTCGACGAAGCGCCGCTCCAGTAGTCAGGCCTGTGGATTTGTGGCGGTGAAACTTCGCTCGGTAGAACGCATCGCGGTTCACGGCATTGATGGCCCAGTGGTGAACGACGTCCCGAAGTTGGTGATCACAGTACTTCCGCATCCGCACTGACTTCTGTTTCCCGCTGATCAAGGAGATTGGGGCTGTACCACACATGGCACGGAGACCCTCGACGTTTCCCATCTCCAACGCTTGGGGCACCAGACCCAGAAAGGCAGACCGTGTAAGCGGACCAGCTCCAGGCATGCTCGCAAGGATCTGGGAAACTGATGGCTGATCAACTGGAGCACCTTCCCTGGCCGCCTCGACGGCTTCCTTCTCTACGGACAGGCTCGAAGGGGCCACCGGCTCAACGGCTGGAGGAATGGATACTTCTCGTGGCTTTGGTGCTGATAGGGCGGTCAGTTCCTTGTCTACTCGCTTCTGTTCCTTGACTGTGGATTCAAGTAAGCTAAAGTAATATGCGCATTGCTGTTCTTTGCACTCAGCTTCACCCGGCATGGTGGCTATTGGGGCTCGCTGAAGGATCTCCAACACTTTTGGCGCCCTGCTCACTTTCCCGCGATTCTTCGACAACACACTCCTCACATCGGCCAGAGTCAGTTCGCCAGCTGCCCTCGGATTCGGCGCAGCACGCCACAGCGCCACGACCCAGGCAGCTCCCAGGTCTTTGCTGACCTCCAGAAACTGGGGATAGTACATCTTCAGATGGTCTCGCACAGAATTGGAGAACTGTGTCTTATGGTGCGCCAGATTCCAATGGTACCTGACCTGCGCACCCATCCGATTGGACGGCTCGCTCTTCGGTTCCAGGAAACGGCAACAACCCGGCATTGTCCGCAGTATGGCTGACAAAATGAAGGCGTCTCGATAGTCATCCTTCACTCCCGACGGGTACCACAATTCTCGGTACTTCTTCACCCTGTTCGGGGAGACGCAGTGCACTCTGAATCCGGCCTGCTGAAGGGTCGCGACAACAGGACCGTCAGGGCGTTCGATCGCCACAAACGTCCGTTCCGGCCCTTCACGGCTCAGCTCTTCGAGCTTCTTCGCCAGGCCTACAAGCCCTGCGGCATCCGAACAGAACACTCCTTCCCACACGCCAGTATCTGCGAAATCGCAGCACCGAACGTAGTGTGCATCAGACCCCCAGTCAATCCCAACAAATAACAAAGCTTGATTTCCCACGGCATACCCCCTATACAATCGTTGTTGAGGCAGCCAAGACGTTGGCTCGGTACCTGTACTGGTGCTCGCGGCACAGTCTCCTCACTAGAGCTACGTCTCGGCACTCGGGAGTGTCCCTCGTCCCTCTCTGGTCATCTTGTGACGTGCAGGGTGATGGGCCTCACTCCCGAGTGCCTCACCCGCCAAGCTAACCATGGCCAAATGGAAGCTCAACGCGCTGAGCAAGAGCGTACAGGCCGGGTGAGGGCCGGGTGAGGGCCGGGTGAGGGCCGGGTGGGGGCCTTTCTTGGCCCGGGACGTCCCGCCGCTAAATGACAATGATATAGGGCACTTAGATAGCACGCCGATGGCCGGAATGGCGCGGGGGCAACGGGGCTTATGCGAGGGGTCGCATCAGTCGTCGAGCCAGGCCGAAAGCCTACTAAGCAGTTCCGGACGCCCCAGCAGGTCGGCAAGTTCTGCGACCCGGGGGGTCAGGTACTCCATGTCCAATGCTGATCTCTGCCTAGTGACTACCTGTCGGGCGTCATCGATGTCCTTCGGGCGGTCCGAAATGATCTTCATAAGTATGAGGTCTTCGGCAGTACAGAACCGGACCGGTACTCCACGAATCAGCCTGGGTATCGCTCTTGTGATGGCCTCCTGTTCAAAGGGGAGGAGACCAAACATCACATCAATGGCTACCCCCTCAACTGAGACCAGAGGAAGTACTCTCGTTCGTTGGACAAAGAGCAGTGGGTCGGAAACCCTGCTGGAGTAACGGCTTTGCAGTAGAGCAACCAACCGGGGGTGAGCGGCCTCGGCCGCCCAGAGCGTGACGTCAACGTCCAATGTGGATCGGGGGTTACCCCACACTGCGTTAGCCATACCACCAATAATCATATAAGGGAACTCGTGCTCGGTTAGAAACGCTGCCAAATCCACGAGTGCCTGTTCCTGGGCATTCATCGTGATCTACTGCCAAGCACGGAGAGCATTCTATGCATCTTACGCACTCCCTCTTGTTGATGATCGAGGGCTGGCAAACGGGCTGATGGAGGTAGAAGCTCCCATAATTGGCCTATCCTGGCTATTACATCACTGGCAGGCTCAACCGCTGTCTGAGAAGCCTCCCAAGCCTCGAATTCGGCAAGTGCCCTTGCCCTCCTTGCCAACAATGCTGCCAACCCTTCCTTATCTGAAGTCACGTCGTAGCCCCCCCCTCTGACGGCTCGCCCAGTATAGCGCAGAGCGGAGCAAAGCTCCAGCCTTAGCCGTGGCCCTCCTCTTCCGGGGCCGGAATGCGCGGCAGCCGACGCTGTCCCGTGACGCAAACTACACAGCGTCTCGCCTGAACACCCGCTGCCTGTGCCAGCCCAAGTAGTGGCGGTGTTGTGGCTCCACCCTGGCTAGCTGTGGCAGTTTTTCCAGGCCCAGCAACTGCCTGGCGGCGGGGCCCAGGGTTTCACTGATGATGACCTGCCCCTCGTCGCTGATGGTGATGAAGCCTTTGTCGAAGACAGCATCCAGGTGTGGGGCCAGGAGCAGGCCGTTGAAGACGTCCAGGCGCTTGTTGTCGGTGTCGCAGTGGGCCCAGGGGCGGATGTGGCTGGCACGAAGCAGTTCGGGTACATCAAGCCCTGTGATGGCGCACCGCCCGTCCCAATAGTCCAGCAGTGCTTCTCGAAAGGTCTCCTGGCCCACCCGGGCGATGACCAGCCGCTCTGCCTCCGTGGTGCGTGGCAGGCCTGCGGTCTGGTGTTGGAAGCGCTGCAAGGGAGACTCTGGCAAAGAGCGGGATAACTGATAGGCCCGTCGCAGCAGGTTATGCAGTAGGCCCAGGTCAGTGGCCCACAACCCCACAACAGCCCCCGGTGGCAAGGGCAACTCCCCAGCACCGGCGACCTCTCCAAGCATGGAGGCATCAATGCCCCCGGAGAGCGCCAGAAGGTAGGGCCCGGCAGCACCATGGCACGTCATCCAGACCCGCAACGGCGCCCGTGAACTGAAGAACGAGAGCCAAAGCCGGTCCCCCACCGAGACCTGCCCCGACTCCACATCAAATCCGTTGTCCGCTGCCCCCTTTCGAAGCAGCCCCCAGGTCAGTTCGCCTGTCATGTCGGCCTCGTCTCGAACAGTGCTGCCAAGCCATCACGTTCAGCGCTCACGTCGTTGCCTCCCATTTGGCCCGCTCAGTGTAGGCCACGGGGCCGCAAAGCGCTACTTTGAGCGTTGCCACGTCGCCGAAGGTCCTCAACTGCAAAATCTTGCGTCGGATTGTTGCAGTATGGTGCAAAAATCCGACGAAGTGAGCCACGAATGCTCTGGTCGCCGCACAATCCGGTCGCTGCGGAATGCTCATGAAATGCGACGGTCGCCATCGGAATTGCTGGCGTTGACGCCTGACCAGCCATGGCGCTATCATAGGGGGCGCTCTGGCGGCCTCTGCAACAGAATGGCCAGCTTCTTAGTGCAAGCAATAGGAGTTGTTTAGCCATGCCGACAATATCAATGTTTTATGGTATTATTATAAGGATGTACTTCGCGCCTGGAGAGCATCCACCGCCGCACTTTCATGTCTACTACGCTGAGCATCGGGCTACTGTGGGAATTTGGGAATGCGAGTTGGTTGCAGGAGCGCTGCCTCCGAAGCAGGTGAAGCTTGTGCTTGCTTGGGCAGAGCTTCACCGTGAGGAATTGCTGGCGAACTGGGAACTGTTGATGGCCGGGGAAGAGCCGTTCAAGATTGCACCGCTGCAGTAGGAGGCGATACAATGACACCCGCTGTTGTCTCCGTCCGACCCCTTGCAGACCACAAGCTGTTCGTTGAGTTCTGCAGTGGTGAGTCGGGTGTTCTCGACCTTTCCGGCTTCCTGACCTTCGGACTCTTCCGCCGAATTGCAGACCCCGCTGCCTTTTGCCGCGTGAGAGTTGCTTTCGATACGGTAGAGTGGGACGTCGGTGTGGACCTGGATCCCGAGTTCGTCTACAGACATGCTGTGCTGAAAGACGATTAGATGGTAACAGTCCTGTGAGAGGCTTCCCGAGTCTGAGAAGGGGGCGCTTCTTTAGCCAGGCGGACGGACATCCTGAACCTGCGTCGTTAGGACCGCAGTGAAACACCGTACTTCAGAGCACACGACCGCTGACGAGGTACCAATCTACAAACTCGGTGGCGGTCTTGAACCTGAGCCTTGCTCCCTGTGCCACCATTTCCTCAAGAATGCTGCCAGCCTGGTGTACGCTGACTATGTTTTCCGACACTCCGGTCGCCAGCAAGCGTAGTGTTCGAATGCACACGATGCCCTCCTTCTGGCACAGAGTGAAGGCCACCTGATCGTCGGTCACGACGGCCCCACCGTTGGACTGGGCCCACGCCATCGTTGCTGCTTCTCCGATATCTCGGCCACCCGTACCCAGACGTTCAATGAAGAACGCAAAACGCCTGAGTTCGGCGATACTGCGGAGCCGAACCGGTTCCAGCCACGGCGCTTCCAACGCCTCATTCAGGCAGGAGAGTCCCGAGGCGGCCCCTGCCCGAAGTTCAGCTCTTACCTCCTCAACTACTACACATCGATGCCTTGCAAGGATTCTTCCAAGCACTCCAAAATGACCAGCGCTGGAAAAAGCGGAGATGACACAGGTGTCCAGGGCCAGAGTCCCCATCAGAGGGGCTCTCTGTCTGATTCGTAAGACTCCAACGGAATCTCGTCTCGGGCCGGGAACGACGTTTCGTCAATGGCACCAAACAGCATCTCGGCGGCCCGATTGGTTGAGAGCTTATGCTTGCGGTACCCCTTGAGCACAGCCTGGGCGTACTTGGCGGGTATGGTTGGAGGAGCAAGGTCGTTGTTCGCCCGCAGGCCACGCTCCAAGAGTTCGGCGGCGCTGGGCTTGTCAGATACCAACCGGAGACGGGTATTGGCATCAATGTGTCCAAGATTGACCAGGTGACCCAACACGGCGCTCCAATTTACCCCGAATTCGTGCCCCAGCACGATGGCGGCCCCTCGTTCATCGCGCTCTTCCTTGAGTAGCTTCGCCCATCTGGAAGCTACAGAATTTCGGGGCATCAGGAAATGAATGGCGAAAGCGTCCAACAGCCTCTCTCGCTCGGAGCGATTGACAGGTACGTCGACGTTGGAGTCGGAATCGTCCCTCAGCAGATGGTGGCAAAGCTCATGCGCCAAGGCAAACCGCTTGCGTGCAGCCTGCAAGTCCCCATCAACAGCGGCCACTCCTATCCCAGATACGAGGGCATATGCCCCCGCATATCTTTGCCCTGTCCCTCCAGCGCCAGCTTGCCACCGCAGGGAGAACGCCAGCAAGCCCAGCGCCTCACAAGCCCTGCACAGATCCGCTATTGGCCCGCTCAACCCCAGCCGCTTTCGAACCCTGTCGGCAAGTTCCTCAGCATCCTCAACGGTCATGAAGGTGCGCGGCATCCTTGACTGCCGGCCCGCAGACAACAACCTCAGTTCCACCAACGTGCGAATGTTGCGAGCAAGTTCGTCGAGCAACCGGTCTTCCCGAAGGACCGATTCCGTTGCAGCAGCGTCTCTGCGGCTAACAACCATTGTTGGACCCTCGTCCAGAAACCACGGAAGGGGCCGTCCAAGCCTTTTGCCAATCTTCAGGAGTTCCAACGAGTCTAACTGCCTGCTTCCAGACTCAATCCTGGAAACAGCACTGCGGTCCAGTCCCAGAGCCTGTCCCAAGGCATCCTGAGACAAACCCTCTGCCTGGCGTGCCTCAGCTATTCGCCGTCCAAGAAGAGCCCAATCATTGAGTTCCTTCGTCTTCATGTTGTGAAAATAGCACGCTCCCCAACCCGATTCAACATCAAATCCGTTGTCCGCTGCCCCCTTTCGAAGGGGCCCCCAGTTCAGTTCACCTGTCATGTCGGCCTCGTCTGAGGTCGCCGCACAATCCGGTCGCTGCGGAATGCCCGTGAAATGCGACGGTCAGCCATCGGAACGTGGGCGGTTCCCGCAACGGGGAGCAAATGGACTCTGTTCTGTCCTTGCTATCTCGGCTAATCATGGCCAGGCTCCCTGTGGCCATAGTCCACATTTAGCTATAGACATCACTGAGTTCACTGAGTACCCTTCGTCGCTGGGTTGGTCAACAGGTGGAGGTCTTGTTATGGCTGAGCAACGTCGAATATTGGCGATTGTGGTGCTGTGCTCTTGCTTCCTTTGGGTGCCTTGTTGCAGCGGGGACTCCGGTGGAGGCTTGGTTGATGTTGGGGAGGATAGCGGCGGCCAGCAGGATGGGGTCCAGAGCGATGTTGGGGTGGATGAGGTCGCTGACCCTGTGGACCAGAAGGTTGATACCGGCAGTGACCTCACCGCAGAGACGGACCAGGGGCTTGGTGATGCGGACATGCAGGAGGTTGACACCCCCGTGTGCGTGCCAGACTGTCTGGATAAACAATGTGGCTGCGACGGTTGCGGTGGGTTCTGTGGGCAGTGTCCTGAGGGGGCAAAGTGCCAGCTTGACACGGGGTTGTGTTGGGAGCCTTCGCCGCTCTGCGGGAACAAAGAGTGTGGAGACGACGGAGAGGGTGGATCGTGCGGCGATTGCCCCCCTGAGAAAGAGTGCCTTCCGGGGGGGCATCTGCGGTGACCCGCCTGCATGCGAATATTGTGTTCCTCCCTATCCCATCTGCACAAAGTTAGCCGGTATTTGGCAATGCCTGGCCTGCTATGTGAACGAAGATTGTCCAGCAGGCCATTTATGCGATCCCATCATTCACGAGTGTTTCATGATCCCTCCCGACAATGCGGGTGAGTGCGATGCCCAAACGGCGTGCATCGAGAGCGATATGATAATGTTTGACCTGCAGTGCAGCTTCGAGCAGAGCCGCTGCTTCGACACTGTGGGCTGGTGCGACGGTGTCTACGCAACGTGCCACAGCGGCGTGGATTGCGCCCTTCTTGGTACCTCCGTACCAAACGGTCTTATGGGACCAAAGCCTGACTTCCTCCCGCCCGGGTCAACCTACGGAACCGTGGGCCTGTGTCCATGCCAGCAGCCCGTTGACGAGATGTGCTTCCTCCCCCCCAATATCCCCGACACGTGTACGCCTTCACCTGAGTGCTTCGGTGATCAGTTCTGCATCCCAGCCTCGGCCCTGGCCGGGCTATTCCCCATATCCTTAGACTCTCCTGGGTACTGTATGAGCGGGAGCCTCTTTCTCCCTGGCTGGTAGACCTCTCACTCGTTCCCCTTGTCTCCCAACCAGCCATAGGCAGCAGGGCGGTCGCCCCCGGCGACTTTGTACAAACCACTGCTCACCATTCTCGCCTCCCTCTGGGTTGTCGAAGGCGGGGTAGACGGCCGCTGGGGGGATCGAGATATATGAGCGGCCGTGCAGAAGGTAGCAGTTCCGTCCCCCGCCGAAAAAGCCGATTGCCTCGCATTAGGGCGGGGTGTAGCATCCCTGCAACTGAAGCTCTGGATGAAATGTATGTGACGGTCACGACTATGGTCTGGGGCTGGCTGCTGGCAATACCCGCGTCGGAATGGGCTGGCAGTGTTCTTCAACGGAGTCTTTGGAGGAGGGTGCTATGCAACGATGGTGGTTGGCTCTGGTGCTTGCGACTTGTCTGCTCTGGTCCACGGATGGCACTGCCCAGAACCGCTTCGCCTTTGGCGTTCGGCCTAATACAATGTCCCCTCAAGCTGCCTATTTCGGCTATATGGTTGCCGATGGTATTGTTGTTACTGGCGCTCTTCAGTATCTTGGGGGTGGAGTTGATATAAGCTATTCGGATTACGACGATTGGGAGGATGACTATGTCACGCGCAGTAACGACGCCGATGCAGCGATTTGGATTCCGAGCGTTGGTATTAAGTACTATCTGAAGAGCATAGATGTCGGGGTGGCCCCGTACCTGCACGCGTCGTTATTTACTGCTATACCTACGGCCGATGGTGATGATGGGCTCGAGGCAGCGGTGGATGATGCTTCATGTTACGGGCTGGGGCTGGCTTTTGGTGCAGAGTACTTCATGCATAAACAGTTCAGCATAGGCGCAGAATTCGGATTGAACGTCGTGGTCGCAAGCTACGACGCCGGCAGAGATGAGGCTTCCATCGACCTCGAAGCCACCTATGCTGCCATGTCGCTCAATTTCTTCCTGTAGCGTCAGGCGCGCCCCGTCGCCAACCTCCCCACCATCGGCCGGCTCTACCTCGTTGCCACCGCCCTCAATAACGTCCGGCAGTTCCCACGGGCAGCCGCAATCGTAACCGCCAGGGCGCCGATCAGGTTAGCGGACCGAGCCCGCCGAAATCAGCGCTGCAGCGGGCAAGGAGTGAGGACGAGTCGTGCTGGCGGCACGGCGAGGACGATGGACGAAGTCCGCTGCGGTGGGGATTCGGCAGGCGACGGGAGTTAACCTGTTCGGTGCTCTAGCTACACCGCCGGAACTACAGCGCAGTAGCAGGGCCACGGCAAACACTCCCAAAGGTCTCATGGTTCGTTTCCCTTTTTTGTTGTGGGCAGCGAAGTGAGCGATGGGTCCCAAACTTCCAGTTGCTTGAACCACCTCCTGCTGAAGCCTCGGTCTCTGGTCAGTAGACGGTCGGCGGTCTGGTTGGCGTGGGCAGCGATCAAGAAGTCGGCCACCAGTTGGTGGCGTGGCCCTCCGGCCCGTCGGTACTCTCTCCATGCGGTGCCGGCTTGGAGGCTGGCTGCCATGGTCAACTCGCCGTATTCAACCCCAAGGTCCTTCATCGCCGCCGCAGCGGCGGTCTCAGTTGGGAAGTGGGCGGCCACTTCAGCGAAAACGATGCCGCAGGCCAGCAACTGCCCCTGCGTAATGGCCTCACGCAGAGCATTGGCCGACCGAATCCCGTGTACTGGATCCGCCAGGAAGATGTCCAGCAAGACGCTGGTGTCCACCGCCGTTATCATTCCTGGTCCCCGTCACGCAGCCTGGCTAAGGCCTCATCCGTGGAGAGCCCCGTTCCTGCCAGTAGCCCAAAGGCCAGCGCCACCGGGTCCTGCTCCACAACCTTCTCGAATACAAGCCGGCCATCTTCCTCCGATACACGCAGCACCGTTCCACGACTGATGCCAAGCCTGCGCCTGAGCCTACCTGGTATGGTCACCTGGCCCTTTTCGGATACCGTCGTCTTCATGGTCTCCCCCCCCTTGTCACATCGTAAGGGTAGGAAATCCAACGGCCAATGTAAAGCAAAGTCTGCCTACGCCCGACCCCCGAACAGCGGGGCCAGGTTCCCAAGCAGGTCGTCGGGTTCTGGGGCCTCTATCCTCAAACCTGCTGATGTCCACGGGTGCGGCAGTTGCAGCCACGCTGCGTGGAGGGCCAGGCGGGCTATGCCGTGCTGTTGGGCGAACTGCCGGTTCAGGTCGGGCCTGCCGTAGTTCGAGTCGCCAATCACAGGGTGGCCTATGTGCTTCATGTGGCGTCGAATCTGGTGCAGCCGCCCCGTGACCGGTCTTACCTCCACCAACGACACTGCCCTGGGCTCCACCTCGGCCGTGGCCAACCTGCGGAAGTGCGAGAGCGCAGGAACCCGGGGCACATCCGCCCCTCCCTCCTTCTGCGGAATCGGGTGGTCTATCGTCCCCTCCGCCGGTGGCCTTCCTCGCACAAGGACGATGTACCCCTTCTCAACCAGGCGCTGCTCGCCGTGCAGTAACTCCTGCAGCGTTCGAGCCTCCTGAGACCCCCTGGCAAATAGCACCACCCCGCTGGCGCCACGGTCCAGCCGGCTCAAAGGGTGAGCAACCTCGCTCCCCGTGAGCTGCTGAACCAGGTCCACCAGAGTCACGTCGTCCTTCGCCCAGCCACGATGCACCGCCAGCCCCGAAGGCTTGTTGACGGCCAGCATCCACTGGTCTTCGTAGAGTATTTTCAGGTCTTTAGATTCAAGCATTAAAGAAAGCTAGTTCTTGATGGCCTTGAAATGCCCTGTGAAGAGCTCCGAAGCAGACATACCAAGCTCCAAGCTTCCCTCCCATGTGCCTTCGAGATAATCGGCAACCCCATCATAATCGTCATCTGCAAAGTCGCCTTTACCATCGGTAATGAAGGATACTGGCATCGAATATGAGTCGATGAATGCCTCCAGCTCAAGGAGCCAGGCATCCCTGCTTGCAAGGCAGAACTCCACCAACTGCGCCGGCGTCAGCCCAATCTCCGTAAGCTCCACTGCCAAATCAACGGCCAACCCTGCGCAATCTATCTTCTCGTCTGCCCACATGGCAAGGTCGGGTTGCCCAAATATCTCCGGCATGACAAGTTCCTTCATGATGATATTTGCTATATGTCCAAGATCCCCATCAACTGTATGCTTATGAATGACAACCTTTGTTTCCAATAGGTTTGCTAACCAGTCCACACAGGGCTTCTGGCCCCCAAGCACCGATATGGGCAGGTCACGCTTCTGGCACGGGAGGTCCGTTGGAGAACAGCCGTAGGTCCAGTACACCGTCAGAGTGTCCAGCTCTGCTGTCAGGGAAAGCGAATTCTCAACGGTGTCAATAGCCACTGCCGAGCCATCGCCGCTGAACTCAATGGTCTCAAACAGCTTGTCCAAATCGGGGTCGGGGGACGGCGGGCCAAATACTTCCGGCGCCAACTGGTCGGAGACCGCTGCCTGCAAGGCGGCCAAGAACTCCTGGAACTGCTCGTCGGAGAGGCTCTCTCCCAGTGTCGCCGTGACCTCAGCGGAAATGCCCGAGACCAGCGCCAAGCCGTAGTCACTCATAAGCATCCAATAGATATCCAACATCTCTATAAGCAAAGTAATTACTGATTGAGGTAAATAATACGTCGTCGTGTATCTGTAAGACCCCTGCCACTCCGACAGCGGCGGGGGTACTATCGTCTCGCACCCGTCACCAGCGTAAGCCTCATCATAGGCCTCCACCTCACTGATGTCCCCCAGGTCCGGGTCTAGTGTCTCCGCCAAATCCTGCGTTAAAATGTCTGATGGCAGGTCAAGGTAGAGGTCCAGCGGCCACGGTTGCGATGTCTCAGGCTCCATAGCTGCGTCGCTGGTATCTGCCGTTGACTGCGTCTCCACCAAGTCTGATTCGCTCTCCGAATCGAAACATCCCCACGTGACAAACATCAACCCCAAAATCACAATGCCAACATCTGCCTTCATTTGAGCACCTCCGGAGCTAGACCATCAACTGGACCACGGTACGCTGAACATGGGCAGTCGTCAATATGTTGGAGGAATAATTCTCTTGCTCAAATTGGGGAAAGGGTGCCGTGTTAGACGTATTGGGGCAATGATGCACAACGGGCCATTGGGGAGCGGGGCCATGGCGCAGCGACTCGGCGCCCGCACCCTGGCCCTCACCCGGCCCTCACCCGGCCCTCACCCGGCCCTCACCCGGCCCTTTAGGGCCGACCTCTCCCGGGGCGGGAGAGGTGATTGGAAGCGATTGCCCTGCCGACTTCCCTTCTGGCCCTTGTCCTCGGGCGCGTAAATGGATAACATCGGTCCCGCAAACCTAAGAGGGAGACGGAAATGAGACTGGGTGTTTTTGCGGTTCTCTTTGCAGCATTCTTCGCCTTCTCTTGCGCACACTCCACCAAGCGCAGCGGCTCTTCGGGCACTACCACCAAGAAGGCGCTTACCGAGAAGTCCACTGAACCTAAGAGAAGCACGCCCAAGCTGAGGGGCGGTACAGGCAGCACTGTCACCAAGAAGGAGAGCGCTCCGGCGGCGCCGGCGGTGAAGAAGGTGTCGTTCGGTGTGGATGAAGGGGTGGTATTCTCGTCGGGGCAGATAGTGAAGGATGGCTCCGGGCTCAAGGTGGACCTCATCGCCTACAAGCATGGGTCGGGCATCGATCTTAAGTCGGGTAGGGTGGGAACCTCAAACAAGCCCCTGCGCTCCATGGGCAAGAAGAGCTTCGATAGCCTGGGGGCCGTTCCCTGCGATACCCCATCCTCAACTGCCTACATGTCCCTGCCCCAGAGCGGCTATGCCTTCACCGTGGCCGGCAATAAGAGCGATGGATTCTACAAGGTGCGGGTCGTCTCCGTCAGCGGAACCAAAGTTACCGTGGAATACGCTAAGTGCCAGTAGGATATTGGGCTTAGCCGTGCTGATTTCTGAGAGCCAGTGCCTTGCAGACAAGCACGTAAAAGGCGTTGGAGAGGCGGTTCATGCCATGGAGCAGCGCGTCACGATTTGACGCAGAGAGATGAGAGGCGCCACCAAAAGCGCTGTCAGCCTCAATCTCCACTTGGCGGCATGTTGCCCTGAGCCGGTTCAAGGCGCTCACCGCCGGCCCCATGGAGGCGTCGGGAAGCACCCAGCCCACCCCCAGGTACTTCGCCGTGTTGTGCGAAATCCGGTGCAACTCATCGGCGGTAAGACCTCCGATTGAGAGCTTGGGCATAGGGCGGCCCGTAACTTCGGCGGCCATAATGGAACGCAGGTATGAAAGCACCTCGTCGAGATCCGCGACGATGGTAGAGAGCCCGTCGGCCTTGCAAGCCACGCCAGCATCGATTACCTGGGCCTGAAGCAGGTCAAGCTGGCCCCGGAACCTTATGGCAGGGTGATTCTTGCGCACCAGCGACTGGTTGCTGAAGAGGTGCGTGTATCCCGCAGGCTTGCTCTCAAGCTCCATGCCCGAATCCAGGATGCGGAAGGGTGCCGAGGTTGCCCCTGGTCGCTGGAAGGGCTTCCCGAATTTCTCTGCAATTTCGTGGACGCTCTGCTCGGGGGTCAATCGCACCGGCGCTCCGGCAGTCTCCAGTACCGTCTGCTGAAACGCCGCCGCAGCGGCCTCCACCGCCGGCACGTCGCCAACCAGCAGCCCTCCGGCAAAGTTCGTCTCCGATGGAGGGGCGTAGAAAACCTTCATCTCCACGTCCGCTGCCTTCAAAGCCGCATCCAGCCCCAGAATCGCCTCGATGGGAGGGGCGATGAGGTAGGCCATGGCCGTCCCCTCTTCTACACCTGCCAACTTCGAGAGGTATCGCCCCACCGATGGGATGACGTGGGGGAAAAAGGCCAGAGTGCTCTCCTCGTTGGCCGAGAAGAACCAAGCCTTGGACTCAAGGTACGCTACCGAGGCCCGCAGTCCGCTGCTCACCGTGTCTGGGTCCTGGGCCGCAAGAATGCCGATGACCTCGCCCGAGAGGGGCCCCGACGCATGATTGGCGCCGGCGTAAAAGCTCTTGGCGTAGACAACATCCACTTGTGCTGCTTTGGTCGCCTCGTCCAGGGCCGTGTAGAGCGCATCGTCGCTGGAGCAGGTAATGATACCCACCGAGTTGTGCTGCTGGCCAAGGCCCAACTGGGCTTTCAACTGCTCATCAACCATGGGGATGAGCCGCAGCGCCAGAACTTGAGGTTTAAGCGGCTCTAAGATCATGGTGCCAACTCCACGCCCGTGCGCTTCTGCTCCATGGCCTTGCGCACAAGAGCTGCGATGTGCCGCACCGCATCTTCGGGCTTCAGGCCCCCGGCGTGAATGTTGGAGACCATGCTGCGCTTGGACTCGTTGAAGTCCTTCACATCCACCCATGTGACGTAGCATCCCATAGACTCGGCGCTCTTGAGCCCCGGACGCTCGCCGCAGATGGTCACCAGCAGTTGGGCCTTGAGAAGGTGCGCCACTTCGTCTCCGCAAGCCACCCGCCCGTTTCTAATGAAGAACGTCGTGCCCGTTCTGTAACCCGCTTTGTTGAACTCCTGAATTAGCCCCGGTACCACAAGCGGCGCGTTCACCGATATGGCCGTGGCGCTCAGGCCGTCCATGACCACAAGCTGAATCTGAGGCGACCTGGCCCCCTGCTGCGTAACAACTGCCCTGGATTGGTCGCTGAGCTTGCGGCCCAGGTCCGGGCGCAGCAGAAACTCCCTCTTGTCCGAAGCCGCAGAGCTCAACTCCACGGCACCTATGGCCGCCAAGGCCGATTGCTCTACGGGCGAGACAACGGCGTCTCGGGCAGCGGCGTGGTCTGCCAGGAAGTGGAGGAGGGTCTCGGTGCGGTAGCGGGGACCGGCGCGCCCAACGCCCAGCCTGGCGGGCGTCTTGGCCAGATAGAATCCCCGATCGCCCTTTGGACGCCAATTCTTCAGCGCCGGAGGCTGCGCCGCCGGAGCACCCAGCCATGCGGCCGTTTTTGCCGCCAGAGCAGCATCAATTCCCGGCGCCTGAGACTTCCACGAAGCGTCGGGACGTGACGATGAACCCTGCGCAGCCTGAGTTGAGCGCCCGCGAGGCTTGGCCGGCTCATTCCCCGAATCTACTTCGGAAACCAGCAGCGCCCGTACCAGCTCTTCAATGGTCTTGTCGTCGATCACAGGAACACCCTCATATCACCGGCCGAAGAGGTCAGCCGACCCTTCTCCATGAAGCCCATCTTCTCCATCCACGCCTCGAACTCCGGCGTGGGACGCAGCCCCAGCAGTTCCCTGAGAGCCGCGTTGTCGTGGAAACTGGTGGACTGGTAGTTGAGCATGACGTCGTCGCCCATGGGCAGACCCATGAAGAAATTGCACCCCGCCGAGGCTAGCAGCACCGCCAGATTCTCCAAATCGTTCTGGTCGGCCTCCATGTGGTTCGTGTAACAGACGTCGCACCCCATGGGCAAGCCATGCATCTTTCCCATGAAGTGGTCCTCAAGGCCGGCTCTGGCTACCTGCTTGCCGTCGTAGAGGTACTCGGGGCCGATGAAGCCCACCACCGTGTTCACCATGAAGGGCTTGAAGTGTCTGGCGAACCCATAACAGCGCGCCTCCATCACCACCTGGTCTGCCCCGTGATGCCCGCCCGACGACAACTCGCTGCCTTGTCCCGTCTCGAAATAGAGAAGGTTGGGGCCCGGTGCTGTGCCCTTCTCGGCAATCATGGCCTGGGCCTCTTCGATTAGTACCCTGGTGATGCCAAAGGCAGAGTTCGACATCTCGCTGCCCGCTATGCTCTGGAAAAGGACGTCCATGGGCGCACCCCGGCGCAGCGCCTCCATCTGAGTGGTCACGTGGGCCAGGCAGCAGTGCTGGGTGGGCACACCCCAAGAGCGGGTGAAGTCGTGAAGGATGTCAAGCACCGCCCGAACAGCGTCGGGGTTGTCCATGACCGGATTCACGCCGATGAGCGCGTCGCCGCTACCAAAGGAGAGCCCCTCCATGGCCGATGCGAGAATACCGTGGGGGTCGTCGGTTGTGTGATTTGGCTGCAGCCTCACCGAGTGGCGGCCCCGCAAGCCCAAGGTGGTGTTGGCGTGGGTAACCACACGAATCTTGGCGGCCGCTCGAATCAGATCGAGGTTGCTCATGATCTTGGCTATGGCGGCGATGCACTCGCTGGTGAGGCAGCGGCCAAAGGCCAGGAGGTCTTCTCCGGAGGTGTCGGGGCCAAGGCAGTACTCTCGGGCCTGGGCCACGCTCCAGTCTCGAATACGGCCGAACCCCTCCTTGTCCAGGTCCTCTTCGATGAGGCGGGTAACCTCGTCCTGCTCGAAGGGAACTGCCGGGTTCTCCCTGATGTACCAGAGCGGAAGCTGCGACAGCACCTGTTTGGCAGCAACACGCTCGAGGGAGTTCGAGGCAGCGACGCCGGCGAGGAGATCGCCGGAGCGGAGTTCGTTGGCCTTCCCCATGACCGTCTTGAGGTCGGGGAAACTGAAAGTTCTGTTTCGTATAGAAGCCACAAGTTTCATGGCCGGAGCCTAGCAGATGGCCGCGCCGGGCGTCAAGGGCGGGCTTGGCCGATTTGACGAAAGTAATACTTGAGTCGAAGGCCTGTGAATCACATATTGGAGCAGGCTTCGGGGCTCTCGACCGAATGGTCCTTGATACCCGACGTTTTGAGTGACAGATTGAGCCAGCCGCGGAGTTGGAAGCGGCTGTGGGTGGTTAGGGGGTGGTCGCTACACAGGCATCTCTATTCCCAACCCCGGCAAGTTGAGCGCAGTTGTGGCAGGTGTCGGTTTAAGCGAAACCGGTCGATGCTTCGTGTGATATGGCATTCTGGAGCTTTTCTTTGTTCCCCTTCGGAGGTTGATTATGGTGACTGAGTATCTGGTGAAAGTAGCGCTGCTTGGGGCCGAGTGGGTTCTCTACGCTCTGATTATTCTCTCCGCCATTTCTGTGGCCTTCATCATCGAGCGAGTGCTTGTGGTCAAGAGGACGGGCAAGGTTCTTCAGGCCATTGAAGACCGTTCCCTGGGGCTGCCTGGTTGCGAGAAGTTGAAGTGCGAGAACAGCACCGAGATGAAGCTGCTTGCGCTGGTCAAGGAGACGGCGGAGAAGACCGGCACCGAGAACATGGAGCTGCTGCAAGGGCAGTTGGAGGGCATCGTTGGCCGCTACCGGCGTCATCTGGAGCGCTACACGGCGTTCTTGGGAACGCTGGGGAACAACGCACCCTTTTTGGGACTGCTTGGAACGTGCATCGGCGTTATCGACGCCTTCTTCCAACTGGGCGTGAACGTCGACGGCGGCGCGGGTGCAGTTATGGCCGGCATCTCCGAGGCGCTTGTGGCCACCGCCACGGGTATCGCCGTGGCTCTGCCTGCCGTTGTTGCCTACAACTTTATTTCGAAGGCAGCGGATCAGGCCGTTGAGCGCTTCGTTCAGCTTGCCTGGACGGTGGTGCGCGGGGGCAAGATATGAGCGACAAGACTCTAGGTGGAAAGAAGGACAAGCTTATCACCGGCATAAATATTACGCCGATGGTGGATATTATGCTTGTGCTTCTGATTATTTTTATGGTTACCGCCACAACCATAGTCAAGGGTAGCATTGATATGAAGCTGCCCAAAGCATCCACGGCAGAATCGGCGTCGAAGAGCCCGGTTGTGGTGGGTGTGGACAAGGACGGCGGATACCTTGTTGAGGGCAACCCCGCTTCTGAGGAGGAGCTTGTTGCCTACTTGAAGGCCAACGTCGAGCAGGATCCCGAGGTGGAAGCGGTGATAACCGGGGACGAGCGTGTGGCCTACGGTCGAATTATGAAGCTGATAAATATCGTTAAAAAGAACGGAATTGTTAACTTCTCCGCTGCTGTAGAGAAAAAGGAAGAGTAGTGAAACGGCGCGTTTTATGGATTGGGGTAGGGCTATCGCTGGCTCTGCATGTGGGTTTCGGCATCTTCATGCTGACTATCAAGCCAGAGGAGCAGCCGGAGCGCATTGCGGTTGCCATTAAGATGGTAGAGAAGCGCAAGGAGGAGAAGCGTGCGGAGGTGAAGCAGGAAGAGAAGAAGCCTGAACCTCCCAAGAAGATTGAAGATACCAGTCCCAAGCCGGTGCCCAAAGAGGAGCCTCCCAAGGTTGAGGAGAAGAAGCCCGAGCCGCCCAAGCCCGAGCCTCCCAAGGTTGAGGAGAAGAAACCCGAGCCTCCCAAGCCCGAGCCTCCCAAGCCCGAGGTGAAGCCAGAGCAGCCAAAGCCTCCGGCGCAGCCTCCTGTGCCAGCTTCGAAGATTGTGAAGAAGAAGCCCGGGGCCAAGAAGCCCAAGGGCGACAAGCCGCCCAAGCGGGGGATTCCAATCGACACCGATTATACAGCGGACGGCGGTGGAGCCGACGGTGGTGGCGACGGTGTTGCAGTGGAGGTTGGGGAGGACTACTACGGTGGTGATGAAGCCCAGGAGATGCCAGAAATAACCCTCGAGGGAGAGTCTCTCGGGCCCGCTGACACTGGGGAAGGCGATGGGGGTGACGGCTCGGACAGGGCCTTGAAGCCGGAGCTCGAGACCGGCCCCGGAGGCCCCGGCGGTGGTCCTGGCGGTGGTCCTGGCGGCGACGGCACCGGCGATGGCCAGCGGCGAATTGCCAAGCCGAAGCCCAAGACCGAATCTGTGGCCAAGGTCTCTCGTGAGGCCAAGGTGAAGAAGCAGGTGCGGGTTGACTATCCCGATGAGCTTCGCACCCTTGAGATTCAGGGTCGTGTCCGCCTGGAACTGGTGGTGGACGAGAACGGCAAAGTCATCTACGTGGCCGTGAAGAAGGGGCTGCACCCGGATCTCGATGCCCTGGCCGAAAAGGCAGCATGGAACCTGGAATTTGAGCCTGCGATTAAAGATGATTTGCCTGTAAAGACTACGATTCCATATACGTTTACCTTCGTCCTGGAGTAGCCATGAAAAGCATCGCACCGATAATGGCCCTGTTGTTGGCCGTTGGTTGGTCTTCCGCCGCGTCGGCCCAAGAGGAGCCCACGGCCAAAGAAGCGGCTGGGACCACGGCAGAACAAGAGAAGGTGCCGCCCGACGCCGCAGGGGAAGAACAGAAGGCGAAGCCTGATGCTGGACGGCAACAGAAGAAGGCTCCGCCTGATGCTGGAGCGGACGACGGTAAGGCGCCGCCTGATGCTGGACGGCAAGAGAAGAAGGCTCCGGCCGACGCAGGGGCGGAGCAGGAGAAGAAGCCCGTGGTGGTAGCCCCGAAGCTCACGAACTTCGTCAATGCGGTCTACCCTCCCGAGCCTCTTGCTCAGGGCATCGAGTCCAAGGTGTTGCTCAAGCTGGAGTTGGATGCCACGGGTAAGGTGACCAAGGTCGAGGTGTTGGAGCCCGCAGGCCAGGGCTTTGATGAGGCAGCGGTGGAAGCGGCCAAGGGCTTCACCTTTGAGCCGGCAACAGCAGATGGGACCCCCATTCCCGTGCGGATTCAGTTTGTCTACCACTTCAGAATCGAGAAGAAAGAGGTCAAGACCGAGGTCGGCCAGGTAATTGAGGGCCAGATCAAAGAGAAGGGCGTCGGCCTTCCTGTTATCGGGGCCGAAATCTCCGTGTCCGAGTTGGGCGTGAACATCACCACCGACGCCAAAGGGAGGTTCCAACTGCGTGGCATCGAGCCGGGGAGCTATACTCTGGTAGTAACGAATCCGGAATTCAAGCGCCTGGATACTCCCGTGGAGGTCCAGGAGGGGAAGACACTGCAGATTACCCTTCTTCTTGAGCCCACCTTGGACAACCCTTACGAGACGGTGGTTGTGGGCAAGCGGGAAGAGAGTGTAGTCACGAAGTATGTGCTGGAGCAGCGCACCCTGGAGACGGTGCCGGGGACTTTCGGCGACCCTGTGAGGGTTGTGGAGACGCTGCCTGGTGTTGCACGGGCTCCTTTCGGGGTGGGCATTCTGGTAATCCGTGGGGCGCAGCCCAACGAATCCAAGGTCTTCATCGACGGGGTGCAGGTCCCGCTGCTTTACCACTTCCTGGGCGGGCCCTCGGTGCTCAACGCCAACTTCCTTGACTCCATCGGCTACTTCCCGGGCAACTTCCCCACAAGGTACGGCCTGGCTTCGGGCGGTGTCATCGAGGTGAACACCAAGAGTGATGACGTCGAGCAGTGGGGCGGCGAGGCCGATTTGAACCTGCTCAACGTGGGGCTCTACCTGGAAGGGCCCATTACGGATGATCTCTTCTTCATGGTAGGGGCCCGGCGCTCTTACGTCGATGCGGTGGTTCTCGCTGCGCTGAAGATTGCTGGAGAGGAAGGCACGAGCATTGCTCCCTATTACTACGACTATCAGGCTGATCTGGAGTATAGAATTGACCCTAGTAACAAATTTAAACTATTCTTTTTCGGCAGCTATGACGCATTGGAATTGGTAACTACGGACGAGAGGCAGGATTTGGACCTGCAGCTTAGCACTAGTACGCAGTTCATGAGATTGGTGCCGGCCTGGCTCCATGTGGGAGATGGATACAGCCTCGAAGTGAAGCCCTACTTCGGTTGGGACAGCTTCGGCGTAGAGTCCCCCGGTGTTAACCTCTTTATCGATTCGCTGGTCTTCGGCGGGCGCTCGGAGTTGAAGCTGCGGGCAGCGGATTGGTTGGATATTACAACGGGAATAGATGCCATCTACTCTATGGCCACGTTGACCGGCGAGGTTCCCACGTTCAACGATTACTACATACCTGGCGGCGAAATAACCGCTACGGGCTTGGATAAGCTCAACGTGCAACGGCGGGAACTGGACCTTGCCGATTGGGACCTTGGTCTCTACGGCGAGTTCAAGTTCAAGCCGGTGAAGCGGCTGGAGCTGACCCCGGGCATGCGATTCGACGTAGGCCAGTATTCTGGGCAGACCAATCTGGCCTGGGACCCGAGGCTGGTGGTGAAGTACGGCTTCACGGACTGGTTTGCCCTCAAGGGTGGTGTGGGCAAGTTCACCCAGGAGCCCGACTTCGGGGCCAGAAACGAAGAGTACGGCAACCCCGACGTGACCCCCTCCTGGGCCATGCACTACTCGGGCGGCGTTGAGATGGAGATTGCCGAGATGTTCACCCTGGACGTGTCTGGCTTCTTCGTCAGGCGCTACGACCTCATTGTGCAGAGCAACAGACAGGTGGTCACGGACACGGGTCTCAAATCGGTGCGCTTTGAGAACAACGGCGAGGGCCAATCATACGGCATGGAGGCCATCCTTAAATATAAGGCAACCAAGCGCCTCTTCGGCTGGGTGGCCTACACCCTCTCCAGAAGTGAGCTGTGGGGCTTCCTGGTGAATCCCGAGGATAGGGACTCGCCCATCAGCCCCGACCAGGTCTTCCCAAATCAGTTCGACCAGACCCACATCCTCAGCGTGGTCTCTTCGGTGAAGCTGGGGCGTGGCTGGGAAACGGGTCTCAGGCTTCGATACGTCAGCGGCAATCCGACCACGCCCATAGAGCAGGGCGTCTTCGTGGGCGACACCGGCGTTTACACCAGCCGCTCGGGTAAGTACCTGGGCAGCAGGTTGCCCAACTTCTTCCAGATCGACTTCCGCATGGAGAAACAGTGGACCTTCGAGACCTGGGCTCTGACCTTCTATCTGGATATCCAGAACGTGAGCAACCACGCGAACACCGAATTTCAGACTTACGACTATCGATTCAGAGACAGTTGGGACGTGCCGGGAATACCATTTTTCCCCAGCTTCGGTCTCAACGGGAGGTTCTAGACATGGCCACAAGAACTTCTCTAAAATCAGTTTCCCATCGTACTGTGTTTGATTGGCAATCACCCAGAGCATATTTGGTACAGCTTGCCCTGATTCTGGTTGCCCTTGGGGCAGGGGCCTGCTCGCCGGGGTTTGATGACATTACGGACATCAAAGACCTGCGCGTAATAGGTGTGCAAGCCAGTCCACCGCAGCTTCTCATAAATCTGACCCCCGACCAATTGATCTCCGCTGTGACCGAGTTCCGACCGCCCACGGTGGTTGACCAGGCTGTGGACTTCTCCGTGACCATGCTCATCGTCGACCCACGAGAGGGCGCCGATCAGGTCAAGGTCACCCTCGAAGCCTGCGTCCTTGGTGGCGATAAGCGCTGCCGCGATGACCTCCCATCGGTTCAGATTGCCGACAAGTGGGTGCCCCTTGGCGAGTCCACATTCGTCGGTACCCTGACCCCCGAACTCATCAACGCTGCCATGGAGTACGACGCCATCAAGGGGGTCTTCGGCGCCGCAATCTGGCTCAATGGCGAAGTCACCGATGGCGTTACCACCGAGGCCTTCTTGAAGACATTTATCGTCATGCCAGACTC
>Ga0302238_1000809_pt1 | contig 29254 bp, 9 predicted proteins | sample AAG_UR_Asn_MG_FD_193527 | JGI IMG/M metagenome (GOLD analysis project Ga0302238, IMG submission 193527) | Enriched activated sludge microbial communities from anaerobic digester in WTTP, New Holstein, Wisconsin, United States - AAG_UR_Asn | ecosystem: Engineered > Bioreactor > Anaerobic >... | reverse complement strand
CAGTCGGCGTGGACCGACGACCGCCCGGCCAGGCCCTCGGCCACCGAGACGGCCGCGGCCAGGTCGAAGGCCGGCTGCCGGCCGTCGGCGGCCTTCTTCAGCCGCTTCTCGTAGGCCGCCCGGAAGTTCTTGATGGAGGTGGCCACCGGGTTCCCGGCGGTCTGGCCCAGGCCGCAGCGGCTGGCCACCTTCATGGTCCGGCACAGGCCGGTCAGGTAGTCGAGGTCCTCGGGCTCGCCCTTGCCGGCCGCGATCTTGGCCAGCCTCTCGCGGAGCAGCTGGTTGCCGGCGCGGCAGGGCGTGCAGTAGCCGCAGCTCTCCTCGCAGAAGAACTCGTTGAAGGCCCGGGCGATGGCCACCACGTCGCGGCTGGCGTTGAAGACCATGATCGAGCCGCCGGTGGCCAGGTCGTCGTAGCAGATCTTGCGGCCGAAGTCGGAGGCGCCGATCATCTGGCCGCTGGGCCCGCCGACCTGCACCGCCGCCGCGTCCCCGGCCCCGCAGAGCTTGAGGAAGTCGGCCATGGTCGTGCCGAAGGGCACCTCGTAGACGCCGGGGCGGGTGCAGTCGCCGCTGACGCTCAGCAGCTTGCTGCCCGGGCTGCCCTGCGAGCCGATCCCGGCGAACCAGCCGGCGCCCCGCTCCATGATCCGGGCGGCGGCGCAGAGGGTCTCGACGTTGTTGACCGAGGTGGGCACGCCGAGGTAGCCCTTCTCGGCCGGGAACGGCGGGCGGTTCTTGGGGTCGCCGCGCAGGCCCTCGCAGGAGCTGATCAGCGCGGTCTCCTCGCCGCAGACGTAGGCGCCGGCGCCCATCTGGATGCGGATGTCGAAGTCGAAGCCCTCCTTGCCGCAGATCGACTTGCCGAGGAGCCCGGCCTTGCGGCGCTCCTCCAGGGTCTTCTCCAGCAGCCGGCGCAGGTAGGCGTACTCGGCGCGCAGGTAGAGGATGCCGGTCCGGGCGCCGATGGCGTAGCCGGCCACGGCCATGCCCTCGAAGAGGAGGCCGGCGCACTCGGTGAGGATGGCCCGGTCCTTGAAGGTGCCCGGCTCGCCCTCGTCGGCGTTGCAGAGCACGTAGCGCTCGTCGCCGGCGGCCTTGCGGGTGAACTCCCACTTCATGCCGGTGGGGAAGCCGGCGCCGCCGCGGCCGCGCAGGCGGGCGGTCTTGACCTCGCGGATGACCTCCGCCGGGGTCATGCCCACGGCCTTCTTCAGCGCCGCGCCCGGGGCCATCTCGGCGAAGATCACCTCGCCCTTCTGGCGGATGTTGTTGTTGACCATGGAGTGGACCAGCTCGGAGGCGTTGTTGCCGTCGCCGTAGCGGTGGGCGAGCCTGGCCGGGTCGGGGCTGCGGCGGAGCTCGGCCACCAGCTTCTTGACCGAGTCGGGCGAGAGCGAGGTGACCACCTCGTCGTTGACCAGCGCGGCCGGGGCCTGGTCGCTCATCCCGATGCAGGGGGCGTGCTCCAGGGTGAAGAGGCCGTCCGGGGTGGTCGAGCCGAAGTCGACGCCCAGCTCCTTCTTGAAGGCCGCGGCGACCTCGTCGAAGCCCTGCAGGCGGTCGACGATGTCGTTGCACAGGCGGATGACCACCTTGCCCTTGGGCTTCTTGGAGAGGAAGGCGTAGAAGGACACCACGCTCTCCACCTCCACGCGCTTGGTGCCGGTCTCCGCGGCGATCAGCTCCATGGCGTCGCCGGGGACGCAGCCCAGGACGGCCTGGACGTCGCGCACGATGTCCATCATGCGGGTGCGGTCCTTGCCGTGCCGGACGCAGATCGCCTTGATTTCAGCGGGGAGTTTCGCGCTCATGGCCACCTCTTCGCTATGGCCTGGCCGGGTCAGTCGGGCGAGAACCGCCCGAAGGGGCCCAGGCGCTCCTGATTGGGGTGGATTTCTACCATACCACAACAGCTTTGCAAGCCCAAATCGTGAAAAAAATAACGTATTTCGGCATGATGCCCTGGAATGGCCTCAAACTTGGGTACCACAGCGACGGCGGACCGCAAGCCGAGAACGACCATGCCAGGCCACCAGGGCGCACCCATGCCACACGCCCCCCTTCGGCCGCTCCGGCCAGCTTACGTAATAGAAGTGTCGCACCGCCAGCTCCACACTCAAAAAACAGCATTGCGTGCTTTGCGGTTATGTATTACGAGTGTCACCCCATCCTAATTCCTGGTTCTTCCACGGAATTCGCGGGCAGTTGTCGGCCGGGAACGGCCGTCGGTGATTGGCGGGGCGGAACATGAGGACCTTGGCTGGCCCGAGAGATGATCAAACCAGCGTGCGTTCCTGCTGCCCCTTCAACTGTCGTCAACCGGCGCATCGGATGAGATCTTGCCATGCCGGCATCCTACTGGAAGCACATACTATATCAGAACAGCGGCTTCTTCTCTCCGTCGGGTCCCTTGCCCGCATCCGCTTGGGCAGCCGCTGCTGGAACGAGCACGATCCGGACTCCGACCGGGAAGGCTCGAGTCTTGTACGCGCACATCGGCTCATGATCATAATCGAGCCTGAAGCCGGTACCCCGCACCCACAGCTGAGCAGGGGGGATATCGGTCAACTGCCCCTTGGGCACCAGACCGGTTTTGTCATCCCTGGTGCGCTCGGCGACGTTCCCCACCAGGTCCTTGACTCCGTACGGAGACGTGTCCATCGCGTAGCTTCCGCACGGCCGGGGACCGATTCCGTTCTCCCGCCTGCCGCCTATGGACTCTATGCCCCGGGTACGGCTGTTGCCCCACACGTAGAGCCGGCCGTCCGTGCCCCGCGCAGCCTTCTCCCATTGATCATTCGTTGGGATGGTCGCCACCAAGCCGCTGTCCTTGACCGCCAGGCTCAGCTTGTCGCAGACCTTCTGCACGTCCGCCATCCTGAGGGAATGCAGTGGGCCGTCGTCCCCCTTTTCGCATCTGAGCTGCGGGGCGACTTCGACTTCCAGGGCCTTCAGGTCTCGCCACTTCAACTCCGTCCTGGAAATCCAGAACCCATCCAGACGAACCCGCCTGATTTCGCCTCTGTAGTCCGGCGGCGAATCGCTGTAACCCGCTGAGTCAAACGAGGTGCCGGCCACAAACCACCCCTCCGGAATCCAGACAAAGTCGATTCCGCCGAAGGTTGCGTTCTTCGTGTCCGGAGGCTCCATTTTCAGCAGTGCGTCGTCCAGGTGCTGGTCTTCAGAGTACTGCCTGACTATGGCTTCCATAGTCTCGTAGGTCGTTCTCCAGGCTGTCTCGTCCTTGTCTGCCAGGTGCTGGCGCATAAACCGGACGAGGATGGGCAGCGCCTTGGGGCCCTCAGCCACCAGCATCTTTTTCGCCTCGGCCCGGACCTGCTGGGAAGCCGCGCTCAGGTCTGCTGTGCGCTCCTCCATGCTCTCTCCCGCATGGCAACACCAGGAAGGAGCGCACAGCAGCATGAACGCACAGCCGATGGCCAGGCCGAAAAATGCTACTGGCCCAGATCTACGCATAGCATCAGCCACAACATGCAAAGTGTGTCGAGTCATGCGAGCCATCCTCCAGCAACCGCACTGTACTCTCAAAACGAACTTGACTCCCATCCGTCAGCATCTGCTCCGCTATCATCATCCCCCAATGTGCTAAACCTTTCATCATCCCAACCTTGCGACCCGTCCTTCTTCTTGCGCCTAATCATTCCAGGCCTGGGGTCTCCAGGAACATCCTCCCCCGCGGTCTTCTGCATCGCCCAAATCCAGCCCATCCATACGCTAGCACCAAGCTCCTTCTCAGTGGTAGCCACCCACCTTCGCGACCAAGAACCTCTGGAATCCCCGGGCACATAGAACCCCAAAACTCCATGAAGCCTGGCAGTTTTCGCAAGGCTTTCGTAGCTATCATACAATGGTTTGCTCAACTGCCCATTGCCGTTGGTTGCGACGTACTCCAGGTCAGACATGTCCTTCCACACTCTTGTCAGCACCACCACCCGACCGGTCCATTCGCCTTCTTTGGCCTGCACTACAGACTCTTCCCGCTCTCCGGGACAAATGACAATAGTAGGATTCGCGAAATCATCCGCCATCCCCACACCATCCTCAGCTCCTCCATTACGAGGAGCATAGACTCTCACCCCGGTGTAATAGAAGATGTCCGCCGGGTTCCTGAAAAGAATATGATCTACTCCATCACCGCTCTTGCCGGGCGTCTTCCATAAACGCTTGGCGTCTTCGCCACGCTTGTATACAGTTATCACCAGCTTTTCCACGCCTGCAGCAGCAATGAATTCCTTGTTGGCTATGGGGCGGCCCCAATACCGTCCACCCTTATCATCATACTTGCGCACATCCAGACCATCATAATCATGTACCGAGTTACCAGTCTCTGGATGTGCAACGCCCCTGCAGACGTAACCAAGGGGGAGCAGTGCGTCTACCAACGCATCGCACTCGAGCTCTGGATCCTTCTCGATTGAACCAGCATCTGCCCCAGGAGGAGTCTGCAACCCCACTGGCAAGAAGTCAACGCACGCAACTTCCTTAACCCCGTCATCCCCAAATGTTACATCTCCAGGGATAGCCCCCCCCGCACCCCGGAGCTTTACCCCGCTCTTGGCATAGTAAGTCGCGCCCCCTTGCGTGTGTGTTGTTGTCTCAACCATATCCAAAGTAATCTTCACTCGCTTGTCATCTTCGGGCTCAATACCATCCCAGCGGCCTGCTTCCGTCAGGTCACAAGGCAATCTCATGGCATACACGGTCATGTGTTTCCATACTTCTCGCGTTCTATCTTCCTCTGTTAGGCCGTGCACTTGCATGACGATGTCTACTGAGTCGTCAAGTCCGCCTGCCAAATCCACCAGTTTTACATCGCCCCATGGAGTCTCATCGTACCACGAGGCGTCAGTCAGTTGATCATTCGACTTGAGCCTGCCGAACGCCAGTTCCATGCCTAGAACGGCGATCACTTTCTTCTTCGGGGAAGCCCCGTCAACTACGATATTGTAACGTCCTGGAGCTGCATTACGGGCGAATACTGTGAACGTTGCCGAGGTCTTACTGCCACAATGGATTGATGGCGTGGCCTCTTCAATCAACGGATACGCAGGATTATCAGGGGCAGAGTCCAGAATCCCAACTTCGTGTAGGACTCCGGTTCTACCAGGGGTCTTGACCTCTATCTTCAAGTCCGCCCAACCGCCTACGGGCATAGTGATCGGATTCACCGAAAGTGTGCACCTAGTACCGTTGTTATTATGACCCTGATCGACCGCAAACTCTTCCGAACTAGCCTGATAGGCTCTGACACTAAAGCATATGGATGTTGCATCCAACGGCCCCTCGATATCGAATTCGAATACGCCGTTAGTCTCGCCCGTAGCCAGATCGAATTCCTGCTGGAATCCCGGCTCCCCTATCGAGGACACCACATCAAGTGTGTTTATTGAGAACGACCGCGCCCCACCCGCAAAGGTTGAGGTTGATGCAAACATACTGAAAGCCAGCCTTAGGTTCGGCACATAGGGGCGCATCACAATCCGGGATGTGCCCACACTCGAACCATCGTCCATCTCGAAGGTAACCACATGTTTCTTGGCCATAATGTCCATCGTGAACTCATCCACTGGGGTGCGAGCCACGATTGGGCCGGACGCACCGCCGATTCTCGCCTCGAGCGCCTCTTCCCCGCGATTCAGGGCGTGAAGATAGAGCATGGCGCCGGTGGCTGTCTGTCCCTTGATGGAAACGGCCAAGAGATCCGCGTCGTTCGAAACAAAGCTGACCGCCGCCGTCGCTTCGACCGGCACGACAAGCGCCGGCTTCTCCCGCTGAACGTAGAGCTCGCACGCGATCGGCCCGTGGATGTCCACGCTGACCACCATGATCTTGAGCGAGCCGACCGGGTTCCCGTCGATCTTGGCCGAGACGGTCACCACCCCAGCGGTATTGAAGGAAGAGGCGACTTTGTCGCCGGGGATGCCTGAGAACTCATAAGTCCCGTCACCGTCCGCGTCGATGGTCAGGGCCAGCTCACCTTCGGAGCCGGCTGCGGTAAGGAGCAAGCTATCACCCTTGCGGATCGTGATGCTGTCGATGGCACTGTCCTTGCCGCGGAGGTCCGTGGCTGTCCAGAGAATGTGCTGGGTGGTGCTCGCCTCGCGGCCAGAGGCCGTGCGCGCAGTAACTGTCACATCGGTTTCGTCATCGGGGCTGAGTTCGACGCCCATGGCCTTTGGCGCGACAGTATGGGTGGCGAACCACTTCATCTTCGCTTCCCGCACTGCCGCGAAGGGCACACCGCCATTGACCGCAGCCTCTATCTGCGTCACGTTGGGTCCCACAGCCCCCTCGACCCATGCAGGGCTTGTAGTGCTCTCAGCCGGTGTCGTGATCTGCAAGTCGATAGGCTGCAGGAAGTCCCAGTTGACGTTGTTGCCGGAGTCCGTGCCGGCAACGTCCACGACGGCAAATCCCCCCAACGAAGCCTGGCTGTCCTGCACATCCACCCACTCTACATAGAGACCGTTGATCGCGAATAGCGCTGGAATGTCGAGCAGCCACTGCTGGCCGGCCACGCTGCTCCGCAGCACGATGGGCTGACCTTCCGCGCCGCGCCAGTAGATGCTTGTGGTCTGAACGGTCTTGCCCGCGCCGAAGACTACGGAAGAGCCGGGGGAGAAGCTGATCGCGGTGCTGGTGATGCCGTCCGGGAAGGAGACGGTCCCGCCGGTCTTCTCCACCAAGACGGTGGAAACCGGCAGGCCGCCGAGACCAATGCTCTGGTTGCCCGCGCCGCTGACGACGAATGTGGCCCCAGCCCAGTTGGCGCTGGTCACGTTCGTCGCCGTCACATTGCCCTTGCAGGAGATCACAGTACCGGGCGTGACGTTCACATGCCAACCGCCATCGCCTGGAATGTTGAGGTCGAGGCTATTGAGGACGGTCAGCCGGCTGCCGCTCAGGTCGTAGACCGAGGTGCCCGTGCCGCTCACGCGGTAGAAGTTCGCATTGTAGACCGTCAGGTCGCCGGTGATCTTCACGCCGCCGTAGCCGTAGCCGCAGAGCCACACGGTCTGCTGGGCGGAAGCCGCATCGACTTCGGTGGTGAGGACCAGCTTGGTCTGGGCGTTGCCGCTCATGGTGGGGTCGCCGAATTTCTCGTTGGCCCCGAAGATCACCTTGCCGGCGGGCTTGTTGACGGTGTACGTTCCCGACGTGCCCCAGAAGAGGCCGATCTGGGTCTGGTCGCCGGCATCTCCGGAGATGGTCAGGCTGGAAGTGCCGCGAACGACCTTGCCGTTTCCGGTGATCGCGCCCTTGGCAACGATCTCGCCGCCGTTGAGGTACAGGTTCCAGCCGCCAGCGTCGTAGCCCTCGATGGCCAGGCTGCCGCTGGCGGTCACGGCGCCGTTGATGGCGAGCACCTTGTGGTTCGAGCCGGAGTTCGAGTGGTAGAACCGGACGTTGTTGAGGACGAGGTTGCCGGCGACTTCGGCGCTGCCATCGTTCGGGGCAAGGAAGCCGACTGTCGAGGTCCCGGGGGTGATCACCCCGCCGGTGAATCTGAAGGCATCCTTGACGGTGTGCGTGGCGCTGCCGAGCTTGAGCTCGCCGCCAGCCACTAGCAGTTCGCCGAAGCCGCGGTTGCGCTCGATGGTGATGGCATTGGCCCCGGCATCGAGGACTCCCGAGAAGCCGGCATCCAACCGCAGGACTTCCACGCTGACGGGCGCACTGAGCGTGCAGTTCGGGGAGTTGGCGTCGAAGATAGCGACGCAGCCGGTCCCCGGGACGCTTGCCCCGCCGGCGCCGCCAGAGGTGGCGCTCCAGTTCGCAGCGTTATTCCACGCCCCTGCCCCGACGAAGTAGCGGGTGGTGCGCAGTTCGCTCTTCTGGTGGAAGTCGACTTCCATCACGTTCCAGTAGAAGCCGGCATAGCTTATGGAGGCATGGAGCCGGATTCTCGCCTCGATGACCAGCCCCTTCTCGAACGGGAACTGCTGCCAGGTGTCCCCGGTGAAGACACCCTGGTACAGGTCCTGCCAGACACCGTCCTTGAGGATGTCGATATCCACTTGGTCCACATTGGCCGCCGGCGCCCAGAGGCGGATGCCGTTGGCTTGGAGATCGGTTTCGAAGTGGAGGTAGGGGCTCCAGCCCTCCCCGTTGATCTGGTGGTAGAAACGCGCACCCGTAGCGGTGTCGTCGTCCATCGCCTGATCGGCGTTCTCCCAAGTGCCAGCGTCTGCCCAGGCATGGCTCGGGCTCACCCACTCCTCGGAGCTGCTCTCATCCACCTTGACCGTGGTGAAGGTCTTGACCGGCTCGGCGGTGACGATCTGCTCGGCGGCCGGCTCGGCCGTGGGCGCCAGCTGCACCTGGTAGGAGTAGCTGGCGTTCTGCTCCAGGCCCGACAGCGCCGCGGTGAACTCCTGGTTATTGCCGAGGTCGCCGCGCCAGGGCGAGTAGAACTTGGCGTCCACCAGCTTCCAGAAGACGAAGCGGCCATAGCACGGCGAGCCGCCGTTGCTGACCATCTTGCCGTGCATCACGGCGCTGGTGGCGTTGACGCTTGTGGGGTCTAGGGTGGTGCCACTCAGGGGAGCCGGAGTCTCCGGACACTGGTAGAGCTTGAGGTCGTAGAGCCAGAAGTTCCAGCCGCTGATGACGTAGCGATAGCTGAACTCGACCGACTTGACCAGCCCCTTGGTGAAGGTCAGGGTGGACAGGGTGACGTCCTGGACGACGGTCCCGTCGTATTCCGTGGTCACGGAGGAGTTGTCATTGTACGTGACGGTCAGCTTGATCCTATCGACCACCCCATAGCCGAAGTCGGTGCTCACCCGCACGCGGTCGCTGTTGACCGGCGTGGCGTAGTTGAGCTTGAACGCCGCGCCCCAGCCAACCCGGTTCGAGCCGTCCGAGGCGTAGCTCGAGGTGCTGGTGTCATAGGCGGCGGTCTCGCCGGTCCACTTGTTCTCGGCGTCGGCATAGCTCGACGCCGCGACCCAGTCCGCGGCCCGGGCGGCAGAGCCACCGAAGACACCAGCGAACACGGCCAGGGCAATCGCTACACGACGCACTAGAATCATTATTGTTCCTCCCGGCAAGTCACACTGCCCAACTCGAAGCACTGCTCCTCCCAGAGTGCGTGGGAGCCTAGCTGCATCAGTCTTGCCTGTCAAGCGTGATCATCTTTCGTCCTATTTTCGGCATCCGAACCGTCCACAGTTCTCGGGGCCGCTACATGCGCTCCCTCTGGAACGAAGCAATGTCAATGTCCGCAGGAGCGGATTCATTCGCTGGTCTTCTCCAGTTTCTCCAAGAGCATCTTGGCCTTAGCGCGGTTCTGATAGTACCACTCGAAAAGTTGTAGGTCTTCGAGAGAACACGATCCCGGTGGAGGTATATCGACACGGGTGACAATAGCTTTGAGCTCTCTTGTCAGATCCTCGCGCACATTCCAAAATGTCTTTGTCCCTTCGGCGCTGATGCCCGCAAGAATCAGGACAATAGCGCCCTCCCGCCGCGTGCTATAGGGTTCTGCCTGCAGACTCCTCAGCACCTCGGGGTAGAACCGGTCGCCTCCTGGACAGGCAGCAATGCCGTACTCGAGTGCGTCCTTGATCCGAAACCTCTGTGCCTCAGGCGACTTGATGATCTTCAGTGCAATCTCCACAGCTCGCGCATCGGTCACTGACACGAAGCATCTCTGCACGACAAATGCTACGTAGGTGTTGTCTGTCTTGGACAGTTCCTCCACATCTTTCACTGCCAGTTCAAGCGGTGCTCCACGTTTGATGAGGTACGACAGGTCGACCGCCAGAAGCACATCCCGGTCATTGGCAAAGGAGTTCCTGAGGTTGCGCAGGCTGTTCAGGATCTGCTTCTTCCCGACAGCGCCCATCGTGCCCAAAGACCTTCTAGCGGCCGAGTGCACGTCAAATGGGTAGCTTGGCATGAGGCAGTCGACGAGAAGCCGTGCTCTCTGATCCTCCGTCATGCCTTTGGTCTTGAGATCCACCCACAGGTTGGCGGCACGTTCGCGCGCCTCCGGGCCCCAGTACGAGCAACCCCATTCAAGACTCTTCTCCAGCCAACGGATGGTATCCGTCGTCTCGCGGCCGGCAAGATGGCCAATCAACCTGTTCTGGTACTCCGAATTACGGCTTTCGTCGGTCAGGCCCAACATAAAGGGAAGCATTATGGCCCAGTCTCGCTTCTCCTTGTCTGTGCCCTGAAGCAGCTTCTCAACAGTACCCTGAAGGGGATATGTGGGGGCTTGCCGCTCGGGGGCTTCAGCCCCCATGATACTGCCGCAACCTGTGACTACCGCCAAGGCCAGACTCACCGCCTGTATGTACAGTCTCATCCCCGTCTCCCTCGACATGGATTCTACGGCCTTCTTGCCTGAAAACCACCAACTGACCAGTCTAGGTCATGTTTGGAAGTGGTCGGGACCACTCCTCCGCCTTTGGCGGCATCAGTCTCGCCAGTGTATATGCCTTGCTTGTCCTTCTTGACGTCTTTCCCGGCTGCGTCGGCCACTCTTCCCTCAAAGCCGTCAGCTCCGAAAGCCGTGCTCAACCACGCATACCATTCCTGGTCTCGCCTGCGATAGGTGGGACTGCCGTTAAATCGCGTCAGGTTGAAGGTTGTGTCGGTGCTAGGATCTAAGCCAACCTCTCTTTCCCAGTCGTCCGGCACCCGGTCACCATCTCGATCATTGCCACCTTGGACACGTGGCGTGGCCCTGAAGCATTTACGATGCGTACGTTCGTGGGCTACAGTAGCATTGACCATGTTGGTTCTAGTCGCGATCCTGAAGCTAAATGCCAACTGCTTGCCAGCCAACGGGTTGCTGTCGATGGGGAACCTATGGTCCCACGCATCGACTATCTGCGTGCCTATGAATATCACGTCCTTAGCCGCAGGATTATCGGAACTGCGACCATTCTCATAATAGAGGCCTCCGACCATAGGCACTTCTGTCTGTGCCTCCTCATCCCATCTGGTATCTTGAATGCTTACGAACCTATCTGAGGCTGCATCTCGGCTATAGTCACACACCTTATCAGCGTCTTCATCCGCCCAATAGTAGTACCAGTTAGCGACCTGTTCCGAATCTGCCTTCAGATTGCCATTGCGGTCGCGAAGTTTCACTTTTTGACACTTGGTCAGCGCAGGAAATAGCGCCGCCCATCTCACGCTCTTATTAAGCGTTAGATTCTTGGGTGCCTTTAGTTCAAGGGTTCTCTTGCCGGCCTTATCGCCGAACTCGGAATTCTGGGCTGGTAGCCCGGTAAAAGTGGCGGCGTTATCGAATCGTCCCCGAGTTGTCGACACAGATGCATCCCCAGCGTTCTTATCAACTGCGAGCGACTGCCGCCAGTCAATCCGGACATTCTTCTTGGCCCCGTGGGAATCATCAATGCTTCCTACAATCCACTGAGTCTCCATCCGATTCAGATAGTCGCCCACAGGACCTACGGAAGAATTCCACGTGCCGATGGAAGGGCTGTGCCAACAAGGGATGAAGAGTCTCGAGCTAGTGTCATACGCCAGCCTACTTCCATCAGCCGGCTGTCCAATGTTCAACTGCACGCCAAACACCGTGAACTTGTGGCCTTTAGCTTTGGCCGTATCCGGTCCGTCAATCGTGACCCAGATATCGACTGGGGTCGCAGCAACCTGCAGTAGCTCGAGAACTCGGTTGTCCTTGTCTTTCACATTCCCTTGTAGCTGGAACCAGTCGCGGAAAGCAAGTGCGTTAGGGTGTCGATCATTCTTCGGAGCAAGAACAAAGAAATCATGCGACGTTGCTTCGGGAATTGATGCCGCCTTCGGGAAAGGCACATCTTTCCACTCGCTCACGGCCACCCCGTTAGATACGGACTGAACAGTACACTTGTAGGTTATGCCCTCCTCAAGCGCCCTATCCTGTATCGTTATCTGAAATTTGCGGTCCAAGACCGCTAGGTCGCAGCGCTCAAGCGGGGGCTCGCCTGCGGAGGGGAGCGAGCCCCACCCAATGCACAGAAGCGTGCTCATCAGTACACAAGTCCTGCAAATGGTCAAGAGTCTCATTGTTCTGCCTCCACTATTATGGAGCACGGTACTGAACTACCAGCACAGGCACCTTGCCTTGCATGGTGGTTTCTCCGCTATAGAGCGAGATTGTGGAACCGTCTGCTTTTATTAGCCAGCCCATGTTCGGTTGGCCCTCGGCCCATGCCTGCACAGAATCATGCACATCAAGTTCCAGCACGGTGCTGGCATCTTTCTTGGAGGTTATCGTAGCTAGGCCGCTCTCGGGAGCATCACCACCTGCTGATGCCCATTCAGCCGTTGCGTGCTTCCGTGTCCAACTTACTCCGACGTTGGCTCCATATTCATCTGGTTCGCCACACATGCCGGTCTGCGCGGTTGGCAACTGCCACGTTCCTGTAGCAAGTGGATCTGCCAAACGAGCAAACGTCACAGAACGGCTCGCTTCAGAAGAGTCACCTGCAACAGAAACTCGCAGTTTTGCAGCAACAATAGTTGCTCCCGCGGGAATTTGGCCGGGCTGGTTTCCAATTAGGTTGGGAAACCGGAGGAGCCCTCGAATCTCTTCCCCGCTTGTGTTTGTACCGGCTACTATGGTCGAGTTCCGAGCCGTCAAGTTCTCGGAGCCTCTGTGCACAAAATAGGCAGCCTCGCTCGACTTTTGCGGGATTGCCGGACACGGAATGCTTGCCGTGTTGTCAATAAGCACCTTCAGTTCTAGACTGGCTTGTTTGCCCCAACCATTCTGGGCAACTATGGTGTAGAACCCTTCGTTATCCTTGGTTGCAGGGGGGCCCGTATAGGTGAACAATCCACCGTCAGTTTGCACTGGTACGTCGTTAATCCACATCGCGATATCGCTATTGGAGGCGTATACGCCAGAGTGGACCTGTCCGGTTATAGTTAATCCAGTTGAGTTGGGCATCACGACTGCTTCAGTAGGACTCATGATTTCGATTTGCGGCAGAATATCCGCAGCAAATGGAGATAGGCCAACTTGCCCTGCCGTGTCCACGATCACGGCATTCGTAGTCCAGAACCGCTCCTCATCAGTGCAGACAAACGGCTCCGAATCCGGATCTGCCTGAGTTGCCTCTAACTCAAGATGGAGGCCGGGGCTGTTTTTGGCTGACTCGACTAGTTCTTTGCCAGCGACGATGAGAGTCAAGTCGTCCGTTACAGTGCCACAACGTGCACCTTGGAGGTAGACGATCTGCGAGGCGTAGCCGCTGCAGTCAGCGGTCATTCGGAAATACTCCGGCGTGTTACATTCCTTACGAACGCCAGATAGCGAAACGAAGGCGTGGCCTTGGGTCGCGGACACATCGGTCTTCACTTTGAGCTTAACATCGATGGTTGTGCCTGGCGCAGTCAGCAAGGCAACCTGAACAGGGGTACCGAGCGGCGAGGCCACGACTGCCGGCGCTTCTGGCTCCTGATCTGTGGGCTTGGCATGCACGATGATGCGCTCGAACGTGGCTATGGATTCGGCGCCGTGGTTATCCTTGACCTTGAGCTTCGGAGTGTACACGCCCGTCGAGTAGGTAAACTGGCCTGACGTCGACGTCGAGGCGGCTGTCCAGCCATCGTTACCCAAGTAGTCCCATTCGTAGGTGAGAGTATCGCCCGGATCAGCATCCGACGAAGCAGATGCGTCAAATGTGGCATTAAGACTGCCCGAGCCAGACCAGACCGCGCTCGTTACTTTCAGAACCGCTATCGGCTTAGCGTTCTGCTCGCCGTTGACATCGATGTACTCAACCAACCGCTCCGGCATCTCTCCGATCACCTTCGGGAATGGATTGCGAGTGGAGGCAGTGACGTTGGTATTGCTGACCGGCTGCCCAGGGTCAGCGGGAACGGCCCCGTCCACTTCTAACCTGGCGATGGTGATCTTGTCCGGGAAGGTCATCGATGTCTCTAGGCCAAACGCTCGCGCCTTGGCCGTGAGGCTTTGCTTGCCGTACATGGTGCCGGGTTTGAACGGCACCTTGGCTCGGTCGCTGACCTCGTTGCTGAAAGGCTCCCAGGCAGTCTCGCCCGGCCATTTCAGGAGCTCATCTCCTTGGTCGGCCGCATAGGGCGATGGATACTTGCCGAAGTTGCCGTGGGCCATGTACGGTTCGGCTGCGCCGGGTGCCGAGTAGCTTCGGTCCGTCGGCAGGCTCTTCAACCCAGCAACATCAAGCTCCATCTGCCAATCGCCGGAGGCGCCTTCCTCTATGAAGGAGAGCTTTCGCTCAACGAGACCGCCCGGCTGACCCTTGCCATGGCTTTCCCAGGCTTCAACCGCCTGTTCCTCGCTCCCATCCTCATTGTTGTCCTCGCGAACAAAGAAGATTCCGCCGCCAAGCGACAGCCGCTCAACGTCGCCGTTGCTGCTGCTCGAAGGTCCGATGGTCAGCCACCCCGAGCCGGTCTGCTCCGGATAGACGGTGAAGCAATAGTAGGTGGCGCCGGCCGGGACTTCGATTTGGAAGTCGTAGATGCCAATGGTCTCGCCCGTCGCCTGATCATAAACCTGCTGGAACGAATCGGAGGTGTACACGTAGAGTTGCGTCTGGCCTCCGTTGAAGGTGGCCCCGCCTCCGAACATGACGAACCTAAACCGCACGCCGGGGATGAAGGGTCGCATGGTCACACGGCTCTGGCCCACGCCGGTCTGGCCGTTGAAGACCGCGCCGACGCGCGCCGGCTGCTCGGTGGTGAACTCGTCGATCTCCTGATGCGCGACCACCGGCCCGTTAGCCCCGCCGATTCTGGCCTGGAGGAAGACCTTTCCGCGGCCCAGGGCCTTGATGTTGAGCCGGGCGCCATCGGCCAGGGTCTGGTTCACGGAGGTCTCGAGGTAGAACGGGTCGGCCGGCACGAAGCTGATCTGGCCCACCTCGGCCGCCGGGCTCACTACCACGTCCTTGGTCCGCTGGTAGCCGACTTGGCAGGCGATGGGCCCATGCAGATCAACGCTCAGGACCACGACCTTGAGCGAGCCGACCGGGTTCCCGTCGATCTTGGCCGAGACGGTCACCACCCCAGCGGTGCTAAAGGAAGAGGCGACCTTGTCGCCAGGCACGCCGGTAAACTCGTAGGTTCCGTCGCCGTCCGCGTCGATGACCAGGGCCAACTCGCCCTCGGAGCCGTTGGCGGTCAAGAGCAGGCTGTCACCCTTGCGGATCGTGACGCTGTCCGTGGTGGCATCCTTGCCGCGCAGATCGGTCGGCGTCCAAGTGATGCTCTGGCTGGCGCTATTCTCCCGGCCCGTGCAGGTCCGGCCCGCAACCAGGACCGAGGTAGCCTCGGTCGAGGAAAGGGTGACGCCCATGGCCGAGGTCGTGGAGTTGTTGGCGAACCACTTCATCTTGGAATCGCGGGTGGCGGCAAAGGCCGTGCCGCTATTGACCGACACATCAAGCACGGTCACGTTCGGGCCAACCGTGCCCTCGACCCACGCCGGACTCACCGCGCTCGCAGCCGGCGTCGTGATCTCGACGTCCACCGGCAGGAGGAAGTCCCAATTGAGATTGTTTCCGGAGTCGGTCCCCGCGACCGCCACTACGACCGGCTCGCCTTGAGAGGCGTCGCTGTCCTGAACGTTTATCCACTCGAGGTAGCACTCATCCATTACATAGCGATCCGGCAGGTCTAGCAGCCAGCGCTGCCCGGCCGTGCTGCTCCGCAGCACAATGGGCTGGCCCTCGGCGCCACGCCAGTAGATACTCGTAGCCTGCACGGTCTTCCCGGCGCCGAAGATCACCGAGGAGCCAGCAGAGAGTGTGATCGCGGTGCTGGTGATGCCGTCCGGGAACGCAACCGTCCCAGCGGTCTTCTCGACTGCCACGGTGGAAACCGGCAAGCCGCCCAGCGCGATGCTCTGGTTGCCGGACCCGCTGATGACGAAGGTGGCACCGGCCCAATTGGCGGCGGTGACGTTGGTCGCCGTCACATTGCCCTTGCAGGAAATCACGGTGCCGGGCGCGACATTCACATGCCAGCCGCCATCGGCCGGGATATTGAGGTCGAGGTTGTTGAGGACGGTCAGCCGGCTGCCGCTCAGGTCGTAGACCGAGGTGCCCGTGCCGCTCACGCGGTAGAAGTTCACATTGTAGGCGGTCAGGTCGCCGGTGATCTTCACCCCGCCGTAGCCGTACCCGCAGAGCCACACGGTCTGCTGGGCGCTCGAAGCGTCCACCTCGGTGGTCAGCACCAGCTTGGTCTGGGCGTTGCCGCTCGTGGTCGGGTCGCCGAACTTCTCGTTGGCCCCGAAGACGACCTTGCCGGAGGGCTTGTTGACGGTGTAGGTTCCCGACGTGCCCCAGAAGAGGCCGATCTGGGTCTGGTCGCCGGCATCTCCGGAGATGGTCAGGCTGGAAGTGCCGCGAACGACCTTGCCGTTTCCGGTGATCGCGCCCTTGGCAACGATCTCGCCGCCGTTGAGGTACAGGTTCCAGCCGCCAGCGTCGTAGCCCTCGATGGCCAGGCTGCCGCTGGCGGTCACGGCGCCGTTGATGGCGAGCACCTTGTGGTTCGAGCCGGAGTTCGAGTGGTAGAACCGGACGTTGTTGAGGACGAGGTTGCCGGCGACTTCGGCGCTGCCATCGTTCGGGGCAAGGAAGCCGACTGTCGAGGTCCCGGGGGTGATCACCCCGCCGGTGAATCTGAAGGCATCCTTGACGGTGTGCGTGGCGCTGCCGAGCTTGAGCTCGCCGCCAGCCACTAGCAGTTCGCCGAAGCCGCGGTTGCGCTCGATGGTGATGGCATTGGCCCCGGCATCGAGGACTCCCGAGAAGCCGGCATCCAACCGCAGGACTTCCACGCTGACGGGCGCACTGAGCGTGCAGTTCGGGGAGTTGGCGTCGAAGATAGCGACGCAGCCGGTCCCCGGGACGCTTGCCCCGCCGGCGCCGCCAGAGGTGGCGCTCCAGTTCGCAGCGTTATTCCACGCCCCTGCCCCGACGAAGTAGCGGGTGGTGCGCAGTTCGCTCTTCTGGTGGAAGTCGACTTCCATCACGTTCCAGTAGAAGCCGGCATAGCTTATGGAGGCATGGAGCCGGATTCTCGCCTCGATGACCAGCCCCTTCTCGAACGGGAACTGCTGCCAGGTGTCCCCGGTGAAGACACCCTGGTACAGGTCCTGCCAGACACCGTCCTTGAGGATGTCGATATCCACTTGGTCCACATTGGCCGCCGGCGCCCAGAGGCGGATGCCGTTGGCTTGGAGATCGGTTTCGAAGTGGAGGTAGGGGCTCCAGCCCTCCCCGTTGATCTGGTGGTAGAAACGCGCACCCGTAGCGGTGTCGTCGTCCATCGCCTGATCGGCGTTCTCCCAAGTGCCAGCGTCTGCCCAGGCATGGCTCGGGCTCACCCACTCCTCGGAGCTGCTCTCATCCACCTTGACCGTGGTGAAGGTCTTGACCGGCTCGGCGGTGACGATCTGCTCGGCGGCCGGCTCGGCCGTGGGCGCCAGCTGCACCTGGTAGGAGTAGCTGGCGTTCTGCTCCAGGCCCGACAGCGCCGCGGTGAACTCCTGGTTATTGCCGAGGTCGCCGCGCCAGGGCGAGTAGAACTTGGCGTCCACCAGCTTCCAGAAGACGAAGCGGCCATAGCACGGCGAGCCGCCGTTGCTGACCATCTTGCCGTGCATCACGGCGCTGGTGGCGTTGACGCTTGTGGGGTCTAGGGTGGTGCCACTCAGGGGAGCCGGAGTCTCCGGACACTGGTAGAGCTTGAGGTCGTAGAGCCAGAAGTTCCAGCCGCTGATGACGTAGCGATAGCTGAACTCGACCGACTTGACCAGCCCCTTGGTGAAGGTCAGGGTGGACAGGGTGACGTCCTGGACGACGGTCCCGTCGTATTCCGTGGTCACGGAGGAGTTGTCATTGTACGTGACGGTCAGCTTGATCCTATCGACCACCCCATAGCCGAAGTCGGTGCTCACCCGCACGCGGTCGCTGTTGACCGGCGTGGCGTAGTTGAGCTTGAACGCCGCGCCCCAGCCAACCCGGTTCGAGCCGTCCGAGGCGTAGCTCGAGGTGCTGGTGTCATAGGCGGCGGTCTCGCCGGTCCACTTGTTCTCGGCGTCGGCATAGCTCGACGCCGCGACCCAGTCCGCGGCCCGGGCGGCAGAGCCACCGAAGACACCAGCGAACACGGCCAGGGCCACCGCCAACAGAGCACTCGACTTCCTCATGGGAATATTCCTCCGGCGTTTCTTGACCGCATGCAGCTACACCCATCAATCCTTCAGGCCGGCCAACTTGGCTGGCCCGGCTATCCTTTGGGTTCTCCCGGCTGCGCCTTCTTGGCCGCGTCCATCCGCTTGAGTGCCATCTGCGCCGCGTTTTGCAGCCGGTAGGACTTCGACTTGGCCGCCTCCTCGATGGCTGGCCGGCTGGCCTCGTCGCCCCACTGGCTCAGGACCACGATGGCCGCGATGCGCACCGGATCGGACGGGTCGGCGAGGCACTTGCGGACCTCGGGGATCCGCTCCTTGAGCCCGAGTTCGTACACAGAGTGGATTGCCAAGTCGCGCGCCTCGGCACCCTCCGGCGCGGACAGCCACTTCACGGCCAGTTCCGAGCCCTGGGCGTCCTTCTCGCGGACCAGGGCCAAGAGCGCCTCGCGGCGCACGGCCAGATGCTTGTCGGCAAGGCACTTGTGCAGCGTGGCCATGATCTCAGCCTTCTCGGCCTCTCCCGCCTTGGGAAGGTTGAGCCACAGGTGCTGAACGCAGAACGAACGGAAGCGTTCGCCTTCCTGCGGGTTCCAGAGTATCCGGGTCAGCCGGCTGCTCAGGTCCTTGCAGGCCGAGCGGCGAAGCAGGTTCGCCGCCTCGTTACGAACGGCATCGTCATCCTTGGTGTCCATGAGCACCTGGATCGCCGCGCTGGAGTCCAGGGTGCTCTTCGTCTCCGGCAGCCGGCTGTCGATGTCCGCGGTCACCCGCTTCTCATATGGCGCCTCGCGATTGGCGAAGGTGGCCATCTCCGGAGCCTTGGTCGGCGGCGGGGAGTACGGCACATCCAGGCGCGGCGAAGGCTCGGTCGAGAACGGAGGGTTCTTCACGAAGTAGACGGCCACGGCGACGAGGATGGCCAGTGCCCCGTATACCGCCACGCGCAACCACTGACGCATTACCGCCTCTTCCTTCCCGCTCATCACTGTTTGCCAGGCAGGGTGTCGATCAAGAGGTGCGCGGACATTGTAGTTTTCGGAGGATCGGCGTCAACGACTTCCGGGGTCTTTTCGCTGACAAAACAGCGCCTGGGAGCCCCCGCGTTCACCGTCAGGCACGCGGGTTGGTGCAGGACCTGCACCAACGCGGTGCAAGTCGCGAATTGTCTCCAGTCTGCGCGTGCTTTCACGGCGTGTCAGGGAGCAAGAACCGGGCCGAACCTGATGTCTGTCTCGCCAAGTCCGCATTGTCGGAGTACGGCGTCCTCGCGACACACAGCCGGTTAGGGGACAGCGCCCCTCACCCTGGCCCTCTCCCGCAGGGGGAGAGGGGACCTGAACGGATGGGGAATCAACTCCACGCCGGCGCCATGGCGGCGGACTTGGGGTTCGGGCTGCAGAACTCGACGGCCCCGACCACGTCGCCCAGGCTGTCGCGGACGGGGGCCAGGAAGACGACGTAATCCGGGTGGGCCGGCGCGGCGGTGACCTGCCCGGTCCGCAGGCAGCGGGCCATCTCCGGCGGGGTCGGCTGGGAGCCCGCGCCGAACCGGTAGTAGCGGTGCAGCTTGCCGTTCTGGACGGCGCAGGTGACCTGCCGCCCCTTCAGCCCCGGCACCGGCAGCCACAGCGACGTCCCGCAGGGGAAGCCGACCAGCCGCCCCAGGCGCAGCAGGGTCTTCTTCATGAGCAGGAAGTTCGCGTGGTCGACGTCGAAGTAGTCGCCGGTCATGAACCGGTACTTGGGGTTGGGGTTGCGGATGTAGTGCCAGGAGCGCTGGCTGACGATCCGGCCGGCCAGGTCGCCGTCGACCATCACCGCGGCCACCCGGGCGGCCTCGCGCAGCTCGGCGGCCATCTTCTTGAGAGTCGGACGAGCCATGTCAGCGCACCTCCCCAGAGGCCGCGGCCATGGCCACGGCGCGCCGGCGCACGGTTCCCCACCAGTCGGGCCGGAGGGCCTTGCGGGCCTCCATGATCGGCTCGTGCTCGGTGGCCAGGTTCTCGCTGTCCCAGTCCTCGGGCGGCAGCTTGCTGGCGGCGGCCGGCGGCTTCTCCCAGAGCACGATGGGCACCTTGCGCCCCAGTTCCGCGCGCACCGCCCCCAGCCGCTTGCGGCGGCGGGCGGCGGAGTCGATCAGGTCGATGTCCTGGATGCCGTTGCGCAGGATCTTCAGGCGGATCGAGGGCAGCGGCCCGGGGATGCCGAAGCGCGCGCCCGGGTAGATCGGCCCGGTGGCCGCGCCGTTGCAGTCGAACCAGGGGTCCGGCCCGGGGTTGACCGCCAGCCAGTGGCAGAAGCCCTGCAGGCCGCGGGCCCAGGTCAGCCACAGGTTCTGGAGGACGGCGCTGGAGGCCATCTGGATCGGCGGGTAGCCGCCGTACCACCAGACGTGCTCGCCGCGGGCCAGCACCGCCTTGATCTCCTTCGGGTACCAGCTGACGAAGCCGCCGCAGACCCAGAAGTTGCGGTGGCCGCCGAGCTCCTCGAACTGGCGCTTCATCTGCCAGCTGGCGTCGGCGCGGTAGACCCAGTTGGCCCGGCTGCCGGCGGTGGCCTTCTCCCAGAGGGCGATCATGTCCTGGTGGCGGGCGTTGTCCTTGGCGTACTTCTGCTCGTCGCCGTCCCACTCGTACCAGCGGTAGCGCTTCTTGTGGTTGAAGAAGAACTCGATGCGGCTCTTCGTCCAGCCCCGGGCCCGGAGGTGGGCGTCGAACTGGGCGAGGCCCCGGACGAACTCGGCCTCGTAGCCGGGCTCGCCCCACCACAGGTAGTTGGCGGGCCAGTCGGGGTTGACCGGGGTGTAGACGCCCCAGGCCGGCCGCGGCGCGGTGCGCGGGCCGGGCAGCCCCGGCGAGCCCCGGCGGTAGGCGCGGCCGTCGAGCAGCGGGCCGTAGTGGGCGTCGAACAGCCCCCAGCCGCCGAGCTTGAGCGCTCGCCCCGCGCCCGAGACCTTCGGCGCGTAGATCGGGTCCATCTGGCCGGAGTGGCCGTAGCCCAGGTTGTGGAAGACGGTGCGGTGTTCGCGGCTGATCCGGTAGTAGTGGTGGAGCAGCCCGATGCTGGTCCGCCAGAAGCCGGCGCTCTCCTTGGGGCGGCCCGGGCCGAAGAGCCCCGGGTACATCCCCGGCAGCCAGCGGCAGCCGTAGGAGTTGTTGTCCATGGCCACGCAGGGCTCGGCGGGCAGCCGCGCCGGGAGCACGGTCACGGCCAGCGGCAGCTCGACGGGGCCGGCGCCGGCTCCGGAGCGCAGGGTTATCTTCCCCGGGACCTCGCCGGGCCGGGCGCCGGCCGGGACGAAGACGTCCACCCAGAACTCCTGGACCTTCTGCCCGGGGATGCGGTTGTCGCGGTCGGGCAGCTCCAGGCCCGCGCCGGGCGCGAGCGGCACCAGCGCGTCGGGCCAGTACTCGGCCGGCCGGCCGCGCGGCTTGATGCGGTGGTACCAGGCGCGGTAGAGGTCGACGGCCAGCCCGCCGGAGGCCTCCGCGGAAAGCCGGTAGCGCCCGCGCCCCCGGACCAGCAGCCGGAACGAGGCGTAGCCGCCCCGCGCGGCGGCCAGCCGCACCGGCGAGCCGAGCAGCTCCGGAGCGCCGTCGACGGCCCGGGGCCGGCCCAGCGGGTCGTGCGCGACCCACTCGCCGCAGGCGGTCAGGGTGAACTTGGCGTTGGCAGAAGGCATGGGGGAAGGTCCTCCTGCCGGGGTTGTACCGGAAGCGCCGGGGTTTTCAAGAACGTCGGGGGATGGGAGGACGGGGCGTTCGGCTTTCGGCTTTCGGCTTTCGGAACGGATGGCCCTGGGGCGGGCTTTGGGCTTTGGGCCTTGGGCTTTGGGCTTTGGGAACAGTCTGAGGTCCGTTGCCCGCAACCCGCAACTGAGCCGACGGCCGGCTTTCGGAACGACCGGGGTGCGTGACACTTTCGGCGCTTGAGGACAGCATCCTCACGCGAAGCCGCAAAGGCGCCAAGGGAAACAACGACAGCTACGGTTTCTTCCTGTAGCGGGAGGAAAGCTGCCGTTCTTTGCGTCTTGGCGGCTTTGCGAGAGTTCCGCCGTTGAGCCGAATGCCGAAAGCCCAATCTTCCACCCGTCGCAACTTCCCCATTGACAAGCCCCCGGCGGCGGCGTAACATCCGTAGTAGGCCGGACTTAAAGGTCAGAACGCCGGAGGTCTTCATGAAACGGTTCAGCCCGGGAATAGCCGGTTCTCTGCGCAGCCTCCTCACAGCCTCGATCGCCCTCGCCATCGGCATCGGCACCGGCGGACTGCTGGGCGTCCAGGCGGGCGCGATGGCAGGGGAGAGTCTGACTGTAACCACTCTTGCCGGGCCGGTGGAGTCGCCGGGGGCGATTGATGGGACGGGAAGTGCCGCGCGTTTTTCGAATCCCCACGGTGTAGCTGTGGATAGCGCCGGCAACGTCTACGTGGCCGACACCGACAACCACACAATCCGAAAGATTACGCCGTCTGGAGTGGTAACAACGCTGGCTGGTCTGGCGAGGTACAGCGGCAACGCGGATGGCACTGATAGAACTGCACGGTTCTACTCTCCATGGGACGTGGCCGTGGACAACACCGGCAACGCCTTCGTAGCCGACACATCCAATCACACGATTCGCAAGATCACACCGGCAGGCGTGGTGACCACTCTGGCCGGCTTGGCCGGCACGTCTGGAAGCACCGACGGCACTGGCAACTCTGCGCGGTTCTATAACCCCCGTGGCGTAGGAGTAGATAGTGACGGCAATGTATACGTAGCCGATACCTACAACCACACCATACGCAAGGTTACCCCTGCGGGAGTGGTAACCACCGTGGCCGGTCTGGCTGGGAGCTCCGGCAGCGTGGATGGAACTGGCGCCGCCGCAAGGTTCTATGAGCCAGTTGATGTGTCCGTTGATACGGATGGCAACGTATACGTGTCTGATGCCTTAAACCACACCATGCGCAAGATCACATCAGCTGGGGTGGTCGCAACTCTGGCTGGTTCGGCAGGAAACTCTGGCAGTGCAGACGGTACTGGCACCGCAGCCCAGTTCAGCTACCCGAGCGGCTTGTCCGTGGCCCCAAATGGCAGTGTGTACGTAGCTGACATGAATAACCAGACAATCCGCACGATTGCCTCTTCCGGAGCAGTTACGACCATAGCAGGTTCAGCTGGCAATAGCGGCAGTGCCGACGGGACAGGCCCTGCAGCACGATTCTCCACCCCCCGCAGTGTAGCCGTGGATACCGCAGGCAATGCGTATGTGGCGGACAGCTACAACCACATGATTCGCAAGATCACGCCAACAGGAGATGTCTCCACGTTGGCAGGATCTATCGAGAGTGCGGGCGCGGGAGCCCCCACGCGATTTCGCTCTGCGTGCGGCGCAGCCGTGGATGCCGACGGCAACGTATACGTAGCCGACACCACTGCTCACACCATCCACAAGGTGACGCCGGCCGGGGAAGTCACGACCCTGGCGGGTTCCTCCCTCAGCTACGGTAGTGCCGACGGCACTGGCAGTGCCGCGCGATTCTACTACCCCAGCGGCGTAGCCCTGGACGCTAGTGGCAACGTCTACGTTGCCGACCGGTACAACTACACTATCCGCAAGATAACACCAGCCGGAGAGGTGACAACTTTGGCAGGTTCCGCCGGGAACGGTGGCACTGCGGACGGGACGGGCAGCACAGCGCGGTTCTATTCTCCGTGGGATGTGGCCGTGGATAGCGATGGCAACGTGTATGTGGCCGACAGCGACAAGCACACCATCCGCAAGGTCACGCCAGCAGGCGTGGTAACCACTCTGGCAGGACTGGCCGGCACGTCTGGAAGCACCGACGGCACGGGCAACGCCGCCCGCTTCTACTACCCCCGTGGCCTGGGAGTAGACAATGATGGCAACGTGTATGTAGCCGATACTTACAACCACACCATCCGCAAGGTTACCCCTGCCGGAGTTGTAACCACCGTGGCTGGTTTGGCTGGGACCTCTGGCAGTGCGGATGGAACGGGCAATGCTGCAAGGTTCTACAGACCATATGACGTGTCCGTAGACACAAACGGCAACCTATACGTGTCTGATGCCTCAAACTACACCATGCGCAAGATCACCCCGGCTGGAGAAGTCACAACGCTTGCTGGTCTGGCCGGGGTTGCGGGTAGCATGAACGGGACCGGACCTGCCGCTCGCTTCTTTGGGCCATGCAACTCCACAGTTGACCAAAACGGCATTCTCTACGTATCTGACTACAACAGCATCCGCAAGGGCACAGCATGTATCGCGGACGCAGCCACCATAGACCAGGCCACAGGGATCACAGGGGATCCCCGTCAACTGGATACGGCCCCCCAGACAGCAACGTCCTGGCAGTGGAGCATCATCCGGCGCCCATGCGGCTCGACCGCCAACCTGTCCTCGACAACCCTGCGCAATCCTACCTTCACGCCTGATGCCCGCGGCCTCTACACCTTCAGGCTGCGCGCCACCGATGCGCTGGGTACGCTTGCCATCACAACCGTAGATCTGCGCGTTGGCTCAACCATTGTCGCCTCCGCAACGGGCGGCGGCTTCATAATCCCGTCTGGAACCTTCTACATCACCCATGGCGAGTGGAAGGGTTTCACCATAACCGCGTTTCCGTACAACCAACTCACAGACGTGCTGATAGACGGGGTATCAGTCGGCACCGTGACCAACTACACATTCCTGGACGTGACCGCCAATCATACCATTACGGCCATCTTCGCGCCTGTATCCAGAACCACCCTAATGACCGCAACCACCTTCGCCGGGCCGGCGGAATCGCCGGGGGCACTGGACGGAACTGGCAATGCCGCACGGTTCAACAGTCCGCGCAATGTCGCGGTGGATGCCGGCGGCAACCTCTACGTGGCAGACTCCCAGAACCACACTATACGCAAGATCTCGCCGAGCGGCGCGGTGACCACCCTGGCCGGGTTGGCCGGGAGCTCCGGCAGTGCCGACGGCACCGGCAGCGTTGCACGCTTCAACAATCCGTATGACGTGGCCGTGGACTCCGGCGGCAACGTCTACGTGGCCGACCGAGGCAACCACACCGTCCGTAAGATCGGCCCGACCGGGGTCGTCACCACGCTCACCGGCGCAGCCGGCACCAGCGGCACTGCCGACGGGCTTGGCAGCGAGGCCCGGTTCTACAATCCATCCGGCGTGGCTGTCGATGCCGACGGCATCGTGTATGTGGCCGACACCGGCAACCACACGATCCGCAAAATCACGCCGGCCGGCGAGGTAACTACGTTCGCCGGTTCGGCCGGAAACAGTGGCGGTGCGGACGGGACCGGCACCGCGGCAAGTTTCCACGCACCATACGGCTTAGACGCAGGGACGGACGGCAGTGTATACGTGGCCAGCATGTATACGATCCGCAAGATCACGCCGGCCGGGGAGGTCACCACCCTCGCCGGTTCGTATGGGAACTTTGGCAGTTCCGACGGAAACGGCGCCGCAGCCCGGTTCCGTTCCCCAGGAGATGTGGCGGTGGACTCAGGCGGCAACCTTTACGTGGCCGACAGCTCCAACTGCACGATTCGCAAGGTCACGCCGGCCGGAGATGTAACCACCCTGGCAGGCTCAGCCGGCATCTATGGCAAGGCCGATGGCGCGGGCAGCACCGCGCGATTCTCAGCGCCATGCGGCGTGGCCGTGGCCGCGAGCAGCGGCACGATATTCGTCGCCGACACCGGCAACCACACAGTTCGCATGGTCACGCCGGCCGGAGAGACATCGACCTTCGCCGGCCTGGCCGGCGGTGGCGGACGCGAGGATGGCACAACCGTCACAGCACGGTTTAGCGGACCGTCCGGCGTGTTCGTGGATGCCGGCGGCAATGCTTATGTGGCCGACCGCAACCGCCACACTATCCGCCGGATCACAGCGGCTGGGGCGGTGACCACACTCGCCGGTCTGGCAGGTAGTTCCGGCAGCACGGATGGCGCAGGCGACACGGCGCGGTTCAACGCCCCGTCCGGGGTTACTGCGGATGGCAACGGCATTCTGTATGTGGCCGACTATGAGAACCATACGATCCGAAAGGTGACGCCGGCCGGAGTGGTTACCACACTGGCCGGTCTGGCAGGAAACCCCGGCGGTTCTGACGGGACGGGCAATGCATCGAGGTTCTATCGCCCCTCCGCGCTGGCCGTGGGCCCCGATGGGAACATCTATGTGGCTGACCGGGACAACCACACGATCCGCAAGGTCACGCCGGCCGGGGCGGTGACCACTTTGGCCGGTCTGGCCGGCACGTCTGGCAGCGCTAACGGCACGGGCAATGCGGCACGATTCCGTTACCCATGCGGCGTGGCGACGGACTTGGACAACAATGTGTACGTGGCCGACACAGGCAACAATGCGGTCCGCAAGATCACACCGGCCGGAGAAGTAACAACGCTGGCGGGGAACACCATCGGCGGAGGCTTTGGGTTTGAGGACGACATAGGCAGCAATGCACGCTTCACCGCTCCCGGCGGGGTGACCGTCGACTCCGACGGAAACGTGTATGTGGCCGATTGCTATAACTGCACCATCCGGAAGATCTCGCCTGCCGGCGCGGTCACGACAGTAGCAGGCCATCCACAGAGCTCTAGTTTTGTAGACGGTACGGGCGACACCACGCGATTCTTCCTCCAACGCTGGGACAATCTGCCCGGCGCCGTAGCCGCCGATTCCGCCGGGAATGTGTACGTGGCCGACACGTTCAACCAAAGCATCCGCAAGTGCGTCCCCGCCCTCGCGGACGTGGCCACCATCGACCAGGCCTCCTGTGCGGTCGGCGCCCTGCGGCAGCTGGACACAGCCCCGCAGACCGCCACCGCCTGGCAATGGACGGTCATCCGCCGGCCGTCCGGGTCTACGGCCGCCTTCTCGTCCTCCACGGCACGCAACCCAACCTTCCGGCCGGACGTGGCCGACCTGTTCACCTTCAGGCTGGTGGCCACGGACGCCGCGGGCAAGGCCTCCATCTCCACCGTGAGCCTGACGGCCACGGCCGGACCGGCGAATACTGTCACCGCGTCGGCCGGGGCCGGCGGCTCGATCAACCCCTCCGGCGCGGTGGTCGTCGCCGAGCACGAGGACTGCACCTTCACGATCACCTCCGAGGCCGGCCACGTCATATCCGACGTCCTCGTCGACGGTGCGTCGGTCGGCCCGGTGGCCACTTACACCTTCACGAACGTGACCGCCGGCCACACCGTTGCCGCCACCTTCGCCCACCATCCGCTGGTCTCGTCCTTCAGCCCTGACAACCCGGTGACCGTGCCGGTCGGCGCCACCCAGGATTTCAGCGTCGAGGCCTGGGACGAGGACGGCGATACGCTCAGCTACGCCTGGACGCTCGACGGCGAGAACGTCCCCGTGGCGGTCGACACGATGGGCTACAGTCCGGTGGGAGCCGACATCGGGGCGCACACCATCGTGGTGACGATCTCCGACGGCCACGGCGGCTCGGCCAGCCTGACATGGAACGTGACGGTCCCGAACACCGTCCCCGTCGCCAACGCCCAGTCGGTGGAGGTCGACGAGGAAACCGCCAAGGCCATCACCCTCGCTGCCACCGACCCTGACGGCCAGGCGCTGACCTACACCGTAGTCTCCGCCCCCGCCCACGGCACCCTTTCCGGCACGGCCCCGGCCCTGACCTACACGCCGGCCGCGCGCTACTGGGGCGCCGACAGCTTCACCTTCAAGGCGAACGACGGCCAGGCCGACTCGAACGTGGCCACGGTGACGATCACGGTGGTGCCGGCCGAGGGCTCGGTCGCGGGCACCGGGGCCAATTCCTCAGGCCAGCTCGGCGACGGGACGAAGACGGCCCGCCGGCTGCCGGTGGCCGCGGTCGGGGCCTCGGACGTGATCGCGGTCTCCGCCGGCCAGAGCCACACCCTGGCGCTCAAGTCCGACGGCACGGTGCTGGCCTGGGGCGCCAACGCCTCCGGCCAACTGGGCGACGGCACCACCACGATGCGCCTGACGCCGGTGGCCGTGCCGGGGCTCTCCGGCGCCGTGGCCGTGGCGGCCGGCGGCAGCCACTCGCTGGCGCTGCTCTCGGACGGCACAGTCATGGCCTGGGGCAGTAACGGCAAGGGCCAGCTCGGCGACGGCACGACGACGACGAGGAAGTCGCCCGTGGCCGTGCCGGGGCTCGCCGGGGTGACGGCCGTCGCCGCCGGCGGCACGCATTCGCTGGCACTGACCTCCGGCGGGGCGGTCCTGGCCTGGGGCTCGAACGCCAAGGGGCAGCTCGGCGACGGCACGGTGACCACCAGGAAGACGCCGGTGGCGGTCTCGGGCCTTGGTTCGGGGGTGGGCTCGATTGCGGCTGGGCTCAATCACTCGCTGGCGGTCACGACGGCCGGGGCGGCGCTGGCCTGGGGCGACAACGCCTCCGCCCAGCTGGGCGACGGCACGACCACGGTCCGGAAGACTCCCGTGGCCGTCTCGGGGCTCGGCTCCGGGGTGAACATGCTCGCCGGCGGCGGTACCCACTCGCTGGCGCTGCTCTCCGACGGCACGGTCCGGGCCTGGGGCCGGAACAGCGGCGGCCAGCTCGGCGACGGGACGACCACGACCCGCAAGACCCCGGTGGCGGCCACCGGCGTGGGCGGGGCGATGTCCGTGGCGGCCGGGAGCGCCCACAGCGTGGCCCGCCTCTCGGACGGGACGGTCAAGGCCTGGGGCTCGAACGCCAAGGGCCAGCTGGGCGACGGCACGGTCACGACCAGGAAGACCGCCGTGACCATGGCCGGCGTGGCCGGCGCCGCAGACGCCGCCGCCGGGGGCAGTCAGACGATTGTCGTGACGGGGTCGTAGGGGACCGGAGGCGCGGGAGCCGGCGTTCGGCTTTCGGCTTTCGGAACGGATGGCCCTGGGGCGGGCTTTGGGCTTTGGGCCTTGGGCTTTGGGAACAGCCCTCAACCTCCAACCTCCAACCTCCAACCTCCAACCCGCAACCCGCAACCGGCAACCCGCAACCGGCAACCCGCAACCGGCCAACTTCGCCATTGACACCGCCCTCGCGGGACCATAGCATATCG
>Ga0302238_1000807_pt1 | contig 29270 bp, 29 predicted proteins | sample AAG_UR_Asn_MG_FD_193527 | JGI IMG/M metagenome (GOLD analysis project Ga0302238, IMG submission 193527) | Enriched activated sludge microbial communities from anaerobic digester in WTTP, New Holstein, Wisconsin, United States - AAG_UR_Asn | ecosystem: Engineered > Bioreactor > Anaerobic >... | reverse complement strand
TAAGCTACAGGTACTCCATCCTTACGGGTCAGGCCGGAACAGGCAAAACTACGGTGTTAAAGCAGATAGCAGGTCACACGGGTTACAAGGTGGCGCTTACCGCAATGACTGGTAAGGCTTCAACCGTGCTCGGCGACGATGCACAGACACTCCACAGGTTGCTTGGTTACGGCTTCAGGGGGTTCAAGGTAAAAACGCTCGACTATGATGTGGTAATAGTCGATGAGGCGTCCATGCTTGATTGGTATACAGCATTCACGCTATTTCGCGCAGCGAAAAACTGCAAGGTTGTGTTGTGCGGTGATGCAAGACAGTTGCCGCCGGTCAAGGGGGGTTCGGTCTTTGCCGAATTATTAGAGAAACTGCCGGTTATCGAACTTGAAAAACAACACAGGTACAAAAACGGAAAAAACAACGTTGCTGTTTACACAATGAACAGCTATAAAAGCCTTATTAGCAACCTGATAAATCTTTGTATTAAACTCAATAGGTTAGGGGAGGAATATCAGGTAATAACACCAGTAAAAAACAATGTAGTAGGCACGTATAAGCTGAATGAAATATTGCAAAGGCAATTAAACCCTGACGGTAGAAGAATCGATGACTGTTTCCGGGTCGGAGACAGGGTAATTGCGATTAAAAACAGTTACAACAAAGAGGTTGATGTTTTTAATGGGCAGGTCGGTACTATCGTGGATGCTGAAAGCGGTAAAAATAACATTTACGTTAGGCTGCACAACAACGGTATAACCCTGCCATTCGGCGAAAAAGAAATTGAGTTAGCCTATTGCCTGACAGTCCATAAAGCACAGGGGAGCCAGTTTAAAAGGGTCATTTTTGTGTTGCCTGAAACTTATTATTCCGAATTTATAGACGATAAAATGGTATATACCGGAACAACAAGAGGAAGGGAGAAAACATATGTTTTTAAGATATGAACATTGCAAGAACAAAAAAAACAACATTATATCTGCGGTGATCCATACTGCGCTGTTCTGCCTGGTATCGTTGTCATATTTATCGAATAATATGTTGAGCGACCGTTGCTACTATTATTCTATGCCCGGCGGTTGTGGAACCGGGCATGAGTTACTGACTTATATAGCATTTATATACCTTATCGTCTACCTTGCAGTGCAGGGTATGTCAAACACAATCAAAATAATAACGAGGTAAATATGGGTCTTCTGCTCGGGAAACGGGAGATGTCATACGCTGATGCTTTGTCTCCAGCATCACGAAACAGCATCATCAGGTATGGGTTGAACATAGCGCTTGCCATAATCGCAATCACAGTAGAGGTATATTATAGTTTTTGCGGTGGCGCATGCGCATCTCTAAGCGGCAAACTGTTCGGGATAGGACTGCAGTACATCGGGATAGGCTACATGGTTTTTATTATCGTACTCAATATAGCGAAAAAAGATCATTTAATAGCTGTCGTGCTGACTGCTGGCGTTGCTGTGGAATTATATCTCATTGGATTCCAGATAGTGTACGATACCTATTGTCCCTACTGCATTGTATTCGGGGCAATAATCATATCGATGTTTTTATATAACTTACGCAGGGCATATTTAAAAACATCGTTGGTATTAGCTATATTCGTGCTTGCGTTGTTCTGCATCTTTTTTAAAGGAACTGCAATCCCTCAGTTCACTGTAAACACATTTCATTTCCTCGTTGGTTGAATCGTGAACAGCAAATCAAACGTCATAATATACTTTGGAGTGTTTCTGTTATTTATGTCATTGATAACATTTACAAATATATTTTTTAAAATAAACGACAAAAATATATGGTGGACACCTAATAATTTCGCCCTAACCGTAGAACAGGCAAAAGATAAAGTTCATATATTTATCAAAAATAAGCCGATAGGCAGATATAACCTATATTACAAGCAAGAAGATAATAGCATGCAGACGATAGAGATAAACGATATTACCATGCGTTTTAACAATTATGATTCCGTAAGGGCAGACAGCTATTTTTCAGGGATGGTAAACGCATTTTTTGCAGGTGCCGGTATTGTGCTTATAGCTGTAGGGTTATTTTTCCGGAAGTATTTGTCGTAAAATTTATTAGCCGCAAGCGCATAATCCACATACTTGTTCAACGATATAAATTTGGCCTCTGCTATGCCCAGTTGACAATTTCCCTTAAACATATCAGTGCTTACAATACCATAATCGCTTATGGTGATTGCACCGCAAACATATAGCGTTTTACAAGTCTCTGCCGAACAGGTGGCATCAATAACATTCCCACCACTATCAACGCCCCAGATATGTTCGACTGCGGTATTGTTTTTATTGTTGTTTATCTTCCCCCACATAATAACACCGGTCCCTTTCAGCTCCTTTATGTTCAATATTCTGCATGTATTCGGAGGGAAGTAGGTTGTATGCTCTATCATTGCAAGTACCCCGGGCGAGTATCTGTACATGATCTCTGCGCCAAACATCGCATAGCAAAACACCGCAAGCAGAAACATTACGATTAAATTTTTCCATGATGGCATATATATGATTATTACCACAACAAAACAGATGTTGCCACAACACAATGAACACTGAAAAAAGGATTAACCCCGTAATTGCTTACGGGGTTAATAGAGGAGAATAAAGAGGGGCTACAACACGATGTTACCCAGTATATATATATTACTTTGATTTTACCCAATGTTGCCAAAACATTCAGAGATTCATGCTCAAGTACAAAAAAAGTAATATTTATTCAAATTATATAAATAACAGGAGGTTTTGATGAAAAAGTACGGGATGTTGATGTTTTCCATATTAGCTTTATTGGGTGCATTTTTCCCCGTTGCTAAATCAGGTATTTTTTATTTATCAATTTTCAACGTGGGCGGTATAGCATACCTGTTGTATGTTGTTCCCCTCGCGGCCATTGCGCTGTCCATCGTTACCCTTTACAAGAATGACGTTCAGCACGTAAAAACGCTCTATATAATTATAGCCGGCATAGGCATAGGCTTGTGTGCTTACAGCATCTATCAGGGCATGCAACTGTTTAATTATATTGGGGCGGTTACCAACCAGGTATTAAACACAAAGGCCGACACCACTGCGTCGGCAATACCTGCAGGCGGTGGTTGGATGATGCTGTTAGGATATTGTGGCATTATTGCTTACTTGAAAGCAGGCATATTCGACAAGCAAAAAGAGGACACGGTATCGGTAAATGCAAAATAACATGCTGAATGAGTCGCTCAAGTATCTCACAGAAGGACTTTCGGTAATCCCGATTAGAGGACCGCATTATGCATTAGGCAACACAAAAGAAGATAGGTCTAAAAGCTCCAAGTCAACTCTGATAAGCTGGGCCCAGTATCAAAAGAGGTTGCCGACGGTTGAAGAAGTAAAGCAGTGGTTTAGCCGATGGCCAAATGCAAATATAGCCTGTATCACAGGCGAAATATCCGGTCTTGTGGTCGTAGATTTTGATTCCCCGAAGGCAGTTGAGAGGGCGCACCAGCTTAGAATTCTAAATACCCCGACGGTCAAAACATCGCGCGGTATACATGCATATTATAAATACCCGCTGGGTAAAAAAATCCGCAATATTGCGAACGAAAAAACAAAGGTCGATATACGCGGCGAGGGGGGGATCATAATTATGCCCCCCTCTTTACATATGTCCGGACACAGGTATGAATGGGTGTTAACGAAAAGGCTCGGCAGCATACCGCTTATGGAACTGCCGGACATGTTTCTGGACGAAGTAAGAAGCGAGAGGCCAACAGGTCATAGCAATCTCAAACCATTATATAGAGGCGTGCAGCAGGGGGGGCGAAACCATGCTCTTGCAAGGCTATGCGGTAGCTGGATTAATGATGGTCTAACCCTGGACGAATGCCTTCAGATGGCTATGGCGTGGAACGTAAACAATGAACCGCCTATGGGGATATCGGAAATTGAAACGATAATCAATAGCATCATGAGATATAAAAAAAGCATGTCAAATCCTGAAAAACATGTGTTTTACAGCGGGTATTCAATATTTAGCATGCCACTTTGCACGTTCTCGGGTAACGATAACGGCGGCAAAACAACGTATCGTTATAAAACCAGTAACAGTCAGGCCGAAAGGGTCTGGCTTGTAACAAACAGCGAGAAGTACGGCGTATGCAGTTCTTTTGATGATGCAGTGTTTATGGCCATTAACAAAATAGTTCTCGGTATGCCATCTCCGTTGAAAAACCCCGTGGATATCGGGTCATTTGACAATATAACCAAATTGATAAAGATAGAGAAACCCACAACGGAAGATTACCGAGCAATAAGGACATCTATTAAAAAGCTCGCCTCGCTGCTGATAACATCGCTATATACCAACAAAAAGACGGAGAGTAAAGATCATATTGAAAGCAACTTCCGTATATTCGACAAGGTGGTGTTTAAGGCAGAAGTCCCGGACGGCAAAAACAGCATTTACAGCAATTATGTGTGGTTAAGCGATACATACCTCAAATGCATAAATAACGGGTATCTACCGCACGTTGATCTTGACGAGTATTTATCAATCGAAGAGGGGATAGCAAGGGCGCTGTACAAGCTGCTGTTGATACATTTCCAATCGGGAAACAACATATACAAAACCAGTTATATGAAATTGCAAGAATACCTTGGGCTTGCCAGCAACGACGCCGCGAGGATACAGCTGACAAAAGCCCACGCTGAGCTGAAGAAAAAGCGTATTGTTGATGATATATTGTGGGAAAACGGCGCAGTAACATACGTCAAAACAAAAAAGAGTCATTCGATTACTGAAGAACCGTGTCAAAAGGCGGCAGCAGGATGAAAAACGACGCAAAAAACATACTGCTATCATTCGACCCTGGCATAAGAAAAACCGGCTATGCAGTATTTTACGGTGAGTCGCTTGTTGAGCACGGCATGATAACAAGCAAGAAAGGCGAAGTGGATATCGGAAGCATATCGGCCATATTTGCCAAACACCCCATAACAGATGTGGCTATCGAAGACCAGTATCTCCAGCACAACTTTTACTCCGCAAAACAGTTATCTGCGTGGAGAGGTATGCTTGAAGGTGTGGCCCGCACTCACGGCGTAAGCCGAATCCATAGGGTATACCCCAAAACATGGCAGAGCACAACATTAGGGAAAGGATGCGGTCAATTAAAAAGGGAATATGTTAAAAAAGAATCAAAGAGGATGGCAGAATTATTGTACAATATAAAAATAACAAGCACGGATGTGGCAGATGCCATACTTATAGGCACACATACTGCAAAGCGCTTGGTATACGAAAGGAAATATGCAGCAGCAAACGGCTAAAAAGCAGAAAAACGATGTGTTTATTGCAAGCATAGCGGGCATTCGCTTTAAAAGCAACAACGGATTCCATATAATCACCGTTGACGTTGAAGTTGACGGCAACAAAAAGGAACGCATTACGGCAAAGTGTACATCGCCAGTCAGTCTCGCCGTAGGTCAAACTATAGAAATAACTAACGGAAAATGGGTAAATCACAGTAAATATGGCAGACAGTATGAGATTGCCAGTTTCAGCATACAGGAACCATACACATCGAATGATATAGAAAAGTACCTGTCATCTGGCATTATCAAAGGTATTGGCCCAACACTTGCAAAGCGCATAGTTGATGCATTCGGTGACAAAGCTCTGGAAATACTTGATAACGAACCAAAAATGTTAACGCAGGTGAGGGGTGTCGGTGATGTCAATATAGACAAGATAATCGCATCATGGAAAGAGCAAAGAAGGGATGCCCATATTCTATCGCAGTTATGCGGCATGGGCTTGTCGGTAGCCTATGCGGTAAAGGCTTACAAACACTTTAAGGGCGACGCGATAGATATAATCAAGAGCAATCCTTATGCCCTTACCGCCGTTTACGGCATTGGGTTCATCAAAGCAGACGAGATAGGGCAAAAGCTTGGATTTACCTCCGAACATCCGGAAAGATTAAAAGCGGGTGTTGGGTATGTGCTTGAACAGGCAATGTCCTCTGGACACTGTTACCTTACCGATATGGAACTTTTGGAAAGTGCTGTTGGAATATTGGGTGTAAAAGAGCATATCATTAAAGAGGCAATAGACGATATGGAACAAGAAGGGAAGATAGTGGGGGTTTACGGTAAATATTATCTCCCGTACATCTACAGTGCCGAAAGATATTGCGACAGCAAGCTGTCAAAGCTTGTCCTGAGTACCGACAGCAAGACCGTAGCAATAGATGAGTTACTCCGAGAATACAGTCATTTGACGGAAGAGCAGACCCTTGCTGTTAAGAGGGGAATCACGGAAGGGCTTTCTATAATAACGGGGCTTCCGGGAACAGGCAAAACCTTTGTAACACGAACCATAATAGAATTACTCAAACGTACAGGCAACAAATTTGCCCTGTGTGCTCCAACGGGCAAGGCAAGCAAAAAATTATCAGAATCAACCGGTGAAGAAGCTCAGACAATACACAGATTGCTTGAATTTTCGCCTAAAAGCATGACGTTCGGAAAAAACGAGGAAAATCCGCTCGAATATGATTATGTAATAATCGATGAAAGCTCGATGATTGATATAATACTTCTCGGCAGTCTCCTTAAAGCAATAGAAATAGGTACAAAGGTAATATTTATCGGGGATATAGATCAGTTGCCATCTATAGGGCCGGGGGCTGTGCTCAAAGATATGATTGGCAGCGGCATATTTTCTGTAACACGTCTTACACAGGTACACAGGCAGGCAAGGGGATCACATATCATAAGGATAGCCCACGAAATAAACAAGGGTGAAATGCCCATTATAGCAAGAAAAGTATCAGATGGACAGGATGCAATACATATCGAGGCGGATACACCGGAAGACATACAGGATATAATACTGAACACAATCAGATCGTCGGGATATAGTCTGCACGATATTCAGGTGCTTGTGCCAATAAAGAAGGGACCCATAGGCGTAAGGGAACTTAACAGGCTATTGCAGATTAAATTAAACCCTAACGCTGTTAACAATCCAAAAAATAATGTTGGTGGTTACTACGTTGGGGACAGGGTAATAAATATTGTCAATAATTACAGCAAAGAAGTTTTTAACGGAGAAATAGGGTATATCAGGACAATCAACACTGAGAACAACAATATAGTGGTTGAATACGATAGTAAGACACTGCTGTATGAAAGCGATGAATTAGATGAAATCATGCTTGCCTATGCACTGACGGTACATAAGTCGCAAGGCAGTCAATTTCCGTGCGTAATTGTGTTGATGCACACACAATATTACATAATGCTAAAAAGGCAGCTTATCTACACCGCAATAACACGTACACAACAACTATTGTACGTTATAGGACAAAGCAAGGCAATAAGCATGGCTGCACGCAATCACATTGAAGACAGGCGTAATACTGGATTATTAAAATCTATGCGGCATCTTGTATAACTATAGCTGAAAACACATACTATTAACCCACAGCAGCAGCATCCTTGTAGAAATTGTTGGTTTGCATAATGTCGTCAGCGCTGTTAATAAGGTCGGGAAATTCAACATCAACATAGCGCTCACTAACATCTGCGGTTATTCCCTTGTAGAAATTGCTATATGATTTAAGGTAAAAGTACCGCTTTTCAAGCGATGTTACCTTATGTGCCAGTATGCGCTTTTCCTCGGTATTCCTTAAAGTTATCCCCCCGCCAGTCTGAAGCATTGCCTGTCCTTTTTGGATAAATGGAGAAAGGTCTTCCATATATTGTGCCGTTTCGGGATTATTAACAAGAAAAAAAAGGGTGGTGTTGAAGTTGTCCATAATACTGCCGGTGGCCTCGGGGCCAACTTCATATGTCATTTGTGCAAGCGACTGCGTATAAAAAGTAACCCATGCGTTAGCACCCCCAGCTTTGTTAAATAGTTCTTGCACACCAAGAAAAAGGGCATTATGCCCTTCATCCATGTGTATACACAATGGAGGATTCAGTTTTCTGCCGGATGAGAAAAACCGTCCTACCATTGACTGTATCATTGATATAAGAACACGTCCAACTATATGAGCAGTTCGGCGTGCGAGCAAAGCTCCTGTATTGCAGTAAAGGATAACGCTCTCGTTGTTTTCAAATCTTCTTACAAACTCGTTGACATAACTTTTGCCTATAATCTTACCGGTATTACCAAAGGACAGCGCTGTAAGTGTTGTTCTTAACGACCCTGCAACCTTTGCAAAATAGTCAGACGATGATGCTACAATCTGATCTATAGTAGAACATACCTCAGCAAGCTCAGGTATGTCGGTTCTTAAAGCAAGTTTAGTTTTAAAGTCTTTTAGGCTTGTATGGTCACTCAAATGCTTGATGTCGTTAAAGTTGATCTGTAAAGGGATTCCTTTATTGTCGTGTGCATGCTCGATAGCCAAACCGGTTACAATTGCCTGAGTTACTTCTGATGCGATGGCTATAAAATAATCTTCTTTTGCCTTTATGCCCGACACAACATGGTCAACAAGTTCATCAAGAATATAATAATTAGCAAGAGGATCAAGTTTTATAGAATGATCCGGATAGATAGGCGTGAGAAGCATTATTTCATCGAGTCTCCCAGCTTCGCAAGCGCTTTGCACAACCTTGGAAAAGAGTTCAGTATCGCCTTTTGGATCAAGCACTACGACATTATATCCCTTTTTTATGTCTTGCTCGACAATATGTTCCAGTAGTCGCGATTTGCCGACACGTGTTGTTCCAAATACACCCATTTGCCCTGAACGGACACGATCCTCGATGTTAATTGGTCGCAATTTTTTTTTGCAGTCAAAAAGGTCAACTCCATAGCCAATATGAGTAATACCGGGGTTTGGCTCAATAATTTTACCATTTTTATTTATTTCATATAGTTCTTCGAGTCCTGGCATGTGTGCTTCCCTTACTTATAAGTATTAATATTAATATTACTTCATAAAAACATCGCAAAAAAAAATAAAGTAATACCATCTTAGTTATAAGTAATTTTTTTTAAACATATGTTTGACGAACTTAGAATAGGAGATCTTGTGCCCTGCATTGTCCTCAAGGCGATGCCAGATTATGACGCAATGCTTGTCATGATAGCTGGAACGGACAAGCTCGCTAAATTACCAAAGAAATATAGTGGCAAAAAATACAGTGTAGGTATGAGCATGGTAGCTGCCATAAACAGTATAGAAAATAATTGGATAATAGTTACCCAAAAATCACATCAATTTTATAGAAAAGTAGTGGAGTTAGCATTATCCGAACTGATAGACAGTGGCAAACTGAAAATCAAGAGAGTTGCAACTTTAGCAAACAGTGGATTTGCCAAGGTATCCTTAGAAAGACTTAACGGTGTAGACCCGTTGCAGGCATGTATACCGCTACTGAAAAACATTCAGGGGTATACGGACGATACTATTACTCTTGTAGAGTACAAGAAGGACATTAAAGAGTACATAGTAAGTGCATTAAGACCTGCACCGCCAGAAAAAATAAAAAAAGTAATATACTTACATGGCATGAAAGAAGCCGAAGTAATTGTTGAAGAAAAGTATATCGGAAAATTCATGGGGAAAGGAGGTGTGAACGTAGCAACCGCCGCAAAACTGATACATAAAGACATGAAAATAGTTATTAAAAAAGCAAAAGATTAAAAAATCCTTACGAGAGAGGAAAATATGGCAGAAACAGAAGAAAAAAAACAAACATTTGATGAAAAATCATTTACTGAAAAAAAATTGAGGGATGCGGAAAATCCAAAGGCATATATGCTGCATCCAAAAACAACAGAAGGCCATCTTATGGTCAAAATGATGTACGCTTACGATAAGGCAGTAAACAGGCTACGTCTTGCCGCCGGCTCCCAAAGAGTACCCATTAGCGATCTGAATGCATTTGAAAAGCAAATAAATGATATGAAATCTTATCTTGAGGCAATTTATTCAAAAATGTCCAATGGCAACGGAACGCCATTTTCTTTCATGAAACCCCCCGGCGAAACAGTAGAAGAAAGAAAAAGGATTGCGATGAACAGAAAATCTTACTCATTTGTCCCCTATACCGCTGAGGGTGAGTACATTGCCGATTATATTAAGCGCTTTGACCCTGCCTATGTAAAATTCAAGGTTACATGTCCGGTAGGTCTACTCGACAAAGCAATTATCGAGGTATACAAGGCGATATGCAAGCTCGATGAAGTAACAGCGATACTTGATTCCAAAGTCCCGGCAAAAAGGAAATACAAAACACCTGGTAAAATCGGACAAATCCGTAAATATCTGGAGGATACCAGGCAGGATGCGTAAGCCGTCACAATTGCTTATTGCTGTAGCAATGACTGTACCGTTGTTATGTAGTGCAAACGCTTCTACATCAGCAAAAAAAGTGTTAACGCAAACGACCTATAACTACAAATACAGTATAGGCCGTGATGCAGGGAACCGTCACTCACATGTTATATGTGACGGTTGTACACCTAAAACTGATTATGTCAAGGCAGGCACTAACTACACCATATCTACACAAGAAGATAAGGCTACAACCCCTTTGGTTATGAAGTTCAGTTCCGATCCAGATACAGCATCAAACAAATCGGTTAGCACATTAAAACAAAATGATGGCGAAATGGTAGCTAAAAACAAAGTAGCTGTTGTCCGCTTTGGCTTTGACAAGCATGATCTTACGGACAAAGAAAAAAGCAAACTGAAAAGCGCAAAAGACAAAATGTTGGACAAAAATGTAAGCATAGTTGGCTATACAGACAAGATTGGCTCCAAAAACTATAACGATATATTGGCACAAAAACGTGCTGAATCTGTTGCCTCTTGCATCAGGAGAGAGGGCATAGAGCCAAGCCATGTAGAAGGAAAGGGAAAATGCTGCTATGTGTCAGAAACAGATCAGTCAGAAAACAGACGAGTAGAAGTGTTAGTAATCAAATAAAAAGGAGAAATAAAAAATGAAAAAACAAAAAAAACTATGTGTATTAGTGTTTGTTGTAACAGTTGTCATTACGGCAGTATGTATAGGCACACTATATGCACAGTCGAACATGCAAGATATAGCAGCAAAAATAAAAAGAACATACCCGCAGTTTCAGGTTGGCGAGATAAGGAATACGCCAATAGATGGACTTTACGAGGTTGAAGCAGGAACTAACATCATTTATTACTATCCAAAAAACGACATGGTAATATTCGGGGAAATATGGAACAAAAATGGGCAAAGCCTTACGCAGGAAAGGCGTAACGAAATGAATGCCAAAATGATTAAGGAATTACCGCTCGATAAAGCATTAAAAATAGGTAATGGTAGTAAAAAGATTGTCGAATTTACTGACCCCGATTGTCCCTATTGCAGAAAAGCCGCAGAATATTTTAAGGACAGAAATGATGTAACAAGATATGTATTTCTCGTGTCATTAAGAAACAATCAAGCAGCAGACTCAAAAATCGCAAACATACTCTGCTCAAACGACAAAGTAAAAGCATTTAAGGAAGCAATGTCAGGAGGAATGGATAATAAACCTTTAGAAACCTGTAAAGACGATAACGTCATGAAAGTATTAAACGAATATAAGGAACTATTTATAAAATCAGGGGTAAGGGGAACACCGGCTTTTTGGATTGACACAAAATTTGTATCGGGTGCAAACATTCCTTTAATCGAAAGTATTATTGGAAAAAAAATAAACTAAAAGGAGGTTTCAAATGAAAGAGAACTACAAAGAGGTAAAAAGGGTTGTAATGTTTCTGATGTTGTTTGCTCTCATATACGTCATTGATGCAAACGCCATGACCGCACCTGATGCTGGGGACTTTGCATATAGCGTATATGATGTAACGGTCAACAAGGTGTTAAAAGGGCCTATCGGTTTTGCAACCGGCATTTTTCTCATTTGCATGGGTGTTGCTCAGGGCGTACAAAGCAAACTCATTCCTGCAGCAGCAACGGCAGTATGTGGAGGCGCACTTGTTAATGCAGACAGCATAGTAACATCACTCGGAGCTGTTTTTTAATGAGTCCGCAAAAAACAATGATGGGCGCTTGGGACAAAATAAGTACATTGCTGCAAAACAAGCGTCCATCATTGCAGCAATGAAGAAGAGGTCAAAATGAAGAAAAGATTTCCACAATATCTGTCAAAGCCGTACCAAATACTATGGTTTGAGTCTGATGAGTTGATAATGATACTGATGTTTTTCATACTTGCTATCACGCTGGGCAAGATATTTTTCGTAATGCTCATTATCGGACCCTATCTGTATAGCAAGGGCAAAAAATCCTATCCAAGAGGTTTTATGAGGCACTGTCTGTACTTTTGTGGTTTCAGTAATATGCAAGGGTATCCCTCATACTTTGAGAAGGAATTTATAGAATAATGAAACTTGACAAATTTATAAGCGAATTTAAGAACATAGAACTTAAATACAAGCTTCAAAAATTCATAATCATAGTGATCGGATGCGTAACACTATTAAACACGTTCATGCTTGTAAAAGCAATAAACTCACACAGAACAATAATAGTTCCACCTGTCATTAACATGCCTATCGAAATAACCGGAACCGGTTTATCCGACAGCTATATAAAGTTGATGGCCAGATATATAATGGGGCTATTATTAAATTATACTCCATTTACCGCAAGAGTCCAATTTGAAGAACTACTAAGTCTTTATTCGCCAGAGGCTCTTCCGGAAGCAAAGAAAAATTATTATCACATGGCGGACAATATAGAATCCGCAAAGGTTACAAACACATTTCACTTGTCTGCAAGTAATATTGTCTACGATCCCATAAAACGCTACATCGAGGTTACAGGTGAAAAAACACAATTTATGCACGAGCAGAAGGCAAAAGAAATAAAAGAGACATATGTAATTGAATACAAAATGGATAACGGGCGTTTTATGGTAACCCGGATACATGTCAAAGATGACAAAGGAGATTAAAAATATGCACGTCATATTGAAACGGTTTGGTATAACCGCTGTTATAGCCGCTATACCACTGTTTACCATTATTGGCAATACAGTAAGTCAAACAACATATCCAGCGCAGCGTCTACAAGCAACATCATCACAGCAATCTGTTGGGGAAAATTTTTACGGAATGCCCAAAAACTCTCAAACACAACAGCAGCAAACAGCAAATCAACCACAAACACAAAAACAGATACAACAGCAGCAGGCCGGTCAACAACCTATTATGGCAACTCCCGTTCCAATGCAGGGGGCAAAACACACCACAAACACCGATATAAAACAGCAAACAACTCCCCAACAGCAGAAAAAGACAACCGGGCATAGCCAAGCAGCAGCTCATTTGATGCCTGAAATAAAAGGAGAAGATACAGCTCATCATATTAACGTACCCCAGAGCAATTCCACAACGGTTATGCCGGAAATAGCAACTCAAATAGCAATGAGTGCCTCAGACATTAATAGAGTGGTATGCCCTGCAGAAGATATAAAGGATGTGGTTTTCTCAAAGGAAAAAGGGGCTACAATCAAACTTGCCGGGAAAAATGCCTTTGTTAAGTTTCAGGTAATAAAAAAAGACGGCAAAGATGTATATATAACAATACCATCTGAGTTTTTTATTGTATGCGGTAATAATACATACAACATAATTGCCTATCCAAAGCGCATACCATCACAGACAATAACATTAACCGGAGGAAAGAAGGAAATAATAAAGAAGAACAACGCAATGTTCGCTGATATGCCCTATGAAAAAAAGGTTAAGACTATAATCAAACAGGTGTATACCGACAACATCCCCGATACCTATCAAATAACGCAGCTACATAGATCCGTTGATGTTTTAAAATTTATAGACCTTGTATTAAAAAGGATCATCAATATTGAAGGCGAGGGTTTAAAAGTACGAGAGTATTCCGCAAAACTAAAAAATGTACAAGGAATCAACAAAGTCAATATATCGGAAAAGGATTTTCTAAAAAAAGAAATTACTACAAAGCCTCTCGCAATATCAAAAGATATGACCACCCTTGGCAAAAGCGACACTGCAAGAATAATAATTGTCGAAAAAACCGAGGGGGATAACTGATGATAGATATTAAAGGTAAAATAGGCGAATTCTGGAAAAAGAAGAAACCCGAAGAAAAGAAAAAAATAATTACCGTTGTAGTCATAATAACGATATTGTTAATTGGGATAGGCATGTACAAAGCAACAAGGGCAACTGCTCCACAGGAAAAAAGAGGAAAAGACACTAAAAAAACGGTAAGCGTTGATCCTAAAATGCTTGAAAAATCAATGTATAACGAAGCAACAAAAGAACTTGCTGCCGTGCAAAAAGAAGTAAAGGAGCTCAAGGATAAGGTGGATAAAAAGGACGATGTTCTACCTCAGCCAGACAACAAGATAGTAGGTACAGAAGTAAAAAAGGCAGAGGTAAACATAAACGGCAGAGGACAGTTGCCACCGCCTGTTGTAACGGGTACATGTGCTGTTGGTAAGTGCGGTACTGGAATACCATCGCAACCTGTTTTGCCGCCACCACCCGGTATGATGCCACAGCCACAACAGGGCAGTATCCCGCCCGGCTCTTACAATGTACCCTTGCCGCCTGGTGCGCCGCTATCGTCGCCCGCTAAAGAGACAAAATCAGAAATATTTGGCGAGATAGAAATGGTTTCGCAAAGAATGGACAGTGACAAGGATAAAAAGGACGACAAAGATAAAAAAAAAGACTCGATGAAGGTTTATCTGCCCCCCTCTTTTATGGAGGCGACTTTACTATCAGGGTTGGACGCTCCGACAACGGAAACAGCAAAAGGGCAACCCGTTCCGGTGTTGCTGAGGATCAAAGCACCGGCAGTGCTGCCAAATAAGGTTAAAGCAACGCTTACTGGATGTTTTGTTGTGGGCGAAGGACACGGCAACCTTGCTGACGAGAGAGCACATCTAAGGTTAACAACATTGAGTTGTCTTTCCAAAAAAGGACAATCAGTAATTGATGCCAAAATTAAAGGATTTGTTACCGACACTGATGGTAAAATTGGTCTAAGGGGCAATGTCGTATCCAAAATGGGCGCAAATCTTGCCAGAAGCTTGCTTGCCGGATTTGTGGCTGGTTTCGGAACAGCAGTACGGGCAAACAATACAACAACATCCGTATCGCCTTTGGGCGCAACACAGGTAATTGATACCGATAAAGCCGTTAAAGTGGGACTCGGCGAAGGTATATTCCAGGCAACAAGAGATCTTCAGAAATTTTACCTTGATCTTGGTAAATCGGCAATGCCGGTCGTAGAGGTTGGGGCAAGCAAGAGTATCACGCTTGTGATTATGGAAGGAACCTATCTTGAGATAAGAAAAAATGAAAACAACTGTCTTGGAGGTGGAGAGCTATGCGAAAAATACTAACATTACTGCTTATCATAGCAACATGTACAATACAAGCGGGTTGTGGTGCGGTTGGGGCAGTTATGAATCCTTACAGTAGCGAATTTAATTGCCCTATGACAGATAAGGGAAAATGTGTTGCTTTGCCTGATGCCTACGACGAAGCTATTAACGCAAGTCAACACAACAATATTATTAATAATGCAAATGCGGGCACTGGAAAAAAAAGCAACATAGATGAAACTCAAATAGCAAGTTCTAACAAGAGCACATACCAGGATGCGGTATACGGCACACTGAACAAGCTTCTCGATGAACCTGTAACGCCCATTATTGCCCCGCCGAAGGTACTGAGAATATTGTTTCTCCCTTACAAAAGTGACAGCAACGATCTTTTAATGTACCGCTATGCCTATATCATGGTTGATGAACCCAAATGGGTGCTTGGCGAATACCTTAATGTACTGTCGGGGGATGAATAATAATGTTAGATGCATTAGTAAAAAAACTATTAAGTCAAGGGGTCGGCATAACAAAAAAAAGGTTGGAACAGATGTCTTACAGAAGCAAGTACAGCAATTACCTGCCTTACGGGATGTATGATTACAGCACAAAAATATATTTTAATACTGACGATACCATTGGTTTTATGTGGGAATGTTCTCCACTGTCTTTTGCATCGTTAAATGTAATGAATGCCCTCGAAGGCTTGTTCCGCATAGCCATGCCTGACAAGACGGTCATACAATTTATATTGTATGCCGACAGTGACATAACCCACTATCTCAACAGCTATGTAAACCTAAAAACAAGAAATAATGAGTTACTAAAAAAAGCTGCCAAAGAATTTGCAATATATTTTATGAATGGCACTAACGGTTTAAAAAACCTCGCGTACATACCGATCAGAGAGTTTCGTTTGTTTGTAGCTGTCAAAATGCCACTGAGAAGCCCAGAGCTAAAGCATTTAAGCATAACCGATATGTACCACAATATCGAAGAGATACTACGCGGTGGCGGCAATCTTTACCCATACCCAATGCCACCGGAAGAACTTATCAGGACTTTGAAACGTCTGTTTAACAATAGAAAGCTGGAACTTGTCGATCTAAGCGCAAACAGCAAAAAATATGACGATAATATCCCGATAGCAAAACAGATTATCTTTTCCGATACTGTTATGGACATCAAATACGACCATATAAAAATAGGAAATAAACACTTTCGCTGTATAACACCAAAGCTTGGCCCAAAAGAGGTAGATTTTTTACAAACTAATCGGCTTTTTGGTGGTATCGATGGTATGCGTTCTAATAATGATCAAATCCGTACACCGTTTCTGTATTGTTACAATATAATTATCGATAATGCGGTCAAAAGCCAATTACATGCAAAGTGTAATCTGATACTGCAACAGAAAGGGGTTGGGAGTTTTGCGCCTGCCTTGATGCGCAGGCAGGACGAACATCTATGGGCAGCAGACGAATTAGAAAAAGGTACTAAATTCTACCGTATAATGCCGATATTGTGGGTGTTCGGAGAAGATAGGCAAATTGTTGATGAATCTATTGTTAGGGCAAAGAGAATATGGGAGTCAAACGGCTATGAAATGCAGGAAGACAAAGGCATATTATCGATATTGTTTATGTCTGCTCTTCCATTCGGACTTATAAATGTGGGACAAAACGTAGCAAATATTGAACGGGATTTTATAGTACCTGCCTCGACCGCAACAGTTATGCTTCCTGTTCAAGCTGATTTTGCCGGGGGCGGTAAACCTATACTGCTCTTTGCAGGACGAAAAGGTCAAGTGTGTGCCCTTGATATTTTTGACAAGCATGCAAATAACCATAATGCGTATGTGGTTGCATCCACTGGTGCTGGCAAGAGTTTCCTTGTCAACTATCTTGCATTGAATTACTACTCAAACGGTACGATGATAAGGATAATCGACATTGGTGACAGCTATAAAAAAATGACAAAAATGTGTAATGCAAAATATATGGACTTTGCAAAAGAGCACGAACTTTGTATAAATCCATTTACAAATGTGTATGAAGAACAGTACGACCTGCCGATTATCGAAGCAATTGTGGCAGAAATGGCTTATTCGGCATCCGAAAGCGCAGTTCCGGCTGAAACCGAGATGACACTTATAAAAAAGGCGGTACAGTGGGCATACACAACCTATACCAATGATGCAAATATTGATATTGTTCACAACTATTTAAGCAATTATCCACAATATGATGATGATATTGCTGATGATATGCATAATAAGGATGAGGTAATATCAATGGCTCATACCCTTGCTTTTAATATCCACGAATTTACATCAGCAGGCAGATACGGCAAGTATTTCAACGGCAAATCGAACTTCGATATATCTCACGATGAGTTTGTAGTCCTCGAACTTGAACATATAAAACCACAAAAAGACTTGTTTAAAGTAGCGACACTACAAATACTCAATATGATAACACAGGACATGTATCTTTCTGACAGGAGCAAGCCAAGACTACTGATAATTGATGAAAGCTGGCAGTTTATCCACGACGGTACTATACTGCAAAGGGTTATCGAAGAAGCATTTCGCCGTTGCAGACGCTATAACGCCGGTATCATTATAATATCTCAGTCATTACTTGACCTGAAGCAGTTCGGAAGAGTAGGTACGGTCATTAGGGGGAACTCGGCATTTACGTTCCTCCTTGAGTCAGCCGATTTTGATCAGGCAAAGGCCGATAAACTCATTAATTATGATGAGTTTACAATGAACTGGTTAAAAACAATAAAAAGCGACAAACCACAATACTCAGAAATATTTATGGACACACCGTTTGGGGTGGGCATTGTAAGACTTACCGTTGACGACTACAGTTATTATACATATACATCGTTTGGTCCGGAAATTGCCGAAATGGAAGCCATGATCGATCAGGGAATGACCTACGACGAAGCCATTAAAGAAATGATAAGAAAACACAGAAGCGAGTAAACATGCTCAGGGTATTGGTTGCCTTAATATCGGTATTGATGCTTATGTCGCACTTGCCGGTATATGCGCAGGATGCAACCGCGCTTGCGAACCAGCTTGGCACGCAGGCACTTGGCAAATATGGATCGCAGGGTGGGCTAAACCAAAATATTAACGTGCCAATGATCTCCAGCGGTACACAAATGCAGACGCTTGACGGAACAAATTCCTTTGGCGCTCAAATATTATGTCCCGCATCGAAAAAATACCTTGAGTTGTTTGTTCAACCGTCAGCAACCGGCGACCTTGCAAGCGTTATTGTCAGCCAGGACACCAACATGGATGGCACAACCGATTATAACTACGCCGCCCCTTTTGCCATATCAGGGGTTTGCACAAACGGTGTAATTTCGTGTACACCCGGTACATGGACATCATGCACCTACCACATGTGGAGTTCTGATGACGGTGGCAGAGTATCTCTGCAGCCGACAATGGCGAATAATCTTGGAGGATGCTACTGCATCAACACAAACTGCGGTAGCAATATTGTATGGAACAACCTTGCTGTTGTGTTGAAAGGGCTCGGAGGTGGGATAGCGTCAAGCATACAAAAAAAGGGGATACAGCATGTCATATCAGATGTTCAGATAGACGGCACAATAATAACCTATTATGGGCAAAATGCTGCAAATTGCAATACGGTATCACACCCATATGGTGCAACTAACCCACAAAATTACTATAGCAACTGGGCAACAATGTCGAGCGACGTAACAAATGAGGTTGTCAGGCAGGCTGCAAACCCTGACAGCTATTATTCTATGCTAACAACTGCCGCGTTAAGCAAAAACACACAGACTGTTGGATGTTCGATTGTAAGATCGGCAGCATTAACATGGTCGCCTACCTATGAGTGCACGGTTATGGAAGATGTAAGAAATGATTGCGAATCATTCGAAACAAATCCAGAATGTACCCTATTTTCTGAGACAGTCGATGATGTGCAAACATACAATAATTATAACCCAACAGGCTTAACACCACTCCCACGTGCCATACATCTTGAGGAAACAAAAAGTGCAAGCTGTGAGTATTCCTGCCCGGGTGTTGAAAATATCAATAAGCCATGTTTTCTTGTAGACGGAGCACCTAAATGCGACATAGGCGGTGGAACTCTGGCAAATTGCGAGATAATTAGACCTATTAAGCGGATAGGGGGATATACCGGTGCTCCAAATGAGGTGTATATAAGGGGCTACTATGTTACGTTTCAGGATGGTATATCTGCTGTTGGATCATCAAATACCGTTGGAAATTGTACTTGTTCCTGCGGGATGGAGGTATTTTCACCAAGTTACTGTAACGACCTTATCCCAGGTGCAACAGCTTGTTTTAATTGGGCAACAGGAGGTGGCAGAATAGCCGTCAAGGGGGCTAAAGTAACAAGCGTTACTGGCGCTGTTGGCGGCTGTTATACAAATTCGTTATCAACTTATACCGATGCAGAACTTATTATGAGCACCACATGCGTTTCCGGCGGGTGGGTAAGCACAAACAATTCGTATTTATACTTATCCCCTGCACGTTGTCCCTTTCCTGACGGGGAAGGCGTTACAGAATGCGTCGGTACACCTGCGGAATGCCACAAAAGTTGTGTGTACGATGTATCGCGAGATTGGTGGAGAAAAACAAGGACATATATGTGTGCAACACCCACACAAGATCTAAGCGCGGCAAAAGAAAGAATGAAAACAATCAAACAATCTGTTACCGACAATTCTGGCACTCTTACCTATACAGACAGGCGCATAGAAGATGGCGAGGTAAAAATTGAGAGCGGAACGATAGAGTTAACGCCAAGAGTACCGTCGGAGGTTTGCCTGATGGCCTGTAAAACAAGAAAACCAATAACTGCACCCGAAGCAACCGTTGCAGGGACAAGCTCCGGGTTTCAAGTTAATCCATCAAGTTATAATTTTTACTATAAGCAGTGCGTAAACAGCGTTTGCCCACTCGATGTGGATGAAGAGATGTTAAAGGACTGCCAGTGCGTGAATGAGTTTGCCGAGGCAGCACTTGTAATGCAATCTCTGCGTATGGGTGGTCAAGACCTTGTATGCAGCTCCGGCGCGGGCAGACCTCTCAGGTAACGAAAATGTTAAGTCCAGAAAATACGTGAGTTGAATTCTGTTTAATTACTCCGTAAGCATGTCACATTCAGCCAAATAAAATAAAGTAATATTAAAAATAAAATAAGAAAAAAGGAGATGCAATGGAATTAGATAAAGCGATTATCAATGAGATATACGATAAATTCAATGACCCGGCTTTTCTTAAAAAGATTCAGTTATCGTCAATGCTGTGCGGTCTTGCGTTATCAATAATATTGGGTGCTACTGTAAACACGGCTGACGCAGGCGTGTGTTGCTATAGTAATGGCTGTTACGGTAACTGCTACGCAAACTGCTATAGTGATTGTATATGGTGATAAAGGCCTGTAATGAAAAGTGTAAGCATTATAGTCAAACCCGGTTATGCATGTAACGCATCCTGTATGCATTGCAGCGTTACGGGTAACTCGCACAGCGTTCTTTCACCACAGGGGGTTTCAAAATCAATCAAAAATATCGTCATATTTGCAGAAAAATACTCAGGGGAGACAATCGGCGCAATCAATATCATACTACACGGCGGCGAACCTATGCTGTTAGGCACTTCCTATGTAAATAGGATGGTGGGTTCTCTGGAAGATGAATTGCCATCAGTAAGGTGTGATTATGCAATCCAAACTAATCTGCTTGCTTATACTTCTCATTGGAAAACACTTTTTGAAAAAGTATTTGCATGGAAAGTATCATCTTCCTACGACTTCTTTTCGTCATTCAGAAAAACCAAAGATGGCAGGAACTATTTTGATACTTGGTATGACAAGGTAAAGCAATACCAGGACGATTCCGGGAAAAGGCTCTACACGATATGCGTACTGTCGAGGGAAAACGTAAATCGTGTAGATGAAATAATGGAGCAAGCATACTCGTATGGGCTTAATATCAAGCTTAATATGCTTTATTCCGCAGGCAAGGCAAAACAGATGGAGAAGTCCTTGTATATTACGCAAGAAGAATATGGAGATGCCCTTATAAGAGCATATCGTATTTGGAAAACATACAATAACAGCGGTTTTCTGTTTGCACAGGGATATGATTTTGAAAATATTGTAAATCACGGAAAGCCTGCGGGATGTCCTTATATATCATCCTGTGTTGGAAACATATTCTGTTTGCTGCCTGACGGGACACTATACCAATGCGGCGAATGTTCCGATGCAAAGCATTATTGTTACGGGAATGCACTGGAAAACGAACTTGATATTAAAGAAATAGTCAATGCCGGTGTCGCCAGCAGCAACATATCTGGAGAGTGCCTCGATTGCGGAATTTGCGGGGGAGGATGCTTGCTGCGCAGAACAATCGAACATGCCGATAAAACACCGTTCTGTGGCACTTACAAAAGACTTTATAAAGAGGTAAGCGAAACCTTATTATGATAATGCAAGTATTCATAAAGCCTACAAATGCATGTAATCTTTATTGTAGCCACTGCTTTGTGCCAGAGCAAAAAAAAGATACCAAGATAATGTCCACGCAGGAAGTCGATACAATACTTTTAAAACTATATGAATATTTTAAGAACGATAAGTTGTCAATAGTATGGCACGGTGGCGAACCGGCGCTTGCCGGAGAAAATTTCTACAAACATATACTGGATAACTATAGACAGCCAAATGTAAAACACGGGATGCAGACTAACCTGACGCTTATAAATGAAAAATGGTATCCGATAATAGAAAAGCTCTTTGACGGTAGAATTGGTACATCTTTTGATATTACGAGAAACCTTGCCGGTTCATTTGATAAGTTCAACCACCTATGGGAGAAAAGGCTTACGGAAGTAAAAAAGCGTTTCTATGTAATGGCAAAAATGATTCTCACAAAACAGATTATGCAAAAAGGGGCAGAATGGACAGTAAACTTGTTGGAGAAAATAGGCGTGCAGGAATTTGTGCTGGAACATTTTATGACTTTTGGGAACGGCAAGCAGCATGAAGATGAATACTATGTGCCTTATAGCGAGTATTTTTTCTTTGTGCTTAAAGTTAGAGAGTTGCTGCTCAACGGCAATAGTGCCGTGCGCATAAGGGCATATCCTTCGGATGACTACTTTGTTAGAGAGCTTGAAAAAGGAAGGACATCTGGGTTTTTTCGTGGGGCTTGTGCAGAATCTACCCTCGTGATAGAGCCGGACGGCAGAGTATCTTACTGCCCGATAGCATCAGCTAACGATATGGCATATTTCGGCAATATTTACACAGACAGCATGGATGACATTCTATGCAATGAAAACAGGGTAGACATCATAAGCAGGCAGAAAAGTTTTTATTGCGACTGCGAACATTACCAGAACTGCAACGGCGGGTGTTATCTGATAAGGGAAAAGAACGTTGCACAAAAAGAATACAAGAAAGTTATAGATTATCTTATATCTTCTGGCCTTGACACAGCGCGGACAAGAGCATGATGCCAATTTATATCAAAACTACAAATGCCTGTAATCTTAGTTGCGAACACTGCTTTATAGCCAAAGCGGATAAGGCGGATAAGCGCATGATGAATACTGAACAGGTTGGCATAATCATGGATAAGCTTAAAACATACTATAAATACGATATGTTGCAGTTCAATTGGTATGGCGGCGAACCAATGATGTCCGGCATATCCTTCTTTAACCACATATTGGCTAATTATAAAGATGAAAGAATAATACATTATCTGCAGACTAACCTGACGCTTATAAATGAAAAATGGTATCCGATAATAGAAAAGCTCTTTGACGGAAGTATCTGCACATCATATGATTTATCAAGGAGGCTTGGCGACAGTTATGATGCATTTTATCAAAAATGGTGGAAAACATACGAGAAAACAAAAGAACAATTTGACATTGTTGTAAGAATAACCATTACAAAGGAGACGACACAGAAGGGCGCAAGTTGGGTTACGGATATAATCGGTCAACTGGATGCTAACATTATCATTCTTGACTACTTTTTCCCAAACGGCACAGGGAAGAACAACAAAAAAAAGCTGTTTGTACCGTACCACGATTACTATGCATTTGCCGAAAATATCAAGAGACTTTGCAGAGAAAAACACCCTAATACAACTGTTGAAATCAATAACAATATCAGGAAGGTCAGTACCGTTAACGGTGACGATGGCCATTTCTGTTCGACATGCGCCGATAATATGCTCGTAATAGAACCTGACGGGAGCGTGTACAACTGCATAATCATGTCGGGGGAAGAAGAACATTACATTGGGAACATATTGCATGATGACGTGGAAGATATAATATTCAGCACAAAAAACATAGAACACATTGTAAAACAGAAAAGTTTCTATTGCGACTGCGAACATTACCAGAACTGCAACGGTGGGTGCTATCTGATAAGAAGCGCCACAGACAAGGCTGATTGCAAAAGGGTATTCGCAGAAAGCTCACAAAGAGGGAGGAGTTATGTACGCACCACTGCAAGAGAAATGTGAAAACCGTATCAGCTTAAACACAAAAAACAGCATCTACAGCGTTATCGATATCGATAATTGCGCTATGCAGCTCGGGAACGATCCGATGCCAGGACAGGACAAAGCGATATTTGTGTTAGGCGAAAATATAACCATCCCAAAGCCAGACTATTACAAACAGTTCAAAGAAATAATATTCGAAACAGATATACCGTTCCCGCAAAAAGCAGCAAATGCAATTATTCTGGCATCAATAGTCTTAAAAAAAGACAACATAGCGGTTGCCTGCCGTGTCAAAAACGAGGCAGAGCTTAAAAAAGCAATCATGATTTCTAACCAGTTCGGTATACCGCTGATTCTCACATTAAACGACAATGAATTGTTTTTAGAATCATTGAAGTTGTTATGCAGCACAAACAGCATAAGGATACCCGTTTATCCTTTTGCGTTTATGGTGAAAGACTATGCCATGGCGCTAAAGAGAGTACCGATTCATATATCCACATATAGCTTCAGCCACTTATATAGTTATCTCAAAACCGACTATCGCATGATAATGTCAGGTTATCCGATTATTGGGCAGTATATGAAAACATTGTTTTCCGTATTAAAAGAGGCTGCTCCCGACAAAGTAAAAAATATGCTCCCCGCAAGTGATAACTTATTTACGGTAGTAATGCACAACGAAAAATACAGCGAGGAACTATCGATAATTAATTTAATTAATACTGACCTAACTAAACAAATGGGCAACGCCACAAGAAAAACAGGAGGTTATAACTTCCTGACATGTTCATATCAACATTACATGGAGCATAAAGAGATAGTATCTGAAGTAGCAGAAAAATATCCCGCATACATCATATTGCAGGGGGATAAAATCCCATATGCACAAGATATTCCTACCGGGTATGCCGGTATGTTCATGCGGTACCAATTATGCGACAAATATCCCGGTCTTGAAAGCATGGAAAGTATTGTTGGTGGATACATAAGGAACTATCATGGCTAAGGCATTGAGTAACAACGTTTACTACGAATACGAAAGATCAGGGGCGCTTGTAATCATTATCAGGGCATCAATGTCCTGTAACGCATTATGCACACACTGCTCTACGCCGCCGCAAAAAACGTACTTATTGCCCGATAAAGCAGCGATAGCAGTAAAAAACACGGTGATGCTTTACGAGGAATTGAATCATGAATATCCCCGGGAAATAGATATAGTATTCCACGGCGGCGAACCAATGCTGCTTGGAACAGCATATGTAACAGATCTCGCATATCTTATGAATAAGCAAATGGCAGATGTAAATATTGTGTATGGCATGCAAACAAATCTTTTGCTTTACAACGATTGGAGGAAGCTGCTCGGAAGCAATATGTTTTCGTGGAGAATTACATCTTCCTACGACTTCTTTTCGTCATTCAGAAAAACCAAAGATGGCAGGAACTATTTTGATACTTGGTACGACAAGGTAAAGCAATACCAGGACGATTCCGGGAAAAGGCTCTACACGATATGCGTACTGTCGAGGGAAAACGTAGAATACGTTGAAGACATTATACGAGAAGCATATTATCTGGGTCTGGATATTAAGCTGAATTATCTGTACCCTGCCGGAAGAGCAATAGATATTGATAAAAAAGTTCATCTATCTCCCGACGAGTACGGAAATGCCGTAATAAAAGCGTACAAGGAGTGGCTCAAATACGCCAATAATAAAGAATTTATATATGTTCAGGGGAAAAACTTTGAAGACAGTATAAGAAACAATAAAAAATTGGGGTGTCCGTATGCGTCTGGATGTGTTGGAAAAGTATTCTGCGTTATGCCAAACGGATGTCTCTATAACTGTCCGCTGTGTGCCGACATGAATCTATACAGCTATGGCAATATTGTTACGAACAATATCAATTATGAAAACATAACAACAATGATGCTTGCAGAGATAGCACCCGAAGAATGCTATGAGTGTGGCATATGCAACGGCGGATGCAAAAAAGACAAACTTATTGCATGTACAGATAAAACACCGTTTTGTGGGAGTTACAAAAAATATTATGACGTTGTGACAGAGCACTTGAATAAACAAGAGGAGGTAGAACTGTGAACAAGATAAAAAAAGCAATAATAGTATTGCTTGTATTGATAGCGTTAACAAGTGCATCAACGGGGCATACTGCAGACAACATGATGAGAAAAAGCAATGCATCTGACGATATCCTAAAGAATATGATACGCCCCGAGAATTGCATAAGAAATATTGCACTGACAGCATCGGATGCAAGACGCGAGATATTAGAAGATATGCTGAAGATAGTACGCCAGGTCAATGATCCGAAAGTGTTAGTGGAAATAATAAAGCAAAAGATAGAAAACAACAGAGAGACTAAAAAGTGCCTTGAAGAATCCCAATATACGCAAACAATGATATCGTGTAAGGATGAGAGGATAAAAAGAGACGAAGCCATCAATAAAGCATACAAGGTCTCGTCAAAGTGAATAATACACAAAATCAAAGAGTGCTACGCATAAACATGACAGATGTGCAGATTGCAGAGGAGTTGTTGCCTGTTACTGCAAACCTTGTTGGCGGCAGAGACATTACTTCATCCTATATAGCCGATGAAGTATCTCCAAATACGCATCCTCTTTCGAAAAACAGCAAAATAGTAATTGCGCCCGGTTATTTAACACAGTTTGCGTTCCCTTGTGCCGGAAGGCTTTCCGTTGGTGCAAAAAGCCCTCTCACGCACGGCATTAAAGAAAGTAATGTAGGCGGAACAATGTCGAAGGCATTATCCGATAATGGTATATCTGCCGTTATTATTGAAGGGACACCGAATGATAATGCGTTGTATGTACTATATTTATCGAGAGATGGGGCAAGGCTTGACCGGGCGGATAATCTTAGAGGAAAGGGCAATCAGGAAACATTACAAACGCTCAGAACATCTTATGGAGATACAGTATCCGTACTCACTGTGGGCAGGGCAGGCGATTATCTGCTGCCAGCAGCAACAATAGCTTGTACCGATACTGCGGGAAAAATATCAAGGCACGCTGGCAGAGGCGGTCTTGGTGCTGTAATGGGCGCAAAAGGAGTTAAGGCTATTGTTGTAAATACTGATGACGCATCAAAGACAAATAAGTCTATCAACAGTGATATATCTAATAATATCAAAACAATATACCATATCATAAATAGTCATTTTGTGTCAGAAACATTTAGAATGTATGGTACTAACGGGCATGCCGATATGATTAATGCGTTAGGGGCATATCCGACAAGGTGTTTCAGCGAGGGTAGTTACGAAATGATTGATAAAGTCAATGGTGACTATCTGCGAAATTTTATACTATCGAGAGGCGGGAAAACGGCTCATTATGCCTGCTCATTATGTGGTATTGGTTGTTCGAACATAATAAACAACTCAAAGAATGAATATGTAACATCAGCACTTGAATATGAAACCATATGTGCATTTGGCGCTAACTGTGGGATACATGACATGGAAGTGATAGCCGAAGCAAACAGGATATGCAATGACATTGGGGTTGATACCATAGAAACTGGTGTTGCTGTGGCTGTTGCAATGAGGAAAACAGGGGTTCTTGGAAAGATTGAAGCACTGAAGGAATATCTGAACGAGATTGAGCAGCAAACAGTAATCGGAAGAGAGTTGTGTTCCGGGGTGCAAGCTATCTGCAACATATTAAATGAAGACAGGATACCTACAGTCAAAAAACAAGCAATTCCCATGTACGATCCGAGAAGTCCATTCATGCAGGCTATGAAAATAACATACGCAACATCACCTATGGGAGCAGACCATACAGCGGGGTATGTAACCGTAAATGCTGAAAATATCAACAATGATATGGAACAGTTATCAAAAAACGCACAGTATTATGCCGCCGCAATGGATGCATACGGTATATGCATGTTAGCAACACCTATTATCGTAAAAGATGCGGCACAATATTTTACAAGTGTGATGAGCATGATATTCGGCAGAACTTATGGTGCTGAAGAAAACATTAAATTAGGGAAAAAAATAATAGCGGTTGAGGAGAGTTACAACAAAATGTGCGGGTTCGACAATTACAGCGAGTTGCCATCTTTTATGCATAGTGAAGCATTACCACCATTCGTCAATACGTTGTAGCGAGATGCAGCAATATTTGACAGGAGAAAACATTGTTTAAAAATAATGCTCCCCTAAAGAGAGCGGGGATGTTAATGTGCATACTGTTATTTATAATTGCGTCAATATGCCATGCCGAAAAGTTCTGTGGCCAAGACCTAAACAACAATGGTTATTTGGGCGATCAGGGAGAAACAATAAAATGTGTTGGGACTGGTAGTGATTTATGCCCCTTGAGTGCAGTTGAATGTATTGCAGCTTATGGGGATCCTATTTGTCCTATAGGCAGTACCTTAAACACTACAACTGATAAATGCGAAAAGGCTCCTGTAATATCGTGCAATACGGGTTATGCATATAATGACGAGCTTGATATATGTACCACAGATGTCGTATGCCCTAATTCCGGGACACTTAACCCTACTACAGATTTATGCGAAATAGTTTTAACTGATGGCATGTGCCCTTCGGGATATACTTTTAGTGCAGCATATGATGCATGCATCAAAAATGTTGTATGCGATAACGGAAGTTACAACGCAACAAGGGATAAATGCGAGCACCCCCCAAATTGGACTTGCCCTACGGGATATTCATACAATGGGGGTACAGGAAAATGCGAGGCCAATCCGGTCTGTGCTTCCGGTGGTTCGTATGTAGCAGCAAGGGATAGATGCGAGCAGACAGTAACAAACTCATGTCCGGGCAGTTATACATACAATGCAGGATGGGGTCTGTGCAGTCTGGCTTCTACCTGCCCGGAAACAGGGTCTCTTAATACCACATCAGACAAGTGTGAGTATACCGCATCGCATACATGCAGCTCTCCATATACATACAACACAGGGTATGACTTATGCCTTACCCCCGTGTCCTGTCCGAGCGGAGGAAGTCTGAACGCATCGAGAGACAGATGCGAGTATGCATTGTCATACTCCTGTCCATCGGGATATACATATAATAGCGGTACTGCAAAGTGCGAGAAGAATCCACCAGACTGTCCATCTGGAACAACTTACAATGCAAGCTACGATGTGTGTGTTGCATCTTATACAGAAACGTGCGGCACGGGGTTCTCTCTCGATGGAACTAACCATGTATGCTACAAAACCCCTGAATGTCCGAGCGGTACGTTTTACGCTCCGTGGGATCAGTGCAGGCATGTGCCA
>Ga0302238_1000805_pt1 | contig 29346 bp, 21 predicted proteins | sample AAG_UR_Asn_MG_FD_193527 | JGI IMG/M metagenome (GOLD analysis project Ga0302238, IMG submission 193527) | Enriched activated sludge microbial communities from anaerobic digester in WTTP, New Holstein, Wisconsin, United States - AAG_UR_Asn | ecosystem: Engineered > Bioreactor > Anaerobic >... | reverse complement strand
TTGCAGCACCTGCGTGTAGATGTCCTGCCCCAACCCCGTTCCGAAATACGCCGCTTCCAAGTCGTGCGTGGCCAGAGCGTTCCCGGCCAGCAGCGCCTGGCAGTAACCATTCTCGATCAGGAACTGCATGGACCGGCGCGAGTCCTGATCGAAAGCCACCGCCGGGCCAAGCACCCAGCACACGTGGCCGCCGTTGGCCCGCTCGTAACGGAGCAGATCATAGAGCTGATCATAGCTTCGGCTGAAAGGGGTCTCGCGCGTTCCGCGGGTACGGAAGGCAAACTTGTCGAAGCCCCCGACGTCCGGCCCCGCAAAGCCGTCCGTATGTACGTAGATGCCTTCGCGGCCATCCTCGCTGCGGCCCAGTACCACCGGGTCTCCGCGTCGCAGCCGCCGAGCCTCCACCGCCTCGATGCCTGTCTTTCGAACTATCAGCATACAGTCCATGCGGCTTTCCCGGACTAGGACCCATCGACCTCCGGCCAGGCGGACATACTCGGGATAATTGGAGGTTGCATGGAAGTCCTCCGGACCCACGCCGTCGGCCGGGGCAGGAGCCAGCCTCGCCAGCGGAGCCGAGTTCAGCGGTTCCGCCGAGAAATCGGGCGGACAGTAGACAGGCATCCGCCAACTGGATTGAGTCGGTCCGGCCACGCCTAAGCTCATGGCCTTGGCCCCTTGCACAGCCGGGGCCAATCAGTCAAAGCTCCGACCGTCTTGGCGTCCAATCCCTCTACAAGCAATCCGAGCAGCCTAAGCATGTGGTTGTAATCCGAGCGTTTCACAATGCCACTGTGACAGTGGGCATAGCGCATCGGCGTGGCCAGTGACATGACCGGGATGCCCCCGCCGTGCTGCTGGATGGCCCTGCCGTCGGTGTTGATCCCCTTTGCCACGTAGGGCTGAAGGGGGATACCGGCCTGCCCGGCAACGTCCGCGATCCACTCGCGCAGTGCCAAGCCGAGCAGCATGCCGTCATCGGCTATGGCCAACCCCGGCCCACCGCCTAAGCGGGTCCCCAAAAGTGATGAGACACTACCCTTTGGGCGTTCTACAAACGGAGGACGTCTATGGGCAGGCTTCATCTCACGCGCTCCGAGGTTCAGAAGCTCCGAGATCAACTACGAACCACCAACGACGCTCATGTGTTTCGTCGGACGTTGGCTCTGTTGGAGGCAGCCTCTGGCCGACCGATCTCCGGCGTGGCTCGGCTGTTGAACGCAGGACGGGAGAGTGTTTACCGTTGGATCGATCGTTACCAGAGGGAGAAGACCCCATTCGCCATCTTCGACGAACCGCGGAGCGGCCGTCCTTCCTCCTGGACTGTGGAACGCGAAGCGTACCTTCTGGATGCACTGAGCACCCAACCGCAGGAGTGGGGATACTGGGCCACCGTTTGGACCGCTCCGCTGCTCCGGGAACATCTTCGCAGCCTGATCGGCTGGCGGCCTTCGGACAACACAATTCGCCGCAAGATTCACGACTGGCTTCGGTCCTGGAAGCGCCCACGGCACACGCTGCTGCCCGATCCGGATCGAGAGAAAAAAACGCCGGATCCGGAGGGTTGTCCGCAACCGACTGGGAGACAGGCGGTTGGGCGCCCGCACGGTCTTCCTCTTCGCCGACGAGACGGACGTTCTGCTCTTCCCCCCGTTGCGATCCGCCTGGGGCGAAAGAGGGAAGCCGACACAGGTCGAAATCTCCGGAGGCAACGCCAAGCGCGTCGTCTTCGGCGCCATCAACTTTAAGACCGGGCATCGGCTCTTGGCGGTCCATCCGCGCCATCGGGCCATATACTTCCAAGCATTCCTCAGGTTCGTCCGATGGTCGTATCGCGGCTGGCACGTCGTCTTGCTCCTCAGCGAAGATTCGATTCATACGGCTCAGGGCTCGCGGCGACTGGCGGAGGCTCTGGGAATCGAACTCATCTGGCTTCCCAAACGAGCGCCTGAACTCAACCCTATGGATGAACTCTGGGGCAAAGGAAAGGACGCCGTCTTGGCCAATCGCCAATACGCTTCGATCGAGGAGGCAGCTCAATGGCTCGTCGATTACCTGCTCAGCCTGACACCACACGAAGCCCTTCAAACCTCCGGCCTCCTCTCGCCACACTTCTGGCTAAAGTGAGAGTGTCTCATTACTTTTGGGGACCCGCTTAGGCGGCTGGTCGAGCAGAAGTAGCAGCCCATCGGACAGCCCACCGAGGGGATCACGATCGCCGGCATACTCGACGCCGGAATGTCGCTGCAGAGCACCCGCGACCAGAAGGCCAAGCGGGCGGCGACGTGCCGGACAGGCCGGATCGATATCCTCTCCGAGGAAGCCCCGGAACCAGCGCACTCTGGCGGTCATGGAGGCCGACGGTCTCATCGAGCGGCGCCACGGCTCGGGGAAGCGGTACGCGCGGTCTTGCGGCCGGCGGAGCCTGGCGAGGGCCGCTTTGTCCTCGTGCCCGACCGGCTGGAGATCAGGGCCAGCACGGCGGCCGTGAAGTGTCAGAACCGGGTTCTTACGGGAGGATAACCATGCGCTGGACAACGGGTGGTCTCGTGACGATCGTTCTGGCCCTGGCCGCCGGGGTTCTCGGGGCAGGGGAGCCTGCCAAGGCCGACCACAAGGGGCCGCTGGCCATGCTGCTTGGCGCGCCGGGCGCGCACCTCGAGAAGATCGAGGCCCTGGGCGACAACGAATGGCTGGACCTCGGGGCTCTTACCCCTTCTCCGTGAGGTAGACCCCACCGGCAATCAGGGCCGAGCCGGCGAGCAGGCCGAGGCCGATCTGCTCATTGAGGAGCAGCCAGGAGGCCGCATAGGTCATGCGGCGGAATGGTATAGAGATACACGCCAACCTTCTGGGATGCGGTCTTCCCCAGTGCCAGGAAGTAGAGCAAGTCAGCCAGGAAACTGCAGGTGACTCCCAGGAAGGCGATGGCCATCCAGGCCTTGAGCCCGATCTGGGCCGGGGAAGAGCCCAGGTGCCCGGCTCCTATGAAGGCGATCTTGGCCACGGTTCCTTCTGGTTGCTGCGTTCCCTGCCGCTCGGATTGCACATTTGTGCGCGTGCCGGGTGGGATTGTCACATAATACACTGCTCGCAGCCCAAGGGAGGCGGCAACTGCTCGATATGGATTGTCCATGTGTGATGCTGCCTCGGCGGTAGGGATGAGGAAGAGTTCGTCGTCGGCGAATTTGCACATGGGAGGCAGCCAGGGTTTCCAGGCATCTCAGTCCGCGATCCGCGGAATCTGGCGAACATAACCGATGCCTCGGTGTAATGCTAAGTGTGATGAAAGTGACATGCGCAAGGAGCCTTTCATGCCCAGAAGGATCGACAGTGCCCCTCTGCCCACCAGCGTACGGCAGCAGATCGAGCGCATGATCACCGAGCAGGGTTTGGCCGGTCGGCGGTTGCTCAGTTACCGGAAGCTGGCCGAAAAGCTGGGGGTTTGTCAGCAGACGCTCCAGCGCGCGCTGGCCGCCATGGAGGCCGGCGGGCTCATCGAACGCCGCCACGGCTCGGGGACCTACGTCCTCGACGCCAAACAGCGCCGGGCGCGGGCGGCGGCCAGGTCCCTGGTCGTAGTGATCCGCGGCCGGCCGGATCCAGATGCCGGCTGGAACCCCGTATCCGACATGCTGGCCGGCGTGCAGGCCCAGGCCGAGCGGACCGGGACGCGCTGCGAACTGCTGGCCTGGGAGGATCCCGGGGCTGCCGGGCGGCTCTTCGATGCCCGGGAGATGCGCGCCCACGCCGGGTTCATCCTGCTGCGCCTGTCCGTCCCCCGCCTGGTATCGCGGTTGCTCGCGGTCGGCAGCGGGCCGGTGGCCATGGTCGACGAGCCGCTCCGGGGCGTGCCGGCGATCCTGGTGGGCGATGACAGCATCAACGGCGCGCGGGAGGTAACCCGGCATCTGCTGGAGCTCGGCCACCGCCGGATCGGTTTTCTGGACGTCGGCGACCGCCAGCAGTGGAACCCCGACAAGCACGGCGGCTACCTGGCGGCGCTGGAGGAAGCCGGCGTGCCGGTCGACGAGCGGCTGACGGTCGCGCCGATGCTGGGCGTGCCGGTGGATTCCGCGCAGGCCCCGCGCCTGGTGGACGCGGCGGTCGGAGAACTGCTGGCGCTCGCCGACCCGCCCACGGCCATCTTCGCCTACGACGACCGCCGGGCGCTCTTGGTCATCGAAAGCCTCAGACGGCGGGGCATCGAACCCGGCCGGGACATCAGCGTGGCCGGCTTCGGCGACACCGCGTCGCGAAACGGAACCTGCGACGCCCTGACCAGTTGCCGGATAGATTTCCGGAAAATGGGCCAGGAGGCGGTTCGCGCGCTCCTGCGGCCGGCGACGCCCGGCGAGGGCCGCTTCATCCTGGTGCCCGACCGGCTGGCGGTCAGGACCAGCACGGCGGTCGTGAAGCGTGAAAACAAGGTTCTTACGGGAGGATAACCATGCACTGGGCAACGGGCAGTCTCGTGACGATCGTTCTGGCCCTGACCGCCGGGGCCCTCGGGGCAGGGGAACCTGCCAAGGCCGAGCGCAAGGGACCGCTGGCCGCTCTGCCCTCGGCGCCGGGGGCGCACATCGAGAAAATCAGGGCGCTTGGCGAGGGCGAGTGGTTGAACCTGGGCTCTCCGGCCGCCGACCCCAAGTGGGGCCGGGCCCGCGGCCGGGCCTGGGGCGGGAAGGCGTTCGCCCTGGCCCCCGACATCCGCGGCGCCTACTTCACGGGCGAAGGGATCCACGCTTTCGTCAAGCCGGATGGTTACGGCATGAACGATTACTGTGTCTACGATATCAATGCACATCGCTGGATCTGTACATATCCCGGGACAGACACCAAAGCCTTCACCCAACAGGTCAAGAACGGTGACCTCAAGGCCAACGACCACGGCCAGGTGGTGAACAGGGAGGGCCGACTGATGCCCGGTCACCTGGTCCACGCCTGGGGCTTCCTGACGTACGACACGGACCGGAAGAAGATGGCGTTGATGGCGGATTGCGGTTACAATAAGTACTTCTTCCCGGGAACGGGCTACGACTCCCCGAAAGCTGTGGCTGCGGACGTCACCGAAGGTCTGGGGCTGATCCAGGAGCAGATCAAGACGAAACCCGTGCAGACGCTGTCGCCATGGTTCTACGACAGCGCAACCGGCGAATTCGAGCGCTATCCCGCGTCGGCCAAGCCCCGCGCGCTCGATGGATTCAGCCATCCCCAGTTCATATACATCCCGTCCAAGAAGCAGCTGCTCCTCTTCAGCGAGAAGAAGGCTGCCTTCTTCGATCCCGACCAGAAGGCATGGACGCCGGTGGAGGTCAAGGGCGCGGGGCCGTCCGGGGGCGACATCGGGGCCTGCTACGACTCCAAACGCGATCGCATCTACAGCGGGGCGATCGGGCCCATGGCCATGAAGAAAGGGGATCAGAACGCCATCCTGGTCTACGACATCAAGACGGAGACCTGGTCCAAACCGGACGCCAAGGGCGAATGCCCGCAGGCCTGGTCCACCAACCGGAGCTCGGTCCACTACGACTCCGCAGGCGACGTGGTGCTGGTCCTGGACTACGCGGACAAGAAACTGTATGTCTACGATCCAACGGCCGGCAGCTGGGGCAGCCCCATTCCGATGCCCGAGGCCGTGCAGAAGCAACGCGGCTGCGGGCATGCCTTCTACGATCCGGAACTCAACGTCCACTTCGTGTTCTTCGCAGGCGACAGCGTCGACAACGGCGTCATGTGGGCGTACCGGCACAAGAAGGCCGGCAAGTAGGACCCGGGGATTCTGACGGGAGGACGAAGATGCGTCTGATGAGCAGCCTTGCCGCAAGCGTTCTGATCTGCAACCTGGCGTCGTTCGGCGCAGCGCAGGCCGGCGAGCGCCCGCCAACTCCGGCTCCGACTCCGGAGATGCCGGGCGCGGCTCCCCAGCGCCCGGATGGCGTACAGGTGTGGGTCTGCCAGCCGCCGCGGGACCTTTTCGCCTCCGACACTCCGGCGCAGGGCGAGAAGAAGCTGGAGATCGACCTGATCGCCCCGCGCAACGGCCGCGCCAGCAGCCAGGTGGTGCTGGCCTCGGGCAAGCCGATCCGCAACATCAGGGTGACGGTCGGCGATCTGGCACACGAGGGGGGCAAGGGGGCGATCATATCCACGCAGGTGATGGTGCGTTTCCCGGCGGTGGCCGAGCCTTACAAGAACAGCGATCGCTTCGTGCCCGACAACCGCTTCGATATCCTGCTGACCGAGGCGCCAACCGAAGTGCCTGTGCGGAGCGTGCGCCCGGGGTCTCTCGGCCAGAAGTACAGCGATCGGGCGGTGCCGGTCGGCGCCATGCAGCCGGTCTGGCTCACCGTGCTGGTGCCGGCCGATGCGGCTCCGGGCGCCTATCGCGGCGAGGTGACCGTCTCCGCCGAAGGTCTGGCCGCCACCAAGGTGCCGCTGGGTGTCAGGGTCTACGGTTGGACCATGCCGGAGCTCAAGGACCTGACCTGCCGGACCCACATCTGGCAGTCGCACGAATCCTCCGCCCGGCGCTACGGCGTGCCCCTGTGGTCGGAGCGGCACTTCGAACTGATGGGCCAGGTGCTCGACCTCATCAAGCCCACCGGCAACGGCCTTTGCCCCGTGCATCTGATCGCCAACGCCTTCAACGGGGGCAACGCCGAGTCGATGGCCAGGTGGATCGACAAGGGCGATGGCAAGTACGAATACGACTTCGCCCCCTTTGACAGGTATCTGGACCTCTACGAGAAGAAGCTCGGCAAGCCCCGGGCGCTCCTCTTGAACGTCTTCCGCGCCGGGGCCGACGGCAACAACGGCTCGGGGACCGGCCCGTACAGAGCCACGGGGGAGAACCCGGTTAAGGTGAGCCGCCTCGACCCGGCCACCGGCAAGGTCGAGCCGATGAGCCAACCGCTCTACGGCACGGACGCGAGCGCGGACTTCTGGCGGCCGGTCCTGGCCGAGGCCGCCAAGCGCATCGAGCGGCGGGGCTGGATGGACGTGGCCGCGATCGGAACTGCCGGGGACGCCGTCCCCCACAGGGAAACCGTGGCGGCATTCATGAAGGCGGCGCCCAAGGTGCCCTGGTTCAGCACCTCCCACAAGAACCCCAGCGCCTACAAGGCCGCCGACGGCGGGCTGGTCCCGGTGGCCTTCCGCGAGCACGTCTGGGGTGTGGGCACGCCGCGCAAGCCCGAGTACGGCATGCCCTGGAAAACGGAGAGGGGGAATGTCTGGGTGTGGTCCCGCTACGGCGCGGGGGCCAGCATCCTGCGCCAGGACGACGGCCTCTTCGGCCATCGCTTCAACCCTGAGATCATCCTCCACACCGGCTGGGCCGGGCTCGGCCAGAGCGGTGCCGATTACTGGATCATGCCGGACACGAAGCGGCCGCTCTGTTTCTCCGACGAAGGCAAGGGCATGTGCGAGAGCATTACATGCTTCACCGCGCCCGGCCCCAACGGGCCGCTGGGCACGGAACGGCTGGAGGCCTTCGCCGAGGGCATGCAGGTTACCGAGGCCCTCATCTGCTTGCTGAAGGCTGTCGACGAGAAGAAGCTCGACGCGGCGCTCGCCGCCAAATGTAAGGAGTTCCTGGCCAGGCGGGCGGCCCGGAACCTCGAAATCATGCCCGGCGCCCCGGGCAAAGGCGCCCCCGGACGCGCGGCGGCGTTCTTCCCCGCCTGGCAGGATGACGACGCGCTGCTCTTTGCGCTTTGCGCCGAGGTCAGCGCCAGGCTGGGCACGGGCGCGAAATAGTCGGGACGCAGAAGCAGAGGAGTTTTCATGCGGACTTTCAGGAGGACGAAAATGCGTCTGGCGATCGGCCTGGCAATCGCGGTCTGGCTCTGCAGCCCCCTGGCCGCCGGCGAGCGGAAGGGCCCGCTGACCATGGCGGGAGAGGTCGGCTTCGCCGTCAAGCCGGCGGCTACCAGGGGGGGGGATGGGATGAAGATCTCCTTCGTGGCCGCCGCGCCGACCGACGTCGAGGTGGCGGTCCTCGACGCCAAGGGCACGGTGGTTCGGCACCTGGTCGCCGGGATGCTTGGCGAGAAGCCGCCCAAGCCGCTCAAGCCGGGCCTGGCCCAGGAGCTGGAGTGGGACGGCAAGGACGACGCCGGCGCCGGCGCCCCGGGGGGGCCCTTCAAGGTCCGGGTGGCGCTGGGCCTGAAGCCCCAGTTCGACCGGGTCATCGGCTGGTCGGGGCAACAGCTGGCCGGCGTCGACGGCCTGACCGCCGGACCTGACGGCACGGTCTACATCGTACATTCCGCCGGGCTCTACGCGCACCGCGCCACATGGCTGATCTCCGCGTTCGACAAGGACGGGAAGTATCTCCGCCAGGTCTATCCCGGCCCGGCCAATCTTCCGCCCGAGAAGCGTCAGGGCTGGCCGCGCCTCACGCCCGAGGGGGGGAGCGAGGTCCCAGTGATCTTCCACCTCCTGTCCCGGACCACCTACCCAGGGGCGGTATTCGGCGAACGCATGTTCCCGCTGGTCACCGGTGACGGGCGACTGGTGCTGCTCTCCGCCTCCGGCGGCGGCAGCATTAAACACCCAGACCTCCGCGGCGGGCGGCGGCTGCTCGTCCTCGGCACCGACGGGAGCGTGCCCGAGAACTTCCTGGGGCCGGAGATCTGTCCTCAAGTGGGAGGCTTCGGGCACATCGCACTCTCCCCGGACGGCAAGCAGGTCTACGCGGCCGGCTTCGTGGACACCGGCTCCAAGGGCAAGGGCCCGGTCAACGTGGTCTACCGCGTCGCGCTCGACGGGTCGAAGCCCGCCGAGGCCTTCATCGGCAAGCCCTACGAGAAGCTCGAAGGCCCGGCGGGGCTGAGCGACCCGCAGGGCATCGCCGTCGACAAAGACGGCAACGTTTACGTCTCGGACTACGACCACGACCGGGTGGTGGTCTTCAAGCCGGACGGCTCTTACCTCGACGAGATCAAGGTCGAGTGTCCGGACACCGTGCATGTCAGCCGGAAGACCGGCGCGGTCTACGTGGTCCAGCTGAAGAAACGCGCCAAGCCCTTTACTGACGAGGGCTGGTCCTCCCCGTCGCACAACTGGTGGGTCAGGCGCATCGTTAAGTTCGGGGGGCTCAAGGACAAGGCCGAGAAGGCCGCCTGGGAGAACACCCTCAAGTCCACCTTCGGGGGTGGCGGCTGCATGACCCTGGACGAGTCCGGGGCCGAGCCGGCGCTGTGGGTCACCGGACTGGTCTACCGCGGCGGGCCGATATTCAGGTTCGTCGAGAAGGCCGGCAAGCTGGAGCCCGCCGGTGAGCCGATCAAGGAGGCTGCCAAGGGCGATAAGGGTCGGGCGCTGGGCTTCATCGGCGACGTCTCCTACCTCGACGGCCGGGTGCTGGCCCAGCACCCGGCGTTCGGCAACAGCAGTAACGCCAGCCTGGCCTACAGCGCCGACACTGGCGAGTACCTCGGGACCTACACTCCCAAGACCGCGGCCGGCAAGGCCGAGAACTACTGGAACCTGGTCTACGGCGAGGTGGCCGTCGGCAAGGATAGCCGGATGTACTACCACCCCGGGGAACTCCGCCGCTACGACGCCGAGGGCAAGCCGGTCCCGTTCGAGACGGGCGAGAAGGGCCTGCTCGCCGGCCTCTTCCACGGGCACACCCGCGAGGCCGGCATTTTCATCAACCGCGCCGGGACCATCTGGATGCCCAGCGCGCCGGGCAACCGCCAGCTCGAGGACATGAAGGTCAAGGTGATCGCCCCTGACGGCAAGATCATCAAGGACAGCGCCGTTCGCGTGCAGGGCGCCAGGATGGGGGGCATCGTCGCCGACCGCGCCGGGAACATCTACGTGGGCGCCCAGGCCGTGCCCATGGACGAGCGCATACCCAAGGCCTATGCCGGGAAGCTCCCGACCGACGGCCCGGCGCACCACCCCAGCCTCGCCTACAAGCAGAACGCCATGATCTACAAGTTCCCGCCGGAGGGTGGGAGCATCCTCACCGATCCCCAGGGCACGTTCACGGCCATCGCCCAGTACAAGCGCACCAGCGTGACCGTCAAGAACGCCCTGTGGATGAAACGGCTGGGCTACATCGGCAGCCACGGCGACGAACTGGGCTGCCACTGCGAAACCACCCGCTTCGACCTGGACGGCTTCGACCGGCTCTTCGCGCCGGACATCTTCCGCTTCCGGGTCTGCGTCCTCGACACCGAGGGCAACGAGATCACCAGTTTCGGCTCGTACGGCAACATGGACAGCCGGGGAGCGGGCTCGCCCGTCCCCGAACCGGAGATCCCCTTCGGCTGGCCGCTGTCCGTCAACTGCGGCGGCGGCAAGGCCTTCGTGGCCGACCTGGTCAACCGCCGGGTGGTGGCGGTGAAGTTCGAGCACGCAGCGGTAGAAGTCTGCGAAGTCAGATGAGCAGCAGCGTTGTTGGCCACGGCCGCCAGTGGCCCAAAACGTTGGGAACGCACCATCCGACCAGCGCGGCAAGGTCGAGAAGGCCCTGACGGGAGGACTAAGATGCGTCTGATGAGTCTTTTGGCGGTCGCGGTCTGCGTGTGCAGCCCCCTGGCCGCCGCCGAGCCGTCCGCGCTCAAGGACGCCCCGGCCAACACCTGGGTCAAGCTGACCGAGTCGAAGACCGGCGGCCGCGCGCAGCCGCTCTTCCTGTACGCCTCCGGGATCAGACGGTTCGTCCTGGCCGGCGGCACGCAAGGGCGGGGCTACGGCGTAATCGCGCGCCACTACGACACCGAGGAGTTCGACCTGGCCACCGGCCGGTGGCTCAACACCTATCCGGCGGGCCTGGAGAAGGACCGCCCGGAGTCAGGCCCGCTGGGCGAGCAGTATGCCAAAGACCGTGAGAGGCACGGCAACGGCCTGGGCGGCGGGCCGTTCTACAAGGACGGCGAGCACCTGCGCCTGGTCGCCGGCGGCCAGTGGGCGCCCGTGGTGACCAACAGCTACGCCTGGTGCTACGTCCCGGACGACGGCCGGATCTACCTGTCGCCCGGCAAAGAAATGTTCGTCTACGACACCGCCAAGCGGACCTGGGGGGAACTCAAGACCGCGCCGCGCGAGAAGTGCCTGGTCTGGGGCTCGATGTGCCACGACCCGGTCAACAAGGAGATCCTCCACACCGGCGGAGGCGGCGGCAGCGCCGACGTCTCCACCTGGGCCTACAGCATCGCAAAGAACGAGTGGCGAAAGCTCGAGTTCGGGTCGGCCAAGCTCAAGGAGCTCTTTGCGAAGTCGAAGAACCTGCGCTGGGAGGCCAAGACGCTGCTCGGCCGTTGCGCCAGCCGCCACGCGGTGGCCGAGACCGCCGGGGAGGCCAAGGTGGACCTTGTCGCCGAGGCTACCAGGCTAGCCGCCACCGCCGAGAAGTTCGCCGGCGAGATGGCTGCTGCAGGCCTTGCCGGGGCGGAGAAGGCCGCCGGCGAGATGGCCGCCAAGCGCCTCAACGCCGCTGCGGCGGCGGTCAAGGCCGCCGGCCCGACCCTGTCCGGGGCGATCACCCCGGAGAAGATCGCGGCCGTCCGCGCCGCCCGGGCGATCTTCGAGCAGGCCGTCGACGCGCTCTCGCCCGAACCGCCCGGCCGGGCGCGGTCGCAGACCGTTTTCGACCCGGTCCGGAAGAAGATCGTGCTCTTCGGTGGAGACGGCCTCGACCGGACACTCTCCGACACCTGGCTCTACGATAGCGCGACGCGCTCCTGGGAGCAGAAGTTCCCTGAGAAGTGCCCGGCCCCGCGCGCCGGGCACATTCTCGGCTGGCTGCCCAGGGCCGGAAAGGTCGTGCTCGCCGGCGGCTACAGCCGCGGGCAGCTCGCCCAGGAGATCTGGACCTACGACGCAGCCGCCAACGCGTGGCAGCTCCTGAGCCACACGCCCCTGGCCGGCGGGGCCGGCTCGAGCTGCCCGGCGGCGGACCCCCGGGGCGTCCAGACCGGTGCGGTCAACGAGGACGATGTCCTGGTCTGCGTGACGACCTCCGGCCACGATCAGCTGGTCACCTGGGCCTGCCGCATCGACGCCTCGAAGGCCGACGCCGCCGGCACCGCCGCGCGCGGCGCCGCCTCGGGGACGTACGACTTCAACCGGATCGACCCGGCGGACTGGGAGAAGCTGGCCCAGCCCGATCCGGCGAAGGCCAGGAAGATCCTCGAAGATCTGCCCGTAAACCAGTGGACGGCGCTGCAGTTTCCGAAGTATGCTCCGGGCGCCACCAACCGCTGGGGCACAAGCGCCTACGACACCGACCGCCACCAGTTCCTGCTCTGGGGCGGCGGGCACGCCACCAGCCACGAGAACGACGTGGCCCACTTCAGCCTGCTGGGCGGCTTCTGGACCATCGGCTACCACCCGGACGACCCCATCGAAAACGTCTACGCCAGCCAGCCGGTGCCGCTGTCCTTCAACGACCGCGCCCACGTGCCCATGCACGCCTACAAGGGCTACACCTACGACCCGACCGCCGGGAAGATGTTCTACTTCGAGCGGGTCTACAACCCGTTGGTGCGCGAATGGGAACCGCTGCCCATGCCCGGGCTGGAGCATCGCGGCGTGATGCACAGCCACATCAAGGCCACGCCGGCCGGCGCGGTCACCTGGTCGGACAAGGGGCTCTTCCGCTTCGACGCCAAGGCTGGCGCCTGGCAGAGACTGCCGTGGAACGGTCCCAAGCCCAAAGGCGACATCGGCTGGTGCGACGGCCCCTGCGTGATCCACGACTCCAAGCGCAACTGCCTGTGGATGACCTACGCCGAGGAGATCTTCAGGTACGATCTCGCCAAGGGGACCAGCGAGAAGGTCGCCTTCTCCAGGCCCAAGGCGCTGGACCAATGGATCTTCCGCGGCGGCGAGGCCGTCCACCTGCCGGACGCGGACCTCGTCCTGGGCATGTGTCCGCTCAAGCGCCCCGACGGCAAGGTCCGCAGCTATGCCTGGGACCCCAGTGACGGCAAGTTCTACTGGCTGGACCTCAAGTGGGTCGAAGGCGGCAAGAGCGTGGAGTTCAATGACAAGCCGTTCAGTTACTCCGACGCCCTGGCCTACGACCCGGAACTCAAGCTGGTGCTGCTCAACAACTCCAGCGCCCGCAAGGTCTGGACGCTCCGCTTCGACCGCAAGACCGCCGGCCTGGAAGAGATGAAGGACGGGCAGTGACCGTGTCGCGGGGCCGGTTGGAGAGGAGAGACGTCGATGATTAGAGGCGCTTCCGCACTGCTCTTAACCCTGGTCCTGGCCGTCGGGGCGGCCCTCACCCCATCCCCTCTCCCCGCGGGAGAGGGGCCAGGGGTGAGGGTGGAGCGCAAGGGCCCGCTGGCCGCGCTGCCCAGCGCACCGGGCGCGCACATCGAGAAGCTCAAGGCCCTCGGCGACAACGCCTGGCTGGACCTGGGCTCGCCCGCGCCGGACCCCAAGTGGGGCAAAGCCTGCGGCCGGGCCTGGTCCTCCCGAGCGCCCTACGCGCCGGACCTGCGCGGCGCGTTCGTCTTCGGCGAGGGCGTGCACGGCGGGATCAAGTCGGACGGCCACTACATGGACGACCTCTGGTTCTACGACATCAACGCCCACCGCTGGATCTGCGTCTACCCCGGGATCAAGGCCAACGGCGGCTACGCGGAGATCAAGTTCAACGCCGACGGCTTCGAGGTGACGCCCGACGGCCATCCCATGCCGATCGCCTCGATGGTCCATGCCTACGGCATGGTCACCTACGACACCGACCGCAAGCTCTTCCTGAGCATGCCCTGCAGCGGCGGCTACTGGGGCGGGATCAAGGGCCGCTGGGAGCGCCGCGAGGAGCTCAAGGAGAAGACGCCCAAGTCCGCCAGCCCCTGGATCTACAACACGGTCGAGGGACACTGGGACCGCTTCAAGACCAAGAACCCGTCGGGCCCCGGCGGCTTTGGCGCCACGTTGGTCTACGTGCCCACCGTGAAGAAGAGCTTCAGCTACATCAATAAGGGCAGCCCCATCTGCTGGTATGATTCCGAGGCGCGGGAGTGGACGCCGATCAAGAGGCAGGGGACGCTTACGCCCTGGAGCATCGACCCGACCAGCTGCTACGACAGCAAGCGGGACCGCATCTGGATGGGCGGAGGGAAGTTCCCGATCATCGACAAGGGCAAGAACGCCCTGTGGTCCTTCGATGTCCGGACCGAGACGTTTGTCGAGGCGGCCCCCAAGGGTGCGCCGGGCTCGACCTGCTGCGCGACGGATCGCGCGATGATGAACTACGACAGCGTCAACGACGCGGTGGTGCTCATCCTGTGGAAGGTCGCGGAGGGCGATGTGCCGGGGGTCTACGTCTACCATCCGGAGAAGAATGAGTGGGAGACGGTCTCGGAGCGCCCGCCGGCCCTGGCCCAGAAGGATGCCTGGACGGGATTCTACGACCCCGAGCTCAACGTGCACTTCATGCACGGTGCCGGCGACAGCCGCGACAACGGCGTGATGTGGGGATACCGGTACAGGAAGGGCGGCAGATGAGACCGAAGGGCCAAAGATGACCCGCGGGGCAACGAGAAGGAGCGAGGGGATGAGCGCGACAGATGACCCGGCCGGCGGACCGACAGGCGATGCCCATCCGGCGGGCGGCGGAACCAGGCCCTTCGACGAAGTCTGGCGGGAGGTCGAGGGCCGCCACGGCTGGCGCGTCCAGGTTGTCGAGTGCGCAAACCCGGCCCCGGCGGTCAGTCGCATGCCGTTCGTCTGGTCGGACTACGACAGCCGGCATGCCGTGGCGTTCCGCGAGCGTCACCGCTTGGCCGAGTTGGTCGCGGGGGCGCGGGACGACTGGGAAGCGCTGCTGCGCCTGCGGCACTGGACCTTCGTCAACATGATCAACGGCAGCGAGGCCAGCCTGCCCCTGCCGGAGGCCTTCAGCGCGCTGGACCCCGCCGCGCTGGTGGCGGCCAGCCACGCCGGCGGCACCTTCTGGTGCAGCTACTTCTCGATGGTCTTCGTGGCGGCGGCCGGCTCCCTGGGCTTCGCCGCCCGGAAGCTCTCCATCGACACCGAGCACAGCGCCGCCGAGAAGGGCGCCCATCACGGAGTAGTCGACGTCTGGGTGAACACCTTCCGCAAGTGGGTGCACCTCGACCCGAACTACGACCACCACTACGAACTCGGCGGCATACCGCTCAACACCGAGGAGATCGGCCGGCTCTGGCAGGAGCGGCGGGGCGAGGGACTTGAGCCCATGGTCGGGCCCGACCGCCGGTCGGTGCCCCGCGCCCGGGTCGGGAAGAAGGGCGAGCCCGAGGCCTGTGGCTGCTTCTGGCACCTCATTGAGTGCCGCAACGACGTCTTCAGGCGCGACGGTCGCGGCTCGAAGAGCCCGGCGGTGATGCTGGTGGACGAGGCCCGGAAGAGGCAGCGCTGGTATCAGGGGACTCCGCCGGACACCTTCGAGAAGATGCAGTACTCCGACGGCACGCTGCTCGTCACCGAGGAGCCGGCCGACGCCTACCCCGACCTGGAGGCGGCGTGGATGTCGGTCTTGCCGCCGCACAAGATGCCCTACTACTGCCGGGTGCAGCTCACCACGCCCTGCGCGCCCTTCTTCAGCCATTACGAGGTGACGGTCGACGGCGGCGCCCCCGAGCGCGTCGAGGGCCTGGAGTACCCCTGGCGGCTGCATCCGGGGGAGTGCGCCATCGAGGCGCGGACGGTGAACGTGGCCGGCCGGCGCGGCCCGGCCTACCGGCTGCGGCTGGAGATTGCGGAGGATCCGGCGGCGACGCCGCAGTGGCCCTGGAAGGCGGTCAGGCCGTGAGCGTCCGGGCGCTGCACTTCGTTGTGCCAGGCGGCAGCGTCCGCCCCGGATTCCTGGATGCCGTGCGGGCGCTTCCGGGCGTCGAGCTGGAGCTGTCCGAGAGCTGGCAGGGGATGGCCCCGGCGGAAGTCGCCGACAGGATGCGCGGCTGTGAGATCCTCCTGGCCTCCCGCGCGCCGGCGGTGCCGGACGAACTGGCGCGGGAACCGGGCCGGCTCAAATACATCTGCTACCTGCATGGGACCATGCGCGGGCGCATCGGCCTGCCGATCGTACGCTCGGGCATCCGGGTGACCAACTGGGGGGACGCCTGCGGCCGCGGGCTGGCCGAGGGCTCGCTGACGCTGCTGCTGGCCGTCTTCAAGGACCTGCCCCGGAGGATCATGGCGGTACGGAGCGGCGCCGGCAGAGGCATCGTGAGCAGGGGGCAGAGCCTCGCCGGGCTCAACGTCGGAGTCTATGGCTTCGGCTTCGCCGGGCGGGAGTTCGTCAGGCTGCTGGCGCCCTTCGGTGCCCACATCCGCGTGTACGATCCCTATGCCGCCGAGGTGCCCGACGGCTGCACGCGCGTCGGTTCGCTCCGGGAGCTCTTCGCCGCCTCGCAGGCGGTCGTCATCCATGCCGGCTTGACCGACGAGACCGCGGGATCGGTCAGTCGGGTGCTCCTGGCCATGCTGCCCGACCAGGGCATGGTCATCAACACAGCCCGGGGCGCGATCGTCGACCAGGCGGCGCTCTTCGACGAACTGCGCGCCGGCCGGCTCCGCGCGGGCCTGGACGTCCTGTGGCCCGACGACCTTCCCGCCGATCACGAGGCCCGGCAGTGGGAGAATCTGGTCTGGACCTGCCACGAGTTTCTCGGCGAGAACTGGCCGAACGAGAAGGGAGAGGAGTTCCCGGGCGCGCAGCAGGTCCATCTGGACAATATCCGAGCCTTCATTGAAGGCCGGCCCATGCAGTTCGTGATCGACGAGGTGCGCTACTCGAGGATGACCTGATGGACATGGCTTGCGGAGGCAGGATCTACTTCGGCACCGTGCTCCTGGAGAGGAACCGCTGGGGCCAGGGCGCGCGCCGGCCCAGCCTGGCGGTCTCCGGCTGGGTCCAGCGGATCGCCGACGAGGGGTTCGATGGCCTGGAGCTCTGGGAGAACCATGTGCTGCTGGCCGGCGAGGACGAGCTTGGCAGGTTGTGCGAGTCCCCCGCGCCGGTCAGGGTCCTCAACTGCTACGACCACTGCGAGGATGCTACCGCCGGCGCCCGAAGCCGCGCCGTAGAGCTGGCCCGCTTCTTCTCTGCCGAGGGGATGAAATTCAACTTCGGCCGCGAACCGGCCCGGCACGAGGAGTACGTCAGGAACGTCAAGGCCTGGCGTGCGCAACTTCCTCCGGCCTTCCGCTTCCTATGCGAGTGCCATGGGGGCACCACCGTGGAGGACCCGCAGCGGGCCGCCGAGACCTTTGCCCGGATGGGCCGCGACACTTGCGAGGTCATCGTCCACGGCTTCGGCGGGACCGATGAGGACCTCCGCCGGCGGTTCAAACTGCACGAAGGGCGCATCACCCACGTCCACGCCAGGCTGCCCGACGGTGGTGCGGCGGCCGAGCCGGAGGTCCGAATGAGGGTCGAACTGCTCGCCGCATTGGGCTTTCGCGGTTCGTACACCGTCGAGTTCACCGAGGGCGTGGGCGATGATGGCGAGAGCCCCGAGGCCCTCTTCCGCAACGCGGTGCGAGACCTGAAGCTCCTAAGGAGGTGCCTGGGCGGATGACCCGGCCCGCTACGACAGGGGGCACAAGGTCTTCCTGGCGCAGGGGCTGACCAAGAGCATGTTCGCCGGTCGGCTGGCAAAGAAGAGGAGCCGCCCGCGCGCCGCCGGACACCGGTCCTCTCGCCGGCTCACTTCAGCCGGTAGAGCGTCTCCCCAGCCTTCTGGACGTAGAGGTAGCCCTCGGCCTCGCGGTTCACCTGGCATTCGAGCCCGCTCCCTGACTCAGCCCTTCTCGGTGAGCCAGACTCCCGCGGCGATCAGGATCGAGCCGGCGATCAGGCCGAAGCCGATGCGCTCGTCGAGGACCAGCCAGGAGGCCGCGTAGGTCATGGGCGGGATGGTGTGGAGATAGACGCCGACCTTCTGGGATTCGGTCCTGCGCAGTGCCTGGAAGTAGAGCAGATTGGCCAGGAAGCCGCAGCCGAACCCCAGGAACCCGATGGTCTGCCAGGCCTCCAGCTCGATCTGCGCCGGGGAGAAGCCGAGGTGCCGCATCTCCCAGATTCCGGCCGGCAGCGTGCAGATGGCCCCCATGGCCGTGACCACGGCGATGAGCTCCAGGGCGCCGAGCTCGGTGCTCAGGCGCTTGCCGTAGACGGTGAAGGCCGCCCACAGGAAGATGCTGACGAAGACTAGCCCGTCGCCCAACAGGTGTGAGCGCAGATCGACGCCGCGCAAAACGTCCGGGCCGAGGACCAGGAGCACCCCGGCCATGGCCAGCGCGATTCCGCCGGCCTTGCGCGCGGTGACCTTTTCGTGCAGAAAGAGGGCGGCGATCAGGGTGATCGACAAAGGACCGGTCATGGCCCAGAGCGATGCGTTGGAGGCGGTGGTGTGCCCGATGCCGATGGTCTGTGTGCCGTAGTGCAGGCCCGTCCCGAGCAGGCTGAGGAGGAAGAGCCGCCTCCACCGGCCCGGTCCCCCGGCGAAGATGACGGAGCGTCGCCGGATAAGGATCGGCGTGAAGCACAGCGCGGCAATGACCAGGCGCAGCGCCACCAGCGTCAGCGGCGGGACCGTCTCCAGGGCCACCTTGGTGGCGATGAAGGAGATGGCTTCCAGAGGAAGCAGGCGATCAGCAGGACCACGGGCATCGGCAGGCTCATGGCGTCCTATCGTGGAGGGGGCGGGGCTGCTGACGCGGCATCACCATTCTTGGGCTTCCTAGAGAACCACACTAGACCAATACCGATTGCCCCGCAAGCAGCTAGCGCTGCAAGAAGCACCACGCATTCCTTCATGGCGAACAACCTTCCGTAATCGCTCTTGCCGAACATGTTTCTCAGTCTCGTATCTGCAGCCGATCGCGCGACTCAAAGAATATCTGCCTATCAGGACCCGCGACTGTATGTGGCGCGCAATCTATCTCATACTTCTTCTTGAGGAGTTGCCGCAATTCAGTTTCCGTTAGCTGGTCCAAAGTGTTATGTTCTCCGAAGCCCAAGCTCGCGCTCAACCCGGTGGCCGAGATCCCGGGCAGCTTCACCGGCCCGGCCTCGCGGGTCTACCTGTACTACACGGACGACCTCAAGTGGTGGGTCGATCCGCTGAAGATTGAAGTCGGCCGGTAGCTATGGCCTCAGGCGGCGCCGGGCCCCGGGGAAGTCCCCGGGGCCCGCGCCTTTCCGGACCGGGCCGGGGCGCTCCGGGCCTTCCCGGGGCCTGTCAGCCGACCGGCGCCTGGAGGTAGGCGGCCAGGAGCCGGGCGCAGTTGGCGAGCCCGGCTTTGGCGATGACCTCGCAGCCGTGGGTGTTGTCGGTGGGGATGCACAGCGCGCCGGAGCGCGGCACGCGCCCGGAGCTCTGGGCCGCGGACGCGTCTGTGCCGTAGCTCTCGTACACCGCGCGCTGCGGGTGCATTCCCAGGGACCGGCCCACCTCGACCAGGCGGTCGGCCACCGCCTTGGAGTACAGGACGCGCCGGTCGCGGTAGACGACGATGGGGTCGGCGGAGAGCACCGTGCCGTACTCCCCGGCGACCGGGCCGACCTCGAGCGCCAGGCTGATCCCCGCGCCGAGGCTCCCGGCCGAAAAGGGCGCCGGGCCGTTGCCCAGCTCCTCCCCGCAGGTCCCGACCAGGTACACGTCGGCCGCCGGGCGCCTCCTGGCGGCGGCCAGCTGCGCCGCGGCCGCAACCATGGCGGCCAGCGGAGCGCGGTCGTCCATGAAGCGGCCGGCGACGCAGTCCTGGATCTCGACGAACTGCCGCGCGGCCTGGCCGATCACCACCCGGGTGCCGGGGTGCACGCCGGCGGCGGCGAGCTCCGCGGTGCCCAGGCGGGTGAAGACCCGCACCTGGGGCCAGTCGACGGTCCGGCCCTCGCCGGTGACCTTCGAGCGCCAGGCCTCGGGCGTCTCCGCGGTGGTGTGCAGCGAGCCCACCGAGAGCACCCCCGGCAGCCTCCGCCGGTCGCCGAGGATCTCGACCGGCCCGAGGCCGATCGCCCAGGGGGCCAGCCCCCCCAGCTGGCGGACGCGCAGGCTGCCGTCGGCCTCGACGCGCTTGACGATCAGGGACAGCTCGTCCATGTGGGCCATGACCTGGACCACCGGAGCCGGCCGGCCCTTGGCGCCGCGCGGCGAGCGGCCGCGGATCAGGCCCACGGCGTTCTCGGCCTCGTCGGTCCAGACCCGGTCGCAGTGCCTCCCCAGCTCCCGGAGCACAATCTCGCGGACCTCGTCCTCCTGTCCGCAGGGGCCGCGCGCCGAGGCGAGTTCTTGCACGAGAGCCAGGATCTGACCCAGTTTCACTGGTGGATTCCTCCCGGGCGCCGGGCTATAGCCTAGTTGCGGTGCGGCCGAGAATCAAGCAACTTTCGGTCCAATCCGGGACCGCGCGGCAGCCCACCCTGCCCGGCTGGCGTCCTCGGATCCGCCCCCAGCGAGGCACCACAGCACGCATACACATTGCCATAAATATGACGCAGCCATATCGGTGGCCCGCAAAATCAGGATTTCTGAGCATGTTTCTAATACGATAGGAATTACAAACAATGCGCCGCACCTAGGCAATCTGGCGGTGTATAGGGATACAGCACTACCACAGGAGGAGCAGAATGGCCCCAATTCAAAAAGCAGCCGAAACCGGACGAGCCTCGTCCCGGCTCTGCACCGCTCTGCGCAAGAGCCTGTGTTCCGGCCGGATCCTGCCCGGGGAGTTCATGCCCAGCGTCCGCCAGTTGGGCGAGGAGCACGGCGTGGCCACCAAGACCGTGCAGCGCGCCCTGCGCCACCTGGCCGAGGAGGGCCTGATTGTGGCCGAGCCCCGGCTGGGCTACCGGGTCACGGCCCGGGTCAATGCCTCCGCCGCCAGGTGTCCGCTGGCCCTGGTGCTGCCGTCGGAACAGCCGCAGTGGGATGCTCTGCTGCGCATGCTCGTGGAGAAGCTCCAGCTGGCCTGCACCGCCAGGGGCTGCTCCCTGCTGGCGGTCGGCATGGGCCACTCGGGGCCGGAGGAGGTTGTCGGGCAGCTGCTCGCCGCCCGGGCGCGGGCGGCGCTGCTCAACGTCCCCAATCCCGAGCTGATCGCTCTGCTGGGAAAAGCCGGCATACCGGTGCTGCTCGTCGAGAACTGGCTGCCGGGCGCAGGCATCGATGTCATTGCCCAGGATAGTTTCGGCGGGGCCGTGCTGGCGGCCAAACACGTCGCCTGTCATGGACGCGGGGCTATTGCCTGGCTGGGCTATCCGGCCGAGGCCGCCGGGTTGCATGTCATCGAACGGACCTCGGGGGCCATGGGAGGCCTGGCCTGGGCCGGCAAGAGCGTGCCGGCCGACCTCCGCGTCGAGGTCCCGTTCGATGATGCCGATGCGGCGGCGGGGGCGGCGCGGCGGCTGCTTTCCGGCCCCCGCCGGCCGGGGGCGATCCTCGCGCTCTGGCAGCCGCTGGCCAGGGCGGTGGCCGAGGCCGCGCGAGCCCTGGGCCTGGTCCCCGGCGGCGACTTCGACATGGTCGGGTGGTGGACGGAGGAGGACTACGAGGACGGCTACCTCCCGATTTTCGCCGGCGGACCGACGCCCCCCGTGGTCGTCTGGAGCCTGGCGCACATGGCGGACAACGCCGTGGCCAGGATGGAGGAACGCCGCGCCCATGCGGAGCTGCCGCCGATCTGCGTGCGGATTCCCACGTGCCTGAGATTGGCCGGCGAGAACAGAAAAGGAGCCTGATCATGGTACGCTTCAGCATCCTGCCCGCAGTGCTCTGCTGTCTGATGGCCCCGGCCGCCGTCGGCGAACCGCCGATCCTGAGCGAGGAGAGCGTCTGGCGGGCCAGCTTCAAGATGGATACGCCGGTGGTGCGCAGCGAGGCTGGTCTCGAACCCTGCCGCGCAAGCCATTCGTACAAGTACGGAGCCACCGCCTGCGCCTCGCCGCAGATTCCAGCCGGCTGGAACGCGCCGGAGTTCGACGACTCGGAGTGGCCCCACTGGCAGCCTGCCGCCGATCGCGGGCGCAAGAGCCAAAGCCTTTTCATCTATGGCTTCGACGACGCCGGCGCACCCAGCCCCGGCGTGAGCGGCATTTACATGCGGGGCCGCTTTCTGGTGGCCGACCCGGCCGGGGCCGGCAACTTGAAACTGTCGCTGGCCTATCGCGGCGGCGCGGCCGTCTACCTGAACGGCAAGGAGATCACCCGCGACCATCTCCCCAAGGGCGAACTGACGCCGGAGACGGTGGCCGAGGACTATCCCGCTGAAGCCTTCTTCAAGGACAACAAACAGCCCATCCAGGCGAACCGCGGGGACCCCGAAAAATGCAAGGATCAACTCGAGAAGCGCGTCCGCAGCCTGGAGGTTTCCCTGGACGGAAAGCTCCTCAAGGCCGGCGTCAACGTCCTGGCCATCGAATTGCGCCGGGCACCCTATCCAAAGAACAGCATCGAGAAGGACGGCCTCAACTATATGTGCTCGTGGGGGACCTGCGGGCTGGTGAGCCTGGCATTGAGCGGTGCGAAGGGAGTCTCGGCCGATGCCGGCCAGCCACAGGGGGTCCGGGTCTGGAACCGCCCGACGGGGCAGGAGCTCAGCGCCGCGTCGGCGGGGAACCCGGGCGGCGTGCTCCATCCCATCCGGCTGGCCGGGGCCAGGAACGGCGCCTTCTCCGGCCAGGTGGTGGTGAGCTCCCCGGCCGAGCTGAAGGGCGTCAAGGTCGTCGCCTCCGACCTCAAGAGTGCAGATGGCGGTTCGCCCATCCCGGCCGCGGCGATCCAGGTGCGCTATTCGCTCGCTGAGGAGGGCCGGTTCAACGGCCTGGATGATGCTCCCGGCGTGCTCCCGGCCATCGACAAGGCCGGCGGCGCCGCCGCCCAGCCGGTCTGGGCGACGGTTCGGGTGCCGCGCGACGCGAAGCCCGGCCGGTACGCTGGGAAGCTGACCATCGAGGCCAACGGCCAGAAGGCCGCCGAGGTGCCGCTGGAGATATCCGTGGCCGACTGGACTATTCCCGATCCGAAGGAGTTCCCGGGCTTCATCGACGTCATCGACTCGCCCGAGACGTTGGCGCTGAAGTACAAGGTGCCGATGTGGTCGGAGGAGCACTGGAAGCTCCTCGACCGGAACTTCGAGCTGATGGGCGGGCTCGGAGCCAAGTGCCTCTACCTCCTGCTGCTGCCCGGGACCTACTTCGGCAACGAACATTCCATGGTCCACTCGATGAAGCAGCCGGACGGCAGCTACCAGCATGACTTCAGCGCCCTCGAGAAATACCTGGACGCGGCCCTGAAGCACATGCGGCCCGAGGTGGTGGTCGTCGACCTGTGGGACCGGCGCTTCGGGATGGTCAACTATACCGGCCGGGCCGACCAGCAGGCCGAGCAGGACAAGGGCGTGGCCATCACGCTCAAGGACCCGGCCACCGGCAAGCTTTCGATCGGCGAGGGGCCCAAGTGGGGCACGCCCGAGGCGCGCGAGTTCTGGAAGCCCGTGGTCGAGGGCCTCAAGGAGCGGCTGGCCAAGCGCGGCCTCGGCAAGGCGCTGGTCTGGGGGCTGGCCTCGGACCGCCGCCCGCGCAAGGAGACGGTCGAGGACCTGAAGGCCCTGGCCCCCGAGGTGGAGTGGAGCTGTCATGCCCATCCCTACACCGGCAAGATCCACGGACAGCGGGTGGGCTACTTGGTCCACGTCTGGGGCTCCCCGCAGATCAACTTCAACACGATTGCCGACCGGAAGACCGGTTGGGAGACGGACAGGGTGATCGCCACCTTCCCGCGCATGTCCTCCGGCGGAGTCGGCGCCATCTACGACGGGACCAGCCCGCTCAAGTACCGTGCCGGCATCGAGGGCATGATGATCTGCGGTTACCGCGGCCTGGGCCGGGTGGGCGGCGAGTTCTGGGACGTGGCCATCGACGCCAAGGGCCGCGCGAAGAGCGTCCTGCGCACCACGCCGGACGTGGGCGAGACCTGGGGCATCGGCTTCGAAGCCGCCATCACCCAGATCTTCGCCGCCGGCCGGAACGGTCCAGTCGCCACAGCGCGCTCGGAGATGTTCCGCGAGAACCAGCAGGAGATCGCGGCGCGTGTCCTCCTGGAGAAGGCCCTGAAGGACCCGGCGCAGAAGGCCAGGCTCGGCGAGGCGCTGGCTGCGAAATGCCAGGGCGTCCTCGACGAGCGCGGGCACGCCATGGTCGCCGGAGGGGCGAGCCCCAACTGGCTCTACTACCAGCAGGGCCTGCGCGAGCGCGCCGAAAGGCTCTTCGCCGCGGCGGCGGAGGTTGCTGCCAAGGCTGGCAGATGAAAAGGCGGGAAGGCATGAAGATGAAGATCATTCTTGCGGCAGCTGTCCTGGCCGGCCTAGTGGCCGCCGCGGCGGCCGCCGAGCCGGTCCACCAGCCCAACCCCAAGCTGGCGGCGCTGCCGGTCAATACCTGGGTGCGGGTGGCTGACAAGCAGCCGGCGCCGGACGGCATCCTGGCGTATGCCGGCGGGGTCTTGGATAGCGAACACAACGTCTACCTGCTCTTCGGCGGCGGGCACGGTGACTACTGGGGCAACGAGGTCTGTGCTCTGGACATGAAGACGCTCGCCTGGAAGCGGATGTACGAGCCGGACGCCAGGGAACGCTACACCAACGACAACATCGACAACGTCAAGGGCAAGCTCAAGGACTCCGACAAGCCCTACACCCGGCACAGCTACCAGATGCTGACCTTCGTGCCCACGGCGAAGAAGATGTTCGTCTGGTCCGGGTGCGGTCCGGGCTGGGGCAAGATCGCCCCGACCTGCCCGGCGCCGCCGGACGCCTGGTACTATGACTACGTCGCGAACAAGTGGGAACTGCTGGCCACTGACGGCCCGAAGACCGTCGGCGGCGGCACCTGCTACGATCCCAAGCGCGACGTGGTCTGGGCGCTGCCGGGGACGAGCTGGCCCAAGCTCTGGAAGTTCGATATCAAGACCGCCAAGTGGAGCGCGCATGCCATGAAGCCGGACTCCAGCGCCACCTGCCACCTGGACCTGGTCTACAGCCCCAAGCGCGACCTGATCGCCGCGGCGGTTGGCGAGCAGAAGAAGGCCTACCTCATCAACCCGGAGACCTTCGCCGTCGAACAGCCGGACACCTCGCTATACAAGCCGCACGGCGGCGGCGGGATGGTCTATCTCCCGGATCAGGACGTGGCCATCAACGTCTTTCAGGCCGGCGGCGTGCTCGACTTCGAAACGAAGAAGTGGTACCCGCTCGTGCCCGAGAAGACCTTCGAGGGTAAATCCTGGATCTACGGTAACTGCAACTACTCGCCGGTGGACAAGGTGATCCTGATCGTCAACGCCAAGGGCACCTGGGCCTACCGACCGCCGGAGAAGTTCGACTTCAAGGCCCTGGCGGAGAAGGCCGCGGCGGCCGCCCAGCCGCCGGCACCCAAGAAATAGGCGGCGGGGGACGACGCATGGCTGCGCAGTTCCTGATCGAGAATGGTTACTGCCAGGCGCTGCTGGCCGGGAACGCTCTGGCCACGCACGACTTGGAAGCGGCGTATTTCGGAACGGGGTTGGGGCAGGACATCTACACGCAGGTGCTGCAACCCAAGGGGCACTACAACCACCTTATCGTACTGAACCGGGCCCGGCGGGCCGGCTCGCTCGGCAGGCTAATCGAGGAACTGGACATTGCAGACGGCATCATCTGGGCCTGTGAACAGAACGATGTGCCGTACGTCCTGGCCGGTTCGATCCGCGACGACGGTCCGCTTCCTGGAGTGTTTGCCGACGTCTATGCCGCGCAGGACGCCATGCGCTGCCATGCCAGGAAGGCCACCACGGTGATCGCCCTGGCCACCCAGCTTCACTCCATCGCCTTCGGCAACATGGTACCGAGCTACCGGGTGATGCCGGATGGCGCGATCCGGCCTGTGTTCTTCTACATCGTGGACATGAGCGAGTTCAGCGCCGACAAGCTCGCCAACCGCGGCTCGGTCCAGGTCAGCGCCATACTCACCAACGTCCAGGACTTCATGATCAACCTCGGCCGCAACCTCGTGCTGCCCATGCGTGACGGGGCAGACGCTGAAAGGAAGACCCCATGACGAAGACTGCATCTGTACTGGTCTGTGCTCTGCTACTGGCCGCCGGTGGTGTCCCGGCGGGCGAGGGTTCCCTGGCCGCTCCCGTTTCGCTCGAGACCCGCTGGTGGAACGAGCACGAGTTCGCCTGGCGGTTGGCCGAGGCGGCGGGTCTGCGCTGGGCGATCGTCGACGGGATCTCCGGGCGCGCCCGCGCCGGCGGCGAGAACGTCCCGGCATCGAAGCCCGCCGCGGACTTCGAGAAGGGCACGGGCATCCGGGTGGAACTGATTGGCGGCGTGCTGGTGGCACACCGGCCGGACGAGGCCAAACGGAAGGAGCTTGAGGCCAGGCTCGCCGCGGGCGGGGAAGAGGCGGTCCGGGCGGCTTGGCTTCTGGGCCACCTCAAGGACGCCCGCGCCTGGTCAGCATTGGCCAAGGCTGCCGCGGGGAAGGACGTGGCCGTGGCGCTCTCGGCTGCGCACGCGCTGCGGCGTCTGGACGGCGAGGAGGATTTCAACATTGTCCGCTGGGTCGCCAGCGACAAGCTCTACTCCCAGGCCTCTCCCCGCGATGCCGGACTCTGGCAAGTGCCGCTGGGCGCGGCCTTCCCCGACCCGGTGCCGGCGGCGGCTCTCGAAGCCCTGGCCGGTTCGTCCTATGTGCCCCTGCGGGAGGCGGCAGCCCGGCTCGCCGCCGGCTGCGGCGCGGGGCAGGCAATTGCGAAGAAGCTTTCGGGCGACCCCAGCCTGCTGGTGCGCCAGGCGGCTGCCCGGACGCTGCGCCGCTGGGAAAGTCCGAAGCCCGTTTCGCGGCCCATCCAGAAGCCCGACCTGGCCAAACGTTGGGAGGCCACGGTCCGCGATGAAATCGGCACACGGGATTCGGGTCCGTTTGTAGCTGCCTTTGGGACTGACGAGGATATCGTGAAGCTGATCGATCTGTGCAGAACCACCAAGAGCGAACACATCCGGATCCGGGCAAAGAAAGCCCTGGCGGACTACTCCGGCGGCTCCGCGGCGACGGAATTTTTCCGCCACCTGGCGAGTTCCGGCGAGCCTTGGCCTGCCGCCAACCACCTGGGAAGCTCCGCTGATGTCGGTAAACGCGCACTGGCGGCGGTATGCGACGGCGAAGCGTTGGCCAAAGAACTTGGCCCGCGGCTGGGCGTCGAGCGCTGGATGCTCCATTCGGAGTTTCTGCTGGCGCGGTTCTCCGGACCGCCAGCCCTGCCGCATCTGGAGAAGTTCCTGACCGTCCGAGGCTTCTCGGTACCGCTGGTGGTCGGCTATGTCGGTGGGCCGGACGCAGTAACCATGATCGCGCCGCTGCTGGACTCGAAGGATCTCTCCGCGGCCACAGCCGCCGCGCGAGGGTTGGGCGAGAGCGCCCAACTGGCGGCGGTCCAGCCGCTGATCCAGGCGCTCTCTAGCTCGAACCGCGTGGTACGGAGCCGCGCGGCACTGGCGCTCGGGCGGATCGGCGGGCCGGACGCGGCCAAGGCGCTGGCCGCGATCATCGAACGGGAGAAGGAATACCTGCCCAGGAGATCGGCCTGGGCGATGCTCAGGGAGATCGAAGCGGGAAGAAAGGAACATGCGGAATTGATCGCGCGCGCCAAAAAGGAACTGGACGAATTCGTTCCCGCCTATAATCCGGTCAACCCCCAGTTCGGCGCCGATTTCCCGACCGGCAAGGTGGTCGTTCTCGACAGGGCGGTGAGCGTCGCCTCGTTCGGGGAGACCCGCTGCGCGGTGGATGCCCGTGTGGGGGTGTGGATACGCTACGGCGGCTGCGACATGTGCTATTCGAACGAATGCATCGGCTACGATCCGGCCAGCGGCAAGCAGTTCATCATCCGTCCCAACGAGGTGTCCGGCCTGTTTTTCAACGAAACCCGGGCCGGCGCCGGCTGTTCGCGGGGGTTGGTCTACTGCTGGCACTCGCGCCGTTTCTGGATGAACAACGCGACCGGATTCCCCACGGACATGACGCGCCGCACTGATGCCTCCACCTACGACCTAGCCCTGGACCGGTTCGACGGCCACTGGCCCCAGACCACGGTCAAGACCGGCGAGGGGCCGAAGTGGTACATCGCCGACTCCCGGCGCGGGCATGTCTATAACGAGTTCATGGGGCCGGTCACCGACGTGATAGACACCCGGACAGCGAGTCTGATCAGCCTGCCCTTCAAGGGCCTGCCGCGCCTGCAGGCGTTCTATGTATTCGATGCCGCCGGATACGACCCGGTTGCGGACCTTGTGCTGCGCGAGGTCAAAAACCACAAGAAGCATACCGGGCAGCCGCCGGAGAATTTCGGCGTGTGGCTGATGGATCCCGGGACGGGCACGGCTCGCAAGTCCAAGAGCCCGTTGCCCGAAGGGGAACGCGGCAGCCAGGGTCTGCAGATGGTCTTCGACTCGTTGAATCGCGATCTGATACTCCTGCGTTCGACCGGCGCCTATGCCTATGACAGGGAGACCGACACGTGGCGCAAGGCTGCCGACGGCAATTTCGGGGTGACCGTTTTCGACTTCGATCCGCAGCACAACGTCTTCATCGGATTGAGGTCCAACCAAATGGTCGCCTTCCGGCTGAAGAACGTGCCCGTCGGCACCAAGGCGTTCTTCGGGCCGGACGCCGGAGCGCCGCCTGCGGAGGACAAGTGAGCTACTTCCCGGCCTCGGCGACGTTTCCGAGCGCGCTGCGGTTCGAGGAGTCGTCGAAGCTCCGCACCGCGAAGCTCTTCGCCGCGGCGGCCGCCGAGCCGTTCCACCAGCCCAATCCCAAGCTGGCGGCGCTGCCGGTCAATACCTGGGTGCGGGTGGCTGACAAGCAGCCGGCCCCGGACGTTCACCTCTTGAGTTCGACGACCTCAACGGACTTGACGCTCGGGGGGGGCATACCATGCTCAGAGGAAAAGCAGCTTCTGTCATGCCCCGTGCGGGGCCGGAGGCGGCAATCAATCAATGACGACCGGCTAACACTACAACGCTACCTCCGAGCGGAAGCACTTCTTGAGGGTGGAGACGCGAATGCCGAGGCGGCGGAGACGGCGGAGGGTGCGTTTGCGGTGGGCTATGGCGGCACGGCGGGCGGTGGTTTGCCAGTAGGCTATCTTGGCGGCGACTTTGCGCAGCCGTCTGCGGCGTTCAGCTCTGGGCTGGGCAGGGTCAAGCTGCGCTTCGCGTTCCACAGTCCAGGAGGAAGGACGGCCGCTCCGCGGTTCGTCGAAGATGGCGAATGGGGTCTTCTCCCTCTGGTAACGATCGATCCAACGGTAAACACTCTCCCGTCCTGCGTTCAAC
>Ga0302238_1000803_pt1 | contig 29408 bp, 27 predicted proteins | sample AAG_UR_Asn_MG_FD_193527 | JGI IMG/M metagenome (GOLD analysis project Ga0302238, IMG submission 193527) | Enriched activated sludge microbial communities from anaerobic digester in WTTP, New Holstein, Wisconsin, United States - AAG_UR_Asn | ecosystem: Engineered > Bioreactor > Anaerobic >... | reverse complement strand
TGCCTGTACAGTACTGTCTTGGGTTGCAGAGCAGGTTATAAAAGCAACAGGTCGGTATGACTTGGTTGTAGATGCGCCTGGTGGTAACTACGCAGATAACGGAATTTACTACTACATAAATAAGGGACAGTATTGGTTAGATATGAGGGCCGCAGAGTTTGGCCTTCGTCTTGTTCACTTGGCTACCCTTGCAGCAAATGGATCATTTATTGAGGTAGAAGGGATACGAGCTGTTGATAGAGTTTGGCTGGTTACGAGTGAAGGTGCTTTCTACCCATTGGAAGAAGTGAATATTGAGTATATTCGTAAGTTGCAAGCAGGCTCGGTTTCTGTGTCTGGAACAGGAAGCACTCCGCGGCTGTTTTCTGTACTCCCCATACAGCTGACCAGTATGTTGGCTTCGACTAGCTCATCTACGCTGGAAGCTACATACAGTGGGGTTGGCGAGTTGCATTTTGGTACTGGCCATAGGTATCGCGGTATACTGCTTTATCCACCTACATCAGAGACTACTACGATTAGAATTGAGGGCTTGTTCTTCAGCCCGAAGCTTACGTCGGATGTAGTATACTCGTATTGGTTGTGTATGCATCCTACCCTTTTGGTAGATGCTACTATATACGAGATTGTGTCGGAGTACGAGAATAAGAGCGAGATCGAGCTTTGGTTTAATCGAATTGAGCTTAGGTTAATGGAGCTGGTTAAGGATGAAATTGAGCACGAAATGCCTCGAAAAGCTACCTGGAGGAAAGGATAATGGAAGGTTATAGAGACAGGCTGGCTGCCCGTAGGGGTGAAAGAGGTAAGCGGGAGGCTACCAGAAAGGCGGTAGCTATTACCCCTACTATACTTTCTTGTAACTTAGTTTCAGGAGAGCAACCAACTTACATTTTATTTCCTTGTAATGGGGAAGTTAGCTCCACAGTGGTTATGCCGATAGGTGCTAATCCGATAACGATTACCTTCTCGGTAGGAAAGAATGGAGTTAGTAGTACATATACCTACCAAAATGATCGAGATAAGGAAAAGCCCAAGATTGTAAGTGTTCCACCCTTTGTTGTTGGTTCTGAGGAGCTGCTTACGATTACGTTAGTAGAGGGTAATGGTGCTTATGTAGGAATGCTGTTTTTCGCAGATACTGGCTTGATGACATTGTACGAGGAAGGTAAGCAAGATGCCAAACTTGAGGATATTGGAACCCCTGAAAGCGGGCTTACGGAATGACTTTAATCCCACAGCTGTAGGTGCCTTGTATGACGCTTATGGTTGTGAGAGTAAGGGGCCTGGGTTGGTAGGATACGAGTATCTTCCTTCCGTTTTCTCCGTTGCGTCTTCTGTACCTGGTAATGCATTACTGTTCAATGTTGGGGAAAATTGCTGCCTATACCATCCGAGTGGCTATTTTTATACAATAAGTAGCTCCTGGGGTGCAGTAGCTCTTTCACCTAGTGAATATAATGCGTCTTCGAGTGCTTGGACTGGCAATTTACTAGATGATACTAGCATAACATCTTCTTCTACATGGGGTATTAGTGATGGTTGGACACTTTCCTCAGAGGGGGGAGTTTATCTTAATACTGCCTCTTCTAAAATTCAATCTATCGCACAAAGTTTTACACTTTCAATCGATTCTGCTTACTTAGCAGAGGTTACTACTGAGTTTGGTGAGGATGCCAAGAACGGACTTAGGTTAGTTTTATCAGTAGAATCTGTTAATATCTACGAGTCTGGAACACACAGGTTTATTCTATCCCCAGATCCTGGTGGTATTAAGCGAGTAGTGGTTTTTGCAGATCCTGGTTGGGTTGGTAATATAACTAAGGTATCTGTAATACCCCCTACCGGTGCTACACCTATGGCTGGTAACATTATCAACTCTATCGCTGAGCACCCAAATGGGTTCTTGTGTACGGGCACAAAAAATACCTACTATTATGATAATGAGCTTGGGCTTTTTGAGGTAAAGGGAAAAGGGATAACGACAGCCTGCTCTCATACAGATGGAAGAATGTATCTTGCTGGCAAACTAAGAGAGCTGTTTTCTATAGATACCGGAGATCCTTGGGCAAGGAGATTGTTTGCGGGTGGCTTGCTTAAGCTTGATATGGGTACAGCAGGTTTGGACTCCAGGTGTATATACTGGAGCTGTATAGGAATGGATGACATTTTTCCTCTGTTCTTTCCCTATGTGGATACTGATAAGGAGTTTTTGAATAGGTGGGAGCGGAATGAATGTGGTTTTGCCTTCTGGCCCTATAATGGAGATATTTACAGGTTACATAGTCTTGGCGAAGGTGTAATGGCATACGGAGCTGGTGGTATAGCCTATCTTAGGCCAGTAGGAAGCCCAATAACTGTTAGTATAGCAGCTGTTGGGGAATATGGGCTGGCTTCTGCTACAGCTTTTTGTGGCAACTCCTACGTCCATTATTTCATAGACTATAATGATGAGCTGTGGAGAGTAGAAGCTGGGCCTAAGCTGACTAAGCTCGGTTTCAAAACATACCTTTCTACCCTTTCTACTATAAACATGGTACTTCATCCAACAGAGAACAAGGTATATATTAGTGACAGTGATACTTGTTATATGCTAGCGAACGATGTACTTGTGGAAATACCAGAGATAGTACATACTATGGTGATGAATAAGGGTAGTTTGGGTGCAATTCGTACCCTTTTAACAGACGGTTTTGAGGTGGAAACGGGCATTTTTGACTTCGATTCTAAGGACTTAAAGACAGTAAATAGAGTGGTTGTAGACGGTTTTGCTTCCGATGCTGGTTTATATGGGAAGGTATTTTTCAGGATGGATAGGGCTTCTGACTGGTCAGACACTGGTTGGATTACCTTTCCAATTGACCAGCGAGTTACAGGTCAGGAGTTTAAATTTGGTGTCAGAGCCACTCATTCTAATTCTGCCTATCTTAATTATATAGATGTAGAGTTTGATGCTGACCCGACTAGATACTCCTTAGGAGATTGGATTTCATGAGAGAGTTTTCGTATAGTATACGAGAAGGGCTTTCGATTGGCCTTCCTCCTGACTCTAGAATTGAGGTAGGAAGTCAGGCATTCACGGAGTGCACTGATTTATTGCCTAGCCCTATGCGACTTGTTGGGCTACCAGCTATTTCCTACCCCTTTGGCAGTAACACGCATAGCTCAAAGACACAGCTTTTTGAGGGGTGGCATGGATTCCTTAAATATAGTACAGCTGGAAAGGCGTCTTTTTCTCCGATAAACGAGGTTACCTACGCTTTGGACTCTGACGTTTTAACAGCTGGACAAGCGCTTTCCGCAGCTACTTATAGTAGTATGGCTACTTATAATGATTGGCTGGGTTTTGCTACGCATTTGCAGTACAAGAATACCTGGTTTTTTGGAGACTTGTATAACTTTCTTACGAACAGCGAGCTGTATGATGGATGGGTAGTAGGGACCACCGCAAACTGTGCTTGTCCTGCAGCAGTATGTACCTATATGGATAGGCCGGTGTATGCTGGCTTGCATGGTTGGGATTATCAAGCTGGTAGGACGTTTGGGGAGATATGGAACTTCTGGGAAAAGTATAAGACTGGAGAGCTTGTAACAGGTGGCTCAGGTGACTATCCACCCTGCTCACAGCAAGACTACATCATGTTTGGAGTTCCGTATGGTGGCTCTTATGACAAGCCTCTTGCTATTGATATGGCCATTCTTACTGGCTATAATAGTTCAACTATGATGCCTTTCATAAAGGATGCTATTAGGAAAAAAGCTATAACTTTCCTTCGTGTACAAGGAGCTATTGTTAGGGTTGAGCCGTTGGGGGATAGGCTTATTATCTACACAACACGTGGCTTGTATCATGCATATCCCAGGGAGGATGGTGGCTTTTCGAGTTTTGAGTTTCTAGATGTTCCTGCGATTTCGTATCAGCAACGAGCCGCTATTTGTAACACTGGGTCTACCCACTATTTTATAGATAGGCAGGGTCAGCTTTGGAAGATGCATGTTAATGCTGGGCCTAATTTGCTAGGGTATCAAGACCTTATTTCTCCCCTTCTCGGTGATACTTATCTACGCCTTTCTTATGACGCTAAGAATGACCTTCTACACATTACAGGAAATAGTACTGGTTATACGTTGCACGGAGATGGGATGTGCAAGAATAGCCAGCTTCCTAGGCAGATTTTTAACGGGTACTCAGATGTTTATGGTGTATATGGAGGTTCTAATGCCACTACCTTCTCGCTTACTTCCCATCCAAGTGATATAGCTAGGCGTGCTCAGAAGCATATACATTCTGTGGAATTAGCTTATAGAGACTTAAGTAATATTCAAGTTGCTCTTGATATTAAGTATAATTCTGAAAGCTCAGCTTGGGTGCGTACAACGGCACTTGGCCTCAATAAGGAAAGTGTGGTGTTTCCACGAGTCACTTGTACAGATTTTAGGCTGGTTATAACTGGTAGCATAGATGATGTGAAAACTGCTACGCTGGATAGAATAACAGTAAGGTGGAGACCTACAGACAGTAGATATATAAGGGGTCTTACAGACCAGCATGAAAGTTTTACTAGGAGAAGGGAAGAGCAATCTTATGAGTGAGTATAAGTTTTACCAAGCACCCGCAAACTTTGCCGAAAAGCATTGGGATATTATTGGTACTTATATGATGAATGCTCTTCCAGCCTTTGCTGATAAAGACGAGACTACTAGAGTATCCTTATTGGAAGCAGTGGTAAAAGAGATTATACAAGTATGGATAGTTATCCCGACAGCTCCTGCTCGGTTAGGGGATATAGCAGCTATATTCACAACTTATATAGCAGAGGATGGAATTACAGGGGAAAAGAGGCTCGTTGTTTATACGGTAACTTCTAATGCAGGAAATCTAAAACCCTCTGTGTATGTAGAAGGGAAGGATAAGCTAATTGCTTATGGTAAGGGGCATGGCTGTACCAAACTTGTAACTACAACTGAGTCTGATATACTCATAGAAAAGGCGCGCCATTTGGGAGGTAAAATTCATCATTTGGCCGTATGGGAGATATAACATGGGTGGTACTCCTCCTAGTGGTTACGAAGGCCCACATATGGGCTTTCATATGCATATGCTTAGTGGTTTAACAAGTTCCAGTGGTGCTGATTCCTGGCTTATAATAGAATCCAGTACGGCTCCTGGTGATAGTGTACAAGGTATTATATGGGACTTGCTAACCATGAATACCTGTGGAGATAACCCATACCACGGAGTTACCTTATACTCAGCCACAAGTAGTGGGCAACCATTTCAAACCTTTTTGGATAAGATAAATGTGGCATCTTGCTACCTTACAAGTATCCATTCGTTTTCCTCTGATACCACAACGGTAGCCGACTGGGCCACTGATTTTGCTACCTTGTATGGTACTATGTCCTGTAACTTTTCTGAGCCTTCCATGACAAGTCCTATTGCTGCGTTGGAAGCTGGTACTTGGAGTCGTATGCTAAGGGAGATCGCTAACCTTAATGCAGCCTACTCCCAAGTGAATGCAGTATTTACTTCTAGTCGAATTTTAGCACAGGCGCTTATGGTTAGGGATGTCGGTAGGAGCTTGGATGAGCAGGAAGCCAAGCTTTTGATTGAGCAGGAACGTATGGGCTTTGAGCGGGATAAGCAAATTGTTGAGTCAGCCAGAATAGGAGCTACACAAACTATCGAACTTGATGTGAATAAAGTGGCTAGGATGGTTGAGCTTGACCTCAATAAATTCAAGGCATATGCGTCTGTGGCGGAGCTATATAAGGTTGCTTCCGAACTTAAAACCACTTATGAACGCGCATATATAGACGATACTGTCCAGTTCGATTTACAAGATACCCTTTGGGATGCGAACTTGCTTAAGTTTACAGAGCAGGGTCTTGGGTCTATCGGTGGCCTGAATCCTATGCCTGAAAAGCCAAGTCCTATTTTGCAAGCATTGCATCTTGCTTTTGCTGGTTTCAGTGCGGTTGCTCCATTACTTCGATAAGCATTGTGTATTTCTGTAATTTGTTCATGGGTCACAAATTACAGAAATCATATAGGAGGTAGCGAAATGAGTCCAGGTGAATGGGCAATGCTTTTTGCAAACCTGAGTGCTGTTACTGCGCAGAATAGAGAAGAGCTAGCTGCTTCAGAAGCACTAATGGAAAATGCCGATGCTGTGATGGCAAGTGAGTATCAGAAAGCTATGGATAAAGCTAAGCCAGGGGCGGCGGAGCAGATACTTCCTACCGTAGCAGGGATTGCGGCTGCACCTCTTACTGCTGGCATGTCTATTCCGGCAGCTATGGCTGCTACTGGTGGAATGGTAGCAGCTAGTCATGCTGGGGGGCAGCTTATTGATAAAGGTAGGGTTGATGCAGGACGTGCCTTAACGGCTGGCGCTATAAGTGGTGCTACAGCTGGTCTTAGTAGAGGGGTACTAGACCGGTTTGGGAATAAAGCTGCTACTATGAAGGATGCGAGAGTGGCTGAGGGCGCGGAGTATGCTGCACTTGAGGAAGGTACTAGGTCTCCTGGGCTAGTTGAGCAAGCTATACCGAAGGCTGGCTTTAAGGAAAGGCTGTACGCTGGCCTTTCTAGCGATGCTAGTCGTGCTGCCTTATCACGAGCAGTAGACAATATAGCTATGCAGTATCTTAGACCTGGTGCTCCTGATGTAGCCATCCCAAGAGGGCTTAGGCCACAAACCCAACTTGCTATCCAACAGCAACGTATGGAGCAGCAGCAAATGGCTGACCAGGCTGCTTATCAGCAAGAAATGCTTGGGCTGCAAAAGAGCGAACTTGGTTTGCGTGAGAGTGAGATGACCCAACGTGGTGAACTTGCGGAAGCGGAGATGACGCAGCGTGAAAAGCTTGCACAGGCAGAAATTGATGCTAGAGCCACTGAGGGTAGACTTGATAGAGAGGCTAACATAAACGAGATACAAGAGAGGGGTAAGGTCGAGAGACAACAAATGCTATTTGGAAATAAACTTACAGAAGATCTATACGAGAAATACCCTAGTGCAGTACCAGGGGCTGGAAGACGTGGTGCTGGTGCTGGTGGTGGTAGAGGGGGAGGTGGTGGAAGGTCAGGCGATGGCATTATTACTCGACAGGAGTTTGCTTTGCGAACGCTTAGAGGGACGGTTCGTGATGATAATGCTGTCATAATACCAGGAGAAGAAGGTAGTGGTGCTGATACGGGAGTTTGGACAGACCCGAATACAGGTGAGACAAGATTCGCACAGATTACTTACGATCCTGCTAGTGGGATTCCTCAGATAGTACTTGAATCAACACCGGCACCAGCACCACCAGGATCGCCGGGAACCCCACCAGCTCCTGAAACCCCACCAGCACCTGGGCCAGTCTCCGTAAGAAGCCCAGAGGAGAAAGCGGTAATAGACGAGATAGAGTATTATAGGAAAGGGCTACAGACTAAGGCAGCACATGAGGGCTATATAGATTCTCCTAATGACGCCACTTACTTAGATCACCTTAAAGGCCAAGCGAAAGGCATAGGTGCGTATTATAAAACGAGTTGGAATGTTTCCTATGCTCGTGAGAACCTTGATAAGGTTGCACTTTATCAAACTCGTGGCGGTGTTGATAGGGAGCTTCCTCTTTCTTCGGTTCCAGCAGTAGCGAAGCGGTATGGTATGTCTGTACCAGAGTTTTTGAAAGCTATACGTGAGTCTGGTGGGTATTTACCGGGTTCAGAAGAACATGGTAATGAGCGTTTTGGTGTTTATGGCTCGCCTGTTTGGGCGGATATTCAAAAGCGCAAGAAAACTCAACGATAGGCAACAGGTTTGCAAGTACTAGGGTGAAAATAAATGCCAGAGCAAAACAGAAATCTAGTTCAGGTACCACTTTCCCAGCTTAATGAATACCTGCAAAAAGGGTATAGGCCAGCTCCACTGCAACAATATGAGCTAGAAAACACTATGCCACGGGAAGAAGAGATGGGGCTAATGGGCTCTGTTGGCCGTGGCCTTGTTGCTAGTGGGTTGGATGTAGTAGGAGCTGGTGCTAATTGGTCTCGGGCTGCTGCGCAAATTACCAAGTTGCAGCCGTTAGAAGATATAGGGTTCTCTGTAGATAAATACGTAGATGACCTTATAGCCAGGAAGTTTTCCTTGCCACCGGATGTGAAAGACTTTGACCCTACAGATTCAAGATGGTGGGGGTATCACATAGCAAGAATGGCTCCACAAATTGGTGTGCAGTATGGAATTATGGCTGGCTTAGCTGCTTTTGGTGTACCTGCTCCTATTGGTATGGCCCTAGGCGCCGGCTTTGGCGGGTTTATGGAAGGTGCAGGAGCTATTGAGGAGTCTCTTGCTAAGGGTGATAGAGGATGGGCACCTATTACAAAGGGCCTTGGAATGGGTAGTGCTGCCATTCTTACCAACTACATTTCTATGGGGAATGTTGGAAAGATAGGTGGTAGTGGCATTTTTGGAAAGCTGCTTCGCATGTCGGTAAGTGGCGGTTGGGAGATGGGGACGGAAGCAATTGAGGAACCAATAAACGACCTTATTGTTTATGGTAGACTACAGCCCAACCTGTTAAAGCGGATGGCAATTGTAGGACTACCTTCCTTCGTACTTGGTAGTGGCACTCACGTTATTTCCAGAATTGGGAAAGCCGATCCAACCACAAAGCCGCCAGATCCTACAAAGGGTTTTACAGCAACTGGTAAAGGGGGAGTTCCTGTATATAGTACAGGTGAGCCTATTCCAGCTCCTGCTGCGGGGACAGGACTAGATGATGTTCCTCCCGATGGTGGTGGAGGTGGTGGGCCTGTTCCTCCTTGGATGATGAGAAGTGTTGAGTATGCTGGAAAGTTAGAACCTGAAAAATATCCACCTATTCGTCTGCCAAACGGGAGGATGGCTCGCAATCCTGAAGCTAGCAAAGCTCAGGCTCGGATACTTATAAGGAAGGCACAGCACGCGAGGCTTGTTAAGGAAGCTGTCGAAGATGGGAAACAGGTTCCTCCGGCCGTACTTGAGGAATATGCAACTGGCCCAAACAAAAGGGACTGGGCTGTAATTGCATATCGGAAAGCTTTGGGCCTGAACCCGATTACTCCTACCACAGAACCTACAGAATCTACCACAGAACCGACCACAGAACCTACCGCAGAACCTACAGAATCCACAACAGAGTCTGCCGCAGAGCCTACAGCTGCTCCTACCGCAGAACCTACCGCGGAACCTGGTATAGAACCTACGACTACCTCTACTGAAGATCTTGCTATAAATTATATAGAAGCCATTGAGGCCGCAGAGACTAACCTTCCAGACGAGACTTTTGCTAGCCACCTTACTACCAAAGAGCAAGAGATTATTATTGGTAACGAGTTGTTACAGAGCCAGCCAGATCTTACTCCTGATGAGTTCGATGCGATAGTAGATGACCTTATTGCACAAGGAGAGCTAAGCCCTGATACCCTTAAGTCTGCCGAATGGCTTTTAATAGCTGAATTTATTAGAGCTGGGAATAACTCTTTTGATATTGGTCAACTTGTAGCAGATGCTGTTAATGCTGCTCGACCCAACCAAACAGGTATGAATAGTATATCCTATATGGATGCTATGAAGCTGAAAACCTTGGTTGAGCAGGTTATTGGTGTACAAATAGATACCAGCACATTCATAAAAGATGTAGCTAGTAGTAATGCATTAAATATAAGAGCTCCTCACTTTATACCAGGCGTAACAAAGGTTTTCACACCAGAGCTAGAAGCGCAACTGATTAAGTTTTTTGGCCACCGACTTACTACCGAACATCAACGTTCTACACTTCTTAACCTTTTGGAAAAATTAGTGTGGAATGCTATGCACGCTATTGGATATGATCCTGCTAAATACTTTAGAGAATCCTTTTTAGGTTTGCATACTATACTATATGGAGGCAGTTTAAGTGCTCTTGGCTTGCCATACGACAAAATTGGTTTTGGAGGTACCTGGAACGCTTTTGCTAGTGCCCCAGGTACTATGCCAGTATACCAAGACGAAAATTATATAATGGACATAACTAGAACTATGGATCCAAGGCCTGCTAGCAGTGTGAACCAAGAAGGTGCAGCTGTTACTGCGCCTAATCTATTAAGCAAACTAACTTCTTACATAGGTGTTAGGGGAGGTGTAAGTACACCTCATATATTGTTTCATGAGATGGCACATATAATTGAGACGTTTAATGGAGTTGACATTCCTGAGTTCAGATATAGCCCTTTGGCAGCAGCACTAAAACGTGTATACGGGAGCCCTAGTCAGGCAGGGTATTTCGGTAATAAGAGTCTAGGAGGTAATCTATCAGAAGATTTTGCAGAATTTTTAGAATATTATACATGGAGCGAGGATCACGGCCTTGGCAAAACTGGTGACCCTATTACTGACAAGCTGGCAGAGGAGTTTTTAGCCTTTCAAAAAGTTATGCGAGAGGTATATAAAGAAAGGCCTCCAAGCAACGTAGCAATTCATCAGTCTCCCTTTATGGATGCTGTTATGCGAGCTTTATTTACAGGCGATAGCATAACTGTCCTTTTTGACAAAAGTATACCTGTACATGCGGGTCCTCCTTCTGCCAATCCCAAAAGGCCAATAGCAGGTATGCGTAGAACGGGATTAAAAACTTACCGGAGTGCATTTGCACAGCTAGATATTTTAAAAAGTAGAGCTATGTCGTGTAAAGCCCTTTGTACACCTAAGGCACTACGCACCTTCAGAAAAAATATAACTACGGCTTTGAAGAGTGGTCTACGAAGTGATGTTAGAGATAACCTCCCAAGCACAGGTACAAACTCAATACCTCATGTATTAGATGCACTGTTAAAATACGCTAGGGGAGCTGAAAAGTTACTAAACTGGATGGAGTATTTTATAGCTGATATTGAATCGAGTGTTAATAATGCAGATCCAGGGCGTTATACCGCAGAGGATATTAAAACTATCAATGCAGAGTTGTCGGAGTATAGAGAAGCAGCTGCCGAGTTTAGAAAGAAATTTGTAGGAATGCTTGAAAAGGAGTTTAATAAGTTAGAGCAGGCTAATGGTGGATCTCGGGTGTTTAAGGAGCTGGCTATTGCAAAAGCCATCAAGGCTCATACCTTTCCAAAAAAAGCAAACCTTCCGTCAATAACCGAACTTCCTAGTGCAGAAGAAGATTTAACCCCTAGCGATATGGAACTTCGTAGAAAGGATAGGTTAGTAAAGAGGTTTGCTAGAAAAGCTATAACAGTAGCACAATTAAATGATCCTAAGTTCATAGCGGAACGTGATGCTAAGATAAAACAGTACATTCATGCTGGTTTCTTACCTGAAGAGACTTTGACAACGGAGAAAATAAAAGCAATTGTGCAGGGTGTAAAACAGTACCTTTCTACTTCTACTTCCACTTCTATTTCTGCTCGTGATGTACTTTCTGAGTTAGCAAGGCAGCTTGTTACACATGACCAGGCGCCTAAGACTTCCGCAGACATACACTTGGGACCAGATCCAGCCACCAAGGAGCCTGTTATTCTCAAAAGTCCCTTGACTCGTTTAACCTTTGAGGATGCCACTATTTTGCATAGGCTGTTACGGGATAACTTTGCTAAGCCTGGTACGAAGGAATGGGAGTTTAATTACTTTTTAGAGCAGGTTGGCGAGCTAAATCGAGCAAGCCAGCCATCCTCACCAAAGAATACCTACAGACTTGCTCTTGACATAAAGATGCCTGCTGCTCCTAATTATGCCCTGCCAAAGCCGGACTATGTATTACCCTTTGGAGTACGAAAGCAAATAGAGCATCTCTTAAATCGTAGTGCTGTGCACTCTAAGAAAGCTATTGAAGCTTGTATACGTACCCTAGATAGGTATTATCATAATATCCTTTCTGGTAGTAATATTGAAAACCCAAGGGCTTTTTTGCGTAAATATTCTCATGACTTCTGGAGAAGCCCTGGAGCTGTAGCACCACAGGATTTAAACTCAACTATGCCATCAGTTCCGGAGGGCTATGCCTTTCCGGAGGGGCCAAATGTATACAATGCTAACTCGTTCGATACTAGCTTTGATGGCTTTATGGGAGTGGTTACCAAGGATGTTAGTTTCACAACACTTATACATGAGACTACTCAGTATATCCAATCCGTAGCTGATAAAGTTCCAGGGTCTCAGCTTGGAGCAGCCCTTAAACGTATACATGAAAGTAGTATGTCTTACCGTACAAAGGCTCAAGCTGAAGATATGTCCTCTCTTATGGAATCTTTGATACTCAATGGTACCTTTTTGCGGTTAAATGGCCCCGACTTAGATCCAATACTGCAAAAAGACTTACGCATAATTCGTGATGAACTTCTGGCTTATTTTAACATAGCCAGGATAGCAGTGACTCCATCAGCACAAGCTACATTTCTTATGAATGCCCTTCTTGGAGGGGAGAGCATAATGCCATTTGTATATGATCTCGATTCTTCTTCGGGTTCCTCTCAGGAATTACAACTTCCCTCAGATGAATCACTAGACCCCGATTTAATTAGGCAAGATGATATACTAGATATAGTAGGCAAGCCGACTGACCCAGATTTAATTAGACAAGATGATATACTGGGCATAGTAAACAGGCCGATTGACCCCGATTTAATTAGACAAGGTGATATACTAAATATAGTAAACAGGCCAATTGATCCCGATTTAATTAGACAAGGTGATATACTGAATGAAGTAGGCGAACCGATTGACCCCGATTTAATTAGACGAAATGCAGATTTGGCTGCTAGAATTGGTGCTGCCGTTACCGCAAGAGAACTTGTAGAGTCTTTCAAGAAAGGCCCAACTCAACGTATTGTTGATAAGTCTGGCAGGCCATTCAACCTTCGTACTGTTGCGGGGCAAAAAGGGTTTCTTGCTTCCCTCCATACCCCTGGGCATTGGGATGAGTGGGCCGCTTCTGGTCGTGAACTTGCTATTGCTCTTGTAAACGAGGGGAATCCAGTAGACATAATAGCTGACTGGATTAGTAAAGGCAGGGCTATGAATACTCGTATCATGTCTGCCTTGCATCATATTAAACTTCTACTTTCCCATACCCTACCTCCTATCAATGAGGCTGAGGATGAGATAATTCGCCAAAACTTTGCTATTCCAGGTAGAGTAGACTTTGTCAATGAGTTAGTCATGCGAGTTAATTCAGAAGCTGGTAGAACGTTAAATGAAGCTAAGCGGCAGGCTCAGTTACGAGAGGCTGTTATAATGCTAGATGGCCTTCTTTCTACAGGAAGACTACTTACTGAACTTAGGTCAGACAGCCCTGTGTACCTTGAGTTTCGTGAAAAGCTTATTGAGTCTGAAGAACCTATGGAGGAGCTAAACAAGTTCCTGCAACTATATGAAAAGAGCAAGGTAACACATAACATTATAATGTCCTTGTTCTACAACAGTCTGCTTTCTAATCCCAGCACCCATGTAGCTAATACCTTGTTTAATGGAGTTTGGGGGTTAGCCCTTTCTCCGCATAGAGCTGTTGTAGGTATGGTTGACTCGGTATGGTCTGCTGTTACAGGCCGACCTCGTACCATATTTGCTGGTGAGGGACTTTCACTGCTTCGCGGTTATGCAGCCCACTTTCGTGATCCTGAGTGGAATAAGGCCTTCAAAACTATGTGGTCTCGGGAGGGTATGATAGACTCCATCACAAAAACTGAGGAGGAGATGGGTCTCGTATATCGCGGGGAGCTACGGAAGGATGCTATAACAGCATTCCTAGAAGGAAAAGGTAGCGTAGCTAAGCTACTTGGTAATGTGGTAACAGCTCCAAGCAGATTCCTAATCGCTATGGATGCTTGGGCAAAGGCTATTGCTGAACGTGGACAAGAGGAAGCTCTTCGTTACCGCTTCACTCAGTACACAGGAGAGCAGCTTACTCGTGCTAAGGTAGACTTCATAAAATCTAGCCTATCCAATCTACGCCTTTCTGATGTTATGTTAAGACGGTATAATATTCGGCATCTTCGTCACCTTAACGTAATCCTGGAAGATCCAGTGGAAATTGGAAGACGTATTGATAACTTGTTTGAGGCGGCTGTTAAAAACGAAATGGCTCGATTTGCTGAGCATGCTACCTTCCAGGATGAGCCAGGAGCTATGACTCGTGCCTTACTCAGCTTACGGTCGAGGAGTGGGCCACTTGGTCGTATGCTTGTTCCCTTCCTCCAGACTATTATGAATATTACTAAGCGTGGGTTGGAGTTAACTCCTGGAGTTGGAGTACTTATGGGAGTCCATCAATCCCTAAGCCCACAGGAGATAGCAGCCAAGCAAATAGAATCCCTCATCCTGACAGCCATCATATACTCCTTGCTACAATCCGGCAAGATAACCGGCCCACCACCGGAAGATCCTGGAGAGCGAGAAGTATTTTATGCCGCGGGTATGCAGCCTTGGGCCATTCGGGTAGGAGATAAGTATTACTCTTACCGCAGCATAGAGCCGTTTGCGCTGCCTGTGTCCATTATTACCGAGCAGTACGGGAAATGGGTTAATCAGGAGGATGAGCGGCTTAGCCTAGACACCTTCCTATCTTCCTTCATCACTGTTCGAGACCATCTTGTAGGTAACACGTTCCTTCGGACAGTAGATGCTATGCTTGGGAAGGAGTGGGATCTTAAAAATCAGCTGTGGTGGACAACCGCTTCCTTCGTACCTTTCTCTGGCTTCTGGCGTGGTATGAAACGGCAGTATGAGGACTGGGCTTATGACAAGGTAGCAATTCGGGACAACACCTTTATGTCGGTATTTGGTGACTCTCTTCCACCTGGCCTCGCTGGCTTGGTACAAGGTGAGCCAAAAATATCCGCTATGGGTGAGCCTATCTATCGTGAGAATGCCGGTCTTAGGTTCTTGCCGCGGGAGTGGCTCCCAATTCGTGCAACTGAGTATAAGCCTGACCGTGTTGAGCAGCTATTTATGGATGTAGGTTACTATCCTCGGTATCCTAGCCAAAAGATTAAGTTGGTAGACAAAGGCCCTTACGTTACTATTCCAGATGATCTTTATAAAGATTATATCATAGCAGTAGGGCAGAAAGGTAAGAGGGAACTTGACCGTCTTGCCTCTCGGCCCTACTTCAACAGTATGCCAACCAAGCGAAAGACTGACTTGGTTATATCTACCTGGAACAAGGTGCGTGACAGAGAGCGTGAAAAAGTTAAAGTCATGCTTCGTCGTCAACGGATAACTTCCAAAGCATATGGGTCAAGAGCTGATGGTACTTTGAAAGGTAAAGGCTTTTTAGGCGAACTATCTATAGGAAAGGGTAGAGTAGCTACAGAGTATTCTATAGGAGTAAAGATAGATGGTAAAGAGACTGAAATTCCATCTTTAGTTCCTACTCTTACGCAAGCGGAGCTTGAACTTATGCTTACCGATATTATACCCAACAAAAAGACCCCACCAACTTCAATTATACAGAAAGCCGTAGACCATGCTAAGAAACGAATGCGACAGGGACTTAGTCCTTTTGCGGAGTAGGAAGCTTCCTCTGCTCCACCTTCGCGTTCAACTCCTTAACCTTTGGATAGTTATCTAGATAGTTATACACTGCCATAGTACTTGCCATAAGAATGTCAGTCCCGTGGAAGTGGTTATACACTTTTCTTACTAAAGCCAGATCCTCGACTGTATCTACACACAGGCGAAGGTCTGGCCTTTTCCATTCTGGGTTGATTTCTGGCATTCCAATAGAAAACTCCTCCGGGTGCTGGTAGAACCGAGGGGTGACATGCTCTCTCTCATAAGGCTGTGTGGATAGGGAATCGGCTTTCAGTAGGGCTCGATAATTAAACACCTCAACATCCAATCCCCTGGGCAGCTGATACTCAATACCACAGTTAGCCATATAGTCTTTCCTATTTTCCCTATAGGCCATAACTACTAAGTCAATCATATCCGGATCTATAAGTGGGCAGTCAGCAGTCAACCTTACTATTATACCCGCCTTAAACTTTCTGGCCGCGCCTACAAATCGAGACAGTACATCTTCCTCAGACCCCCTAAAAACATTTAGTCCTATATCTTTCAACTTCCTTACTAAGATGTCGTCCGCTTTCTCAACAGTTGTTGCAATAACCACCTCATCTACAGTGTTTGCCCACATCGCCCTGAGTGCAACCCACTCTACCATTGGTCTTCCAGCTATACTGGTTAACACCTTTTTTGGTAACCGGGTGGAGTTCATTCGTGCCTGTATAATCGCTACTACTTTTCCTTGCCTTAAACCCATGACTAGCTCCTTAGTTTATTTCTGTAATTTGTTCACGGTGCACTAATTACAGAAATCCCTGCTACTCCTTCCGTTTACAAAATCGAACAAGGTGCTCTTTCGTTTCCGGATTGAAGCTTACAGTAACATACCCTCCAGCTTGTAGGTGCCTAATTATCCCATCTATCTCATCCTTCGTAGCATCCTTATAATACTCCCGATATAAGGATTGCATGTTAACCTCCCTAAACGCAATAACCCGCCTGAGTATCTGTTCGATAAGCCATGCCTGACTACTACGACCACGACCTGAAAAGGAGAAGTGCATATACTTCTCAGTTTCTGCTAGAATATCAAGTGCGGCTGTAAGATCACCCTCTTCCAATAGCTTACTATCTCCCCTGGCCGCACATAATATCATAGCTAGTTTTCTAAGGTGCAACGCTTTTCTATCGTTATACCCCAGGAAGTTCCTGTCTGTGAAAGGAGGGTTCTGGTTATGCTCCCTATACCACTTATCATACAACTCGAAAAACCCATTTGTGAACTTAAACTCTCCTCTAAGCATTTGTATTCGGTCCAGGTCAGATAGTAAAACATCCCTAAGCAACTCTTCTTTCTCAGTTATATGTGGCTCAGAAACCAGTTTACTTTTCCTATCCCCAAATACAAATATTATTCTGCTTGTCAAACCGCCACCAATAGCGTCTTGTGGAAGAGCGGTTTCTAGGAATTCTGGGGTGGTTGCTCCTATTAAGTTTACCCATACTCCTAGAATAGTATCCTCCCCACGACCCACAGTTTCATATGTCCACTTATCTGTAGTGTCAAACCAATTATTTAAGTCTGACATAAGCTGCCAATTATTTTGGCCAAGGAATACAGTCAATTCCTCACTGAATACGGTGAGGGAAGAGTGGACTGAGCTATAACCCAAGGCCTCCAGCTCGGGATCACTTACCGTGCACTTAGATAGCTTCCGAATAAGGGCCTCCCGCGTAGTAGCTTCTACAGAGAGGGGTATGCCTAGCTGCTCTATAAAGTACCTGGCTGGTCGCATCGCCGTACCCTTCCGGCAACCTGGTGGGCCGCAGAGGATTATATACATATTAGGGAAAATCCTTTCCAGCTTCCAGTCCAACCAACACTTTCGTTGCATAGCAGCAGCTACGCTTCCAATACCCACCCACAGCTTAAACAAGAAGGGGGGCTCGGTTTCCTCTACATACTCTAGGTATGCGGTTAACCAACTTTTATTTGGCAATATTCCTGGCATTACTTGTAAGCTCCCCGTATGCTTTTTCTATGCTTTCCACCACTATATCCTCATGCTGTTTGAGGTCAATCTTAACCATCTCGCCACAGTTAATACCGACCTTGCATTCTACGGGGATATTAAACTTACGAGACATCCAAGTAAGTGGCTGCTCTAGGGATTCCTTCAGCTTAATCAAACCCCTAACAGCCTCTCTTATATTATCCATTTTCGCAGTAAGCACGATACTGTCATGGACTTGGTTAGCCAAGATCAAGCCACCAAACTCCTTGTCCTGCTCGTAGACAGGGATAATACCCCACCTATTTATCATATCCGCAACAGTAGATTGTGGGATATAAGCATACCCAGTCTCAAATAACTTGCTATCCATCCGACCTAGGAACTTCCTATGCCTTCCTAGCAGGTTGACGAGTGTTCTATCCTTCCTCCGTATGGTATCCTCAACCCAAGAGTGGTACTGTCGAATGCCTGGATAAGCGGCCATATACCTCTCTTTGATTAGTTTGGAGTCGGCCCTACTCAGCTCGTTTCTATCCGCGAAAGTATTCACACCTATCCCATAGTTAAGGCTATGGTTGGCTGTCTTTCCGATAGAACGCCAAGTGTCCGTACCCTTTCCGATAGCCGGACAAATTCCTTCAGCATGCTGTCGCTTAACCTCCTCCACCGACAATCCAGAGATTAAGCTTCCTGTCTGACTATGTACGTCAAGGCCTAGCTCGAACGCTTCCATCATTCGTGGTTCAGGTGCGATGTAAGCAACTATTCGATTCTCTGCTTGCGACAAGTCCATATCAATCATAATATGGCCAGGATCGGCAAGCAGTAGTTTTTTGAAAGCGGGAGGCAGGTTTTGCATATTTCCTCCCGTACCAAAAATAGTTTTCCTGCTTGATAGCCTACCAGTAACCGTACCTGTAGGGTCAAAACGGGAGCGGATACGGTTGTCCGAATCTAAGGCCATTTCCAAGTATGTACCCTTTAGCTTACTTAGGCCTCGTATTTCTAGTATAAGGTTAGCCTCCTTAAATCCCTTTCCTGATAGACGTTTTAAGGCTATTTCATCTACAGTAGGCCGACCCTTCCTAATAACTGGTTTAATATCTTTCGTAATATAGAAGTAGGTTTGCACCTGCTTTGGGCTATTTGGATTGATATTAAATCCTGTTACTTGGTTAAGTAGGTTCTGTAACTCAGCTACCCTTATATCTATTTTGGCTGCTTCCTTTTTCACCTGCTCCACGTCTACAAGTATCCCACGTTCCTGCATGAACATGAGTGGATACATCAGTCTCCTCAGCCAATTATATGTTTCCTTGTTTCCTTGCTCAGTAAGGGCTTCCAGTTGGTTTTCATATATCTCGTGCAGAACGGCACTATCCTTAGCATTGTATGTCCAGAACGCTTCGGGCGTGCCCTCAAACTTGTCGTACTGCTTTCCATCATCCTTATAGTACGGCTCATTTGTGTAGAGTGAGCACAGAAAGTCTAGTCCTTTTGGAAGGTCTGGGAGTAAAACCCCCTGAGCTATCATAGTATCGTGCATGTTCCTTACTATGATTTTGTGCTTATGCAGCAGGAAGCTTGCATCAAACATAAGGTTTTGGCCTAGCTTAGGAATATTAGGGTCTTCCAGAATCTTCCTCAGGCCCTTCCATATCTCCAGCTCTTGATATTCTGAGAAGTAATCGCCGTGGTCATCTAAGAATGGTATACAAATAGACTCATCCCCACTTAGGGATAGGGATATGCAACTGACCTCCCAGTCTGTAAGCTCTCCCTCCTTTCTAGTCCTAAGGGTTTCTATGTCGAAGGCAACTGGGCTTTCTCCTTGGTGTACCTTTTGCATGTACTCCATACAATCCTGGAAGGATGGACGAATAATAAGGTTACGCTTCGGAAACTCAAATCCGTTCTCGATAATCCTATTTACCCGCACCAAGTCATATAGTATGGAGTATGTGTACTCGTACATGCGTAGTGCTGCGGCAGGATGGATAATCGGTACTATAAGCTTACCAGGAAGCTCAGTATTGTGGAGAACAGAACCTCTCCACTTTGTAATACCTATCTTTCCGGTAAGGGCAAATAGAGCGACAGCTCCCACTGCTACCACAACCTTAGCTTTCGCATCCTGTAGGTCATCCAGGAGTGCTTTACGCAAAAGGTAAAATTCTTCCCCTATCGAATAGTCACCAGCAGACCTTTTCTCCGCCTTTAACATAATGATCTTGTCTAGGTTTGTTGGCATATAAGGGATTACATTTGTGATATAGCAGGAGGTTCTGCTTATCTTGGCCGAGTTTAGTAGCAGGTCGAGATGCTTTCCAGCAGGCCCTACAAAAGGGCGTCTGTACATCATCTCGTATCGACCAGGAGCCTCACCAACAACTATAAGCTTAGCTGTAGCTTTGTCTCCTTCTGGCCGCACAAGATCAATCATGATAAAATCTCCTCTTTCTGTTGGTCAGGAAGAACTGTATCGTTTGGGTTCCATAAGGCTACTCTTGACAAGTAAGCATTACGAAACGCTTCTGAGGTATCCGTTCCTATCACAGTCATCGCCTTGTTAGCAATACCTGTAAATAAGGTATTTCCACTGCCAGCGCAAGGGCAAAATACCTTTGCCCCACTCGGTACGAAGCAGAGTAGTACAATACCCATAAGGGATGTAGGTTTTTCACTCGGGTGAATTCTTACTGCACTGTTTACTCCTTTCACATGAAAGGTAGAGTTTGGTCCTCTCATATTTAAGGCAGCAAGCTTGGTTTTTCTAGCGTAAACTGCAACCTCATAATTCACATTGAAAGCAATATCTGGGTTGTTATTGTTAGCTACACTTCCCGGTGGCTTCACCCAAATAATAGGCAGCCTATTTACCAGAAAACCTACTTCTTCCAGCACATCTAATGTCCTCTGCGCATGAATAACAGAGCACCAAGTTAGAATCCAGCCAGTATCTTTCAAAATGCGGAAAGACTCGGTACCCACTTGGCGAATAAACTTTAGATATTCATCTACCTCACTAAAGTCCGTGTAGCTATACCCTTCATCCATCTTACCAGATCGTCCTACTTTCAGTTTGTCAAATCCAATCCCATAGGGAGGATCAAACTCTACCAAGTCAAATGACCCTTCCTTAAGGGTAGGCATATACTCCAAGCAGTCCGCAAGCACATAGGAATCAGCTAATTTCTTTTTGATAGTATCTAACCTATCCCTTCCCGCTTGAGCAGTTACTCTGCGAGCAATTTCATTTTTAATAATTCGCTCGCGAAGTGCATTAGCCTTTATTAAGGCGTCCTTTTTCGTTTTTGCCTCTCGTAACTCTGGTACAACTAACATGTCCTTACTTAACTGCAAATCCCGAGTTACGATTGTTCTGTCCTTCCCAAGTAGTTCAGCCACCTGTTGTTGGGTTACGCTATCCCCCTTCTCTTTTTTTAGTAGCCGCTCCACCTCAGCTGTTAACTCTAATTCCTCTTGCCATGTCAAACTCTTCCGCTTTATATTTTCAGCTAGTTCAATCTTTCTACATTCCAACTCGGTTAAGTCTGCCGGCCAGATGTCAGCCTTAGCTTCCAACAAACCTCTTTCAATGTGAGCTGCGTATCGTCGGCCTCCAGCCAATAGCAAATATTTCCCTGCTACATCTGTTTCCTTAACCACGAGTGGCTGTAACAGCTCTCCATGCTCATCAATAGACTTTCCTAAGGACTCCAAATCACCATAGTCCTTCCGGAATCGCTCACCAACTTCTATGTCAGCAAGCTTAATCCATGCATGTCTACTTCTTCCTGGCATAACCAAAATCCTTTCCCAGGCCGTCCACCTGACTTATATAATATCCATATCAATAATCTCTACTTGCTTCTTGCTCTTTCTCTTTTTTACAGTTTTCTCCGGGCGCAATCGTCGAGCTGCTCTTAGCTTAGCCAATTCTTCCTGCAGCTCCTCATCCGTAAGCTTACTCACCTCTTTTACCAAATCCTCAATCTTCATTTGCCCATCTCCTTTTTATAAAGGAAAAGTCCCCATGGCTCAGCCAGAGGACACTTTCCCATCCGTTAGCTTCTATCTCCTTTGCAAGCCTAGTTGCTATCCCTAACAGAACCTTTCCTCTAATTCCGTGCGGAAGTTGGTTGATACCTCTTTTAACCTCTGGGGTCAACTCTATAGTGATCCTCATTCTATTCTCTCTTGTGTCCATTATAACTCCCCCAACTTGCTGTAAGCGAGTGGGGTGGTTTTGGGTAATAAGCAGCGGTCACGGAAGCTTATACGGAAGATTACCCAAGTGCTACAACAGGTAGCCCACCCCACTCGCAAACTATGCACTACATGGCAGTGCGGTATCTACGAACCCGATTCCTCTCCCCGTATTCGGGATCGTTCTCGACGGACAGAATGGCAATAGCATCTAGCCCTTCTGCGGAGGCCAAGTCAATCTGGCCCCCTTCGTAGCCGATACGGAAAGCATCACAGAACCGCTTCAGGCGAAGCTTGCGCTTCTCATTCGACTCGGGAGTCTGGCCTTCAGCCGGAAGCATAATGATGTCATAAACATCTTGTGCTCCAACTTCACCAACAACTTCCAATCGAACACTGATGTAGTTTTGGCCAGTAGCCCCTGACTGCTTCACCTCAGGAACGCCAAGGATGCGAACAGGGTACTCCCCATCAGGAACCGGGGACGGTTCTTTTACTTCCGAAACATCAATATTCAGGATACTCATTGGAAACCTCACTTTCTTGCTTTTTACTCAGAACACACTGTAACTCAACCTAACACACTCTTTTGTAGCTCTCCTTTTCTGTTCTTTGCCATCTCCAGCAAAACTGCCTCCATGAGGCAGCTATAGGAGCACAACCTGTGTATCTGTCTCCCCCCATGGTGGATAGCAAACCAACCTGTAGGGTTAGACTCACTCGAATGCTGTTCCTTCCCACACACACTACACGTTACCTTTAACATGCTCATGTTCCTTTCTACATAGCATCCACACCGAAGTAATCTTTTCACCATCACCATATTTTCCTCATGCAATACAGCCAGGCACTCGGTCACATCCATCACTCGCCCTCCCGTACCATTTCGTTAGTGCCACCAATATGGCTGCCGCACTTCAGGCACACCCTCACGGGCGCGTACTCGCTGGCCTTGCCCGTCGCCGTCCAGCGCCACATGTACCAGTAGCGTTGGCAGTACGGACACCACACGTCCCACGCAGTGGTGCGCTTCATGGCTCGGCCTTAGCCGCCTGCTCGTGGCGCACGCGATAGTTATATTCAGTGGGTGTGCTTATTGGCGTCAGAATTTCACCCGGCTCCCTCGGCCATGTGAGGATTATGTCACTTGAGCTTCTTCTCCGTGCATCGTCTTCGGTCTCTGCCGAGCGCAGTAACGCCTTCACCATCGCCACATTTTCCTCATGCAGTACAGCCAGGCACTCGATTACGTTCATCACACGCCCTCCTTCTCGTGCGCTTGCATTACCATAGTGGTGAGTCGCGCGTTTTGCTTTGCCCACGCAGCATCCTGTGCAGCAGCCCGCGCAGCCCACGCAGCAGCCCACGCAGCATTCCCTGCAACATCCCCCGCAGCAGCCCACGAAGCATCCCACGAAGCAGATCGCGCAGCCGACGCAGCATCTTGTGCAACAGCCCGCGCAGCAGCCTGCGCAACCAACGCAGTAGCCCGTGCACTCCACGCAGCATCCTGCGCAGCGCCCCACGAAGACTGCCATGCAGAATCTAGCTCCTCGTCCGTGATTTTGCCATCGAGCCACTTACGCTTCGCTTCGATTCCTGCCACGCTTCGAGGGTCGGGCTGCTCGACTAGCGCGAGCGCGTCTTCAACACATTGGCATGCGAACTCGTGCAGGATCTGGGTCGCATCTAGCATCCACAGCACAGTGCGCCTACGCCCGCACAGCTTGTCGTCACCTTCGATCACGTCTCCTTCTATTTTCACACGGCATACGATAGGACCGCTGGCATATCTCAACGCATCAATCAGTCGCACACTCCCGTGCATGCCGTTGTCGCACAGTATGGGATCCCCCTTGCATTCGAGCGTTGCTCCCACCTCGACGAGCCGTCCGTCGCCGTACCCGAGGCGCTTGTCTTCGCTCAAAAAGTGCCAGGCTAGCATGTCTTATCCTCCCACGCATATCCAGCTTTTTTAAGCAGCCCCCGAATGTTTGGCTCCTCTTTCTTTGTAAACTTTCCAGAGCCAATACGAGTACCAGCTTCCAGCTTACCATCATTTGTGGTAAGTAGGTATCGCTCCGTACCTTTCTGTGAACCCTTTTCCACTTCCTCTGACACGCATACATAGAACTCGTCAAACATAGGTGGAATCTTAGCCTTCAACTTACCAGTTGCGAGAAGGCTTGTGTACATCTTTCCACTTACATCGTCCCGAACCTGCTCGATATGCCCAGTCATGATGAAGTGGCAGGGAAGGGCAAGCAAACTTGACAGGCACTCCCTAACTACAATCTGTTGCTTGCCATACTCTGGTAGTGTAGGTGCTTCCCCAACTCTATTCGCTTCACGGAGCAGCTCATCCATAATGCAGTCTGTCCAGAAGGTACCGCTGTCGATAGCGTACGTTGCAATCTGATCCCAAAGACCAGCATCACCAAACCTATTTACTTCATCCTTCCAGATATTAAACCTGGACTTGTTTTTCGGTACCACCTTAGAACCAAATGCCTTGTCTGTGTACTCGAAACGAGTATCTACCATAATCTTCCCCGCGGCTACCCCTTCTTGTATAACCTGCAAGCGGGTACCACCTGGGTCAAACGAGTGTATCAGCAAAGGCTTTGGAGCGGTGGCGAGCGTGTGTGTTTTTCCTGCCCCTTTATACCCGTATATCAGGAAGTTAGCTTTCTTCTTAACTTCCTGATACATAGTTTCTAACTGCCCCTGTAGTTGTGACAAGTCGAGTCTACCCTTCTTATCTTCAGTCATGTCTAGTCTCCTTACCGACTATTTTTATCTCTTTCCTCTACCCATCCACAGTCTTCGCAATATGCCTCATCCGCAGGCACACTTGCTCCACAGGAAGGGCACTCCATATATACCCGGTCACACTCCTCACACAACCCATCCTCATCCAGCTCACGCTCACAGTAGATACACCGCTTTCTCTTTGGATAAGCGTCGTCCTCAGGCGACCGGCCTTTCCAGTTGTCATACCCAGCAAATTCATCTCTGCCATGCATGTCACAGTATCTCATCACAGTACATCCTCCCCTTCTGAATAGTAGCTTTGCGAATGTGGCCACCCTAAGTGTAAGGTAATTTGTAGCTGACTTAGTGGTACTTTATGCTGCTTTGCAAAAGCACGTTCGAGTACCTTTAATTCATGCTCCTCTACTGGGCCGTTGTAATCTACTCCAGACACCAATTCTGCATATACTTTACTTTCATAGAAGTCGCACTGGCTACTCTTTCCTTCCTCAAACGCTCTGCGAATGGCTGCGGTCATATTACCGCACTTATTCCATTCCCACAGCCTGCCCATTGGAATGCCCTCACATGCAGTGACACAGGCCGCTATTCTAGCGGCAAGCGCTTTCTGGAATGGCCAGCACCATCCGTGTCCAAGACTTGCAGAATAGCCATCTGTAGGATAGGCTACTGTACCACGCCTACAAGTTACATCGTTTGAATTTTCGTTTTCCCAAGGCTCAAAATACTTTCCCATTTTACAGCACCTCCCCGTCGGAGTTAGTAAGCTCCAACTTGAGTTGACGCTTAGCATCCTGAGCTGTTTGTACCGTATGACCAGCTTTCATCCATCCGCCCCTCATTTGCAAGATAGGCGTCATATCCCTCTTTCAGGGAGTCAACAGCTTCTACCACCTTCGAGCTCACAACAGGATACTTCCCGTTAAGCACATTCCGAACTGTTTGTACCGAGCAGCCAGCTTTCACTGCGATGTCTATCAACTCACAGTAAGCGTTGTCGCTCATCTCTTTTATGGCTTGCCGTAGTTCGAGCGTAACGGGCGCTCGCTTTCCTGTTACTTTGCTATGCTTTCTTGCTGAAGCCTGGCATGTCTGCGGGAAGGGATCTACCAGTAGCACCACTGCCTTTCCATTCCGCACAATCTTGATATGCACATGACTTGCTCCACTCGCCCCAGTCAACAACCCCTCTTGCTCCGCCTTGTTCATGTCTGAGATAATCAAGCTAAACATAACACACACTCCTTTCCTGTTTATACGTTAGCATCACCTTGGCTATAGTAATGCGGCACAGCTTCTTTGACAGGCCTATACTCATTCACACCCGTTTTAGCCTCTTGCTCAGCAGTCCCGTGCCGCCTGATGTAGCAAGCAGGACAAATCATACCCAGTTCGGAGTCAGCCCAAGTCATCTGCTTGAAAGATAGAAACTCCACCACAAGCGGCGCTCCACAGCTTTCACACTTTGTCATAGCTCTCCCCTCCTTTTTTACACCCTAGTTCCGTGCCACTTCATACACAGTTTCCAAGTGAGTCACCCGTTCTGTTAAGCCCTCCAAAACCTGTACGATATTCGATAAGCCTGTCTGCAACAAAAGTACACAGTCTGCCAGCTCCTTCAGGTTTTTAAGAGTCCTTGTTTCCTGCTCTGCTGTCATGTTTCTACCCTTTCTTAGGTTCTACAAATGGCAATTCCATTTGTACAATCGACTCCCCTATACCAGTTTCAACTTCCTCTGGCTTAACCACATGTGCGGAAGCAGCATTCCATTCCTTGTCCTGTTCTCTAGGATCCCAAAACTTTTTCTGAAAGCCACTTGGCGGAGCTTCCATTATATGCCTGAGTGGGTTAGCCCATGCTTTGCAAAAGTCCATATACGGGCACGGCTTATTATAAGCTACACAGGATGTTGGGTTCTTCGGGAAAGCGTGCATACACGGAGCATCTTCCTTGTCAGTGTTAACGTAAATGTCGAGTTCACGTTCACGCTTATCCGCGTAGTAGTTGATTGTGGTAAGCCAATCCTGCATGCCATCCACACTCCTACGATATGGCATACGCCTGAACTCGTTCCCTTTCTTAAGAAGGAAAATCCCGTTGTATGTCAGGCCTTTTACCTTATCCGCGGGATACAAGCATGACAGAACGTGAGTACCGATTCCCCCTTGTAGGGAGAGAGATAGAGATGCTTCCCATAAGGTTGGACTCCACTTGGATGTTTTATGCTCAAGTACCATATAGGTGCCTGACATCGGCTCGTACAGCACGGTATCCAGTCGAAAGTATATTAAGCGGCCTGAGGTGTTTATCGGAACCGCTCCTGATATTTCTGAATACACCACTTTATAACGGTCTATTCTGGAATAAAGCTCTACATATTCTCTAAGCACACGTTCTGTGTTAGATGGGTCTTTTGGAGCTTTATCCAAATCAGATTCTTCCGAGTAGAACCGCCTGTAGTACTCCATAAACACTAACCAGGCCTCTTCTGCATCACGCATGCTGAGTTTGGTATCATCTCTTTTATTTTGCTTGTCATACAAATGTTCTAAGGCCATGTGGAATGCCTGGCCATAGATAAGGTTATGGTCATCTTGTATAGGTCTCCACCCCAAAACATACTCGTAGAAATCCTTCCGTGGGCAAGCCATATGGGCACTCAACTTAGTGTTATCCACTATTTTCCACACACTTTCAGGCATTTTCGGTTTCATTGTTTTTCCCACTTTCTATTGTCTCTGTAGTCCGGTTCTATCTTTTCCCATTCCTCAATTGTACCCGTTGTTTTTTTGAGCAGGAACATAGCATCTACATTATCTGGGTTATCCAAATGCTGATACAGTTGAAAGTCTACCAGCATCAAGTCATTGAATTTCAAAAAGTATAGCATAGGGTAGTTGGCTTTCCATAACATATTATCCATCCCTCTATAGGGAATCATAATAGGTACTGTGGAATCGGAAAAGTACTCGAAACCCCATATATACCTTTGAGAGACACGATATATCTCGGACATGACCTTTTCTAGCTTATCCGGTGGGATATGAATAAGTAGACCCGACGTAAATACCAAGTTGAATTCTTTATCCTTAAACTCACTCATATCCTCCGCGTTCATTTTATACAAGCTAGGAGTACCACATATACCTGTTGGCTTAACTACTTCCTCATATATGTCGATACCTGTCACGCTGAATCCAATATCATCTAGGCAATCCATCTGTGCTCCACCCCCGCAACCAACTTCTAGAACCTTCATCCTGCGGGACAGGTTTCCTACAAACCGCTCATTCATCTTGGTACGAGTTATTCCATATCGCTCCTCATACAGTTGGTCTAACTCAAAGCTGCACCTTGGGTTCCTACGTAGATACTCAGCTCCAAACTCTCCCTCCCAACTCATAGGTGTATCTCCTTGTTCGTATGCTTTTCGCATATCTCATCGAACTGCTCTTTTGTCATTCTTATATTATCCAAAATCTCAGCAAGTGGAACGTCCAAGTAGGAACTTGGATACATTCCATCTCTATCCCTCACAATTTCCTTACCCTGCTCCCTGCTTATGTATCCACGCCGAATCCAGGATGAGCATATATCTGTGGCCCTTCCAAATCCATACTTCAACCACTTGAAATAGTCGTGGATACCTGTTTGTAGGTTATCTAAATTCTCATAGTCGCAAGCTGAACCTTCCACTCTTTTTCTATGCGCCTTAAAACCCATACCTTCTGCTACGCTCTTGTTGTGAAACCCATCCCAAGGGACATACTGTCCGAGAAAAATACCTTTTACTCCAAGCCTGTCTATTTCTTCCTGCGCTGGGTATACATATGGAAGTATTTCTCGGTAAGTAAAGTGGTGGAAGTCAACAAGGGCCTCAGGGGTCAGCCCTAACAAGCCGCCATGCCTGTTTACCCAGCTCTTATCCAACAGAAAGCTGCTTGCATCCGTTTCCGAACCAGTACCATACTCATTTTGTGGGTTCTCACCCCAAATTATGAGTGGAATACCAAAATTTACAGCCACTTTTACAGGGGTTGTAAATATACTCACGTGCTCCGGCCAAGAGATGTCACCCAACCTACGCAAGCCTAAAACATTCATTCGTCGTCTTACCTCTCTATCAGGAGTAATCTGGATGGAGTCTACTCCTGGTATTCCTTGTAGAGTGGAGAGGTTCTGTTTACCTAACTCGCTTGGATGGCATGTTGTGGCAGTTACGAGTAGCGGTCGTAGTCCAAGCTTTAGGATTGTATTCACTTGAAAGAAACTGTCTTTTCCACCACTTACTGGGATAAGGCAGTTATAGGATTCATACCCATTCGCATACTCATTCACAAGGGACTGTAGCTGACTCCATCTTTCATCCCAATTTATGTTCTCCCTGTTCTCGTAGTTTCTACAAGCAGAACATACCCCTTTCTCATCGAAGGTAAGGCCGGGTTTCGTTTCTGGTAGTAGACAACGAGTGCATCTGTGTATATACCTCATTTTTCTACCGCTCATATTCCTGCCGCTCATAGTATCCCCTCCTTATCTTCTGGTCGGAGTTTGGTTAAGTCTACCGACTCTTTTCTAAGACGCTTGGTAGCTTTCCATTCCATTTCCATTCTCTCTCGCACACGTTCAGGTGCGTGCTTGTAGGAAAGCAAATTGCGTGCAGTAACACGAGCCATTTGCTCAACCTGAGCTCTTACCATATATAATAGCTGCTCAGGCCCATACGTATTAATAGCTTCGTCCAGGTCAGTAGGGAGTGGGATGGAAAACGAGACGGAGGACGTCCCTCCACATTTTACTACTAGCTTTTTTTCTTCCATGGCCGAAACTCCTATGTTTATTTCTGTTATTTGTGAGCCATGAACAAATAACAGAAATCGTCTACCCTTCTATCCC
>Ga0302238_1000801_pt1 | contig 29429 bp, 24 predicted proteins | sample AAG_UR_Asn_MG_FD_193527 | JGI IMG/M metagenome (GOLD analysis project Ga0302238, IMG submission 193527) | Enriched activated sludge microbial communities from anaerobic digester in WTTP, New Holstein, Wisconsin, United States - AAG_UR_Asn | ecosystem: Engineered > Bioreactor > Anaerobic >... | reverse complement strand
GAAGCGGCCCCAGACAAGCCGAGCCCTGAGCCCCCAACCCAGCCCGCAGCCTGCGTGCTCTGCTACGGCTTCTCTTTCGGCACCGAAACAGGCTGCCCGCCGCCCGGCGCCTTCGGCTGCGGATCCAGCACAAACGGCAGGCCGTCGGCCCCGAGAGGCACGTAGATTATGGTGGTGTTGGGCGAACGGGCGCAGGACATCAGGGCGTTCACGTATTCGTGCCGGATGTAATTGGTGGTCAGCGTGTTGTTGATTATCTCCTGCGCCTGGGCCACGCCGCGGGCCTCCTCGATCTTGACCAGCGCCTGGCGCTTGGCGATCTCCACCTGCACAGCCGAACGCTCCAACTCCTGCTGCGAGGCCAACTTCTGCTCGACGGCATCCTGGACCATCTTGGGGTAGGTGATGTTGCCGATCACCACATCATGGACCACGAACGGCGTTTCCTTGCACGCCGCGCGCATGGCCTCGAGGACCTCCTTGCTGATGTCCGCACGCTTCTCCTTCGCCGACCTGCTGTCATGCTCCCGAACCGCGTCGTAGACCCTGGCACGGAACCGCTCCTTGAAGAACTCCTCATACCATTTGCCGCCCCAGTACTTCTCCACCACCTCGCGGACCGACAACGGGTCGCTCTTCGCCGACAGCATGGCGTGAGCGTTGAACCTGATCATCAGATCGTCCTTGGCGAGCACTTCGAAATGCTCGTCCATGGTGAACTGGCGGACGTCGACGCTCTGCGCGTACTTGCGCCAGCACAGGCCCCAGCGGGCCGGCCCGGGCAACGTTTCCAGGAACCTGCCGCCGGAAAGGATCAGCGGCTTGCTGTACACGTAGCCGACGTGCCCCGGCTCGACAGTCACGGAGGTGATGCCGGCGGCCGCAACTACCCACACCGCGATCAGGGCGAGAACCAGACCGATGACCACGACGGCGCCCTTGCCCGACCAGCCGCCCTTCTTCCCGGAGACATCCACCGCCATCTTGCCACCCTCCTGCTTCCACTCGCCTGGGGAACCGCGATCGGCACTTTGCGCTGCCGTCAGGCGCCGCCGGATGCCGCTCGTCCGACTCCGGCCCTGAATGCCTCCGGCACGAACTCGAGGTCCGAGGCCTCGCGCACGGCCAGGCCGATCTGGAAGTCCATGATCTCGCGCGGGATCGGGCTCTGGTAGTCGTCCAGGCAGTCCTTCAGCACCTCCAGTGCCGGCCGGCCGCTGGTGACCGTCTGGCGGTAGACCTTGACGGCCAGGGCCTCGGCGGCGCCGGGGGTGAGCAGCCCCGGCACCAGCGGCTCGAGCGCGGCGAAGGCGCTCTCGTCGATGACCACCTTGCGCTTGGCGCACAGGGCGCGGATCAGCGCGAATCCCTCCCGCGCGGTGGCCGTGGGGAAGATCGGGATCTTGACATCCACCCGCCCGGGGCGCTTCAGGTCCACCTCGATGAGGTCCGGGCGGCTGGAGGCCAGGATCCAGACGATCCGGCCGCGGTTGCGGGAGTTGCTCATCTCCTCGGCGATCATCCCGTAGATGCGCCCGGAGAGGTTGGAGTCGGAGTTGCCCGAGTCGCGCTTGCCCAGGGCCTGGTCGGCCTCGTCCACGAAGACGTAGCAGCGCCCCAGGGCGTGCAGCAGCTGGAAGATCTTCTCGAGGTTGCCCTCGGTGCTGCCCACCCACTTGTCGCGGAAGTTCTTGAGCTTGACCACCGGCACGCCGGCCTCGCCGGCCAGGCACTCGACCATGAAGGTCTTGCCGGTGCCCACCGGGCCGCAGAGCAAGTAGCCCATGGGCATGGCGTCGAGGTCGTTGCGGGACCAGAGCTGCACGTCCTGGCGCAGCCAGGCCTTGATCTTGTCCTGGCCGTAAAGGGCGTCGAGGCTGCGCCGGGAGTCGATGAACTCAATCAGGCCGTTGCAGTCGTTCTCGAGGAGCGTCTTCTTGAGGGCCACCAGGTCCTCGGGGCGCAGCGCCTGCTTCTGGTACTCCTTGGTCCGGAGCAGGCTCTCGACCGATCCGAGCGTGGCGCCGGAGAGCTGCTGCGCCGGGCCGGAGGGGTTCCCGGCGCAGCCGGCCAGCGCCGCCGGATAGTGGCCGGCCAGCAACCCGAACGCCCGGGCCAGTTCCTCCGGAGACGGCAGCGGGACCTTGATCCGCGCCGCGCGGGGGTTGTTGACCAGCAGCTGGTGCAGGTCGGTCAGGCTCTCGGTGACCAGGAAGGTGGCCAGGGAGTGGTCGACCAGGAGCGCATCAGCCCCCCACTCGCGGATGAGCAGGGCCATGGCGCTGACATCGTTGCTCGCCCCCCCCTCCATCGCCGGGGCCACCAGCTGCGCCGAGCGCACGATGCAGCCGACCTGGGTGCGCTTGCGGCCGAGCTTGGCCAGGTTGGCCGAGTAGCGGAAGAAGTGGGTCAGGGCCTCGACGGCGGCGCGCGGCGCCTTGGATATCTCCGGGTTGTCCCGGAACCGGGGGCACTGCGCGAAGACCTCGGCGCCCTTCTCCACCTTGATGCCGTTGCCCAGGTCGTAGCTCAGGATCACGTCGAAGCGGGGCATCAGCACCCGCAGCAGGAAGTCGCCCAGGCCGCCGATCTCCCCCTGCCCGCCGACTGGCAGGAGCATGCGGTCGTTGACGTTGCCGTGCAGGATGAACTGGCTGGCGGCCCCGCTCTCGTAGAGGGAAACGAGCTCCCGGGCCCAGCCGGGGAGCTCCGCTGCGACGGCGGGGGCTGGACCGGCGGCGGCCTTCGGCCCGGTCGAATCCGGCATGGCCCTGGCGTTCCGCTCAGCCCTGGGCCGCGGAGTCCTTCTGCCTGGCGGGGCCCATGGACTTCTCGGCGGACTCCGGGGCAGCCGGGGCGGCCGGACCGGAGACCAAACCCTCGACCGCCAGCCCCTCGGCGGCGGCGAAGTCGGCCAGGGCCTGGTCGGCCAGGGCCTTCTCCTCAGCCTCCTTCATCTGCACGGTCTTCATGTCCATGGAGTCGCGGGCCACCCGGGCGCGGCCGGCGGCCTTGGTGCGCTCCTCCTCCACCATGGTCTGGAGCCGGTCGAGGGTGTCGCCGGCGCCGCCGATCGTGGAGATCATCCCGGCGGACATCTCGGTCAGCTCGGCCATGGCCTGCTTCATCTTCATATCATTGATGCCGCTCTTGAGGGCCTCGATTTTGGCCCTGACGGCGCTGATGGCCACGTCCCGGGCTTTGAGCAGATTCTTGTAGGTCTCCTCGGCCTGCTTGAGCTGCTCGCGGTTGTCGGCCAGCTCGCGGACCACGTTCTGCAGGCGCAGGGCGTACTGGGCGGCCAGGTCCCGGTTGCCGGCCTTGAAGTTGGCGGTGGCCTTGGCCCGCAGCTCGCGCTCCTCGGCCTCCTGGCGCTTGACCTGGGTCATCAGCCGCTCGCAGAGCCCGGCGTGCGAGGCCAGTCCCTGGTTGTACTTGCCGATCTGCTCGCGCAGGTGTTCCTGCTCGACCTCCAGCAGCGCCTCGGGATTCTTGCGCTCGATGCCCGATATGAACAGGCTGACGAAACCCCTGAACAGGTTGGCAATGCGCTTGAACATGTCCGCCTCCCATCAGAGCCGGCCCGGAGGTGTCCGGGGCACCGGCGGATTCTAGTCTTCCCGTCGGCCTGGCGCAACCGCCCTCAGGCCTCGACCTTCCTGCGCAGTATGTTCGGCGCCGAGTCGCTGGACACCGGCAGGCTGACATCCAGGTCACGGATGGCCTCGTCGGCCACGGTCACGCCCGCGGCGATGCCGTCGACCTGGGCGCCGATGGCCGCGGCGTCGCGGCTGGTGAGCGTGCCCTCGCTGACCGCGGCGATCTTCTGCTCGACGCGGTCGAGCTCGGCCACCACCGTCTCGCGGTTGTCCTTGGCGCGCTGCCGGTTGGTCAGCCGCTGCCGGATGGTCTCCAGCTTGTCCTCGAGGGAGCGGACCAGATGCTCGCCAGCGGCCCCCCGCCCCCTGGCCGACTCGACCTGCTTCTCGCACTCGGCGACCGCGGCGGAGAGCTCCTCGGGGTCGACCGTGTCCAGGAAGCGGTCCAGGGCGTTCTTGCTGATGAGCAGCTTGAGGAACATCCACAGCAGGCGGTCGAGGGCCTCGCTGCGGATGCCGGTCAGCGTCCCATCCCCGCCGGAATCCGGACCGCGCAGCTGCCGGCCGATCTCGTCGAGCGCCTCGCAGCGGCGGCGCAGCGACTCGAAGCGGCCCCACTCCTTGGGAGTGAGCACGCCCCGGATCCTGCCCAACACCGCGGCGGGGTCCTCGGCCACGGCCGCCGTGCGGCCGGCCGCCAGCCCGGCGGCGTCGACCGCCTTCTGGAACCGCGCGTTGGTGGTCATGAGACCCAGGTACCCGACTTCGAGGGCCCCCAGCACCGGGAGCACTACGTCGGGCTTGCCGGACAGCACCGCCAGGACCGCGCCCGCCCCGACCAGCAACAGGTTCCACCGCCAGAGGAAGGCGGTCTTCACGTACTGGAACCAGGAGCGCTTGGCGGGCATGGCTGCGGCCCCTATTCCTTTCCTTCCTTCAGGCCGTCGAGGACCTCCCGGACCCGGAAGACGGTGTCCTGGAAGGCCGGCTCGCGCTGCATCAGCCTGGCCGGCCTGTCCGGCGAGAGGACATGGAACTGGCGGATGATGGTCCCCGGCGAGTTGCTCATCACGAAGATCCGGTCGGCCAGGAACACCGCCTCGGAGATGTCGTGGGTGACCAGGAAGACGGTGGCCTCCACCTCGCGCCAGAGGGCCACCAGCAGGTCCTGCATGTTGTGCCGGGTGGCCGGGTCGAGCGCCCCGAAGGGCTCGTCCATCAGGATGATCCGCGGCTTGAGGATCAGCGTGCGGGCGATGGCCACGCGCTGGCGCATGCCGCCGGAGAGCTGGTGCGGGTACTTGTAGGCGTCCCGGTGCGGGTCGAGGCCCACCTTGGCGATCCACTCCATGGCCGCCTCGCGCCGCGCGCCCGGGGCGGCGCCGAGGCATTCAAGGCCGAAGGCCACGTTGTCGAGCACCGTGCGATTGTCGAAGCAGGTGTAGTCCTGGAAGACCATGCCGCGGTCCGGGCCCGGCCCGCCGGGCACCCGGCCGGCGACCAGCACCTGCCCCACTGTCGGCGGGAAGTGCGGGGCTAGCCCGGCAATCATCCGCAGCACCGTGCTCTTGCCGCAGCCGGAGGGACCCAGCAGGCCGATGAACTCCCCGGTCTTGTCGAGGTCGTCGATCCGGAAGCTGACGTCCCGTATGGCCGTGAACTCCCGGCGCGTCCCGACGCCGTAGGTCTTGGTGACGCCCTGGAACTCGACTATGGGCGGGACGCCCTCCTTGGGCTTGGCCACCGGCCCGTCGATCAGCGAACAGGGCGCGGCGCCGGCCGGCAGGGGCAGCGGACACATGGTGCTACGCGCCTTCCTTGAAGCGGTACGGGAAGAGCCAGCGCTGGCCCATCAGGATCAGCCGATCTATGCCGAAGGCCAGCATGGTGATCAGTATCAGACAGAGGTAGACCTGTTCCGGATGGCCGCGCTTCTGGCACATGTTGATTATGGAGCCCAGCCCGAACGTGGCGTTGATCATCTCCGCCAGCATGATGTAGCCGAAGGCCAGCCCGAAGAGCAGCCGCAGGCTGTTGACGATGTCCGGCATGGCCAGGGGCAGCAACACCTTGCGGATGGCCTGGAAGGCGAAGATCGGGAACCACAGCAGGAATCCCAGGGCGAACCCTCCGCCGGTCGCCATGGCCATGGTCCTGTACCAGGCGGCTGCCAGGTCCGGCTCCTCGGGCCGGCCCACCAGCGCGGCGTAGGCCAGGCCGAAGACCATGGCGTAGCCGACCCCGCAGATCAGCCCCCAGAGCGCCCCGTGCCCGGGCACGAAGCGGGCACCGAGAGTGTATGCGCTGTCCAGATACGAGTCGGACACGCCGTCGACCGCACTGGCCGCGTCGAAGAAGACGAAGGCCACCGAGGCCAGGAAGATGAACATCACCTTCTGGGTCTCATCCAGTCCGAACCAGATGAGCGTCAGGGGCACGAGGGCCGCGATGGGTATGCTCCGCCCGAAGATGGAGAGCGGGTTGAAGAAGGCGTACAGGCGGCGGAAGGAGGCCGCCAGCACGCCAAGGGGCACGGCCACCGCCACGCCCAGCAGGAAGCCACCCAGCACCCGGCCCAGGCTCGCCAGAGCGCCGCGCGCCACGGCCTCGTCGTACCAGAGGGTCCGGAAGGACTGGATGCTGAACGTATCCCCCAGGCTCGGCAGGGTCATGGGGCCGACGATCCGGTCCTCGACCTTGCCGGCGGTCAGGAAGTACCACACGACCAGGACGATCCCGATGCACAGCAGCGCCGCGCCGGCGGCCCCGGCCGTGCAGGGCCGGTCGCGGATCGTGACCCAGCGGCGCAGGTGGCGCAGCAGGCGCTCGGCCAGGGCTTTCATGCGCGGCGCTCGCAGACCGCCCGGAGCGGCGCGACTATTGCGCGGCCTCCAGCGGGTAGACCTTGACCTCCACGCGGCGGTTCTTGGCGTGGTTCAGCGGATCGCCCGGGTCGGCCGGCATGTTCCAGGCCTTGCCCTCGGAGCTGAACTGCTTGGGGTCCAGCGTCTTGAACTTGTTGATCAGCGCCTCCTTGACGGCGTTGGCCCGGTTGTCGGACAGCTCCTTGACCTCCGACTCGGAGACCCGGCCCTTCATGCTCGAGTCGGTGTGGCCCTCGATGACGATGCGGGCCGCGCCGTACTGGCCGGCGAGTTTGGCGATCTCCTCGAGCACGAAGTCCACGTTGGGGTCATAGGCCTTCTCGATGTCCTTGCCGCCCTCCCGCACCGTGATCTTCTTGCGCAGGTCCCAGCTGTTCGGGTAGAAGTGGATGACCACCACCTTGGTGAGGATCTCGCCGCTCTCGGCCTGTATGGCCTTGACGCTCTTGGGCGTGAACTGGACGGTGTACTCGTCCCGGCTGGAGGCGTAGAGCGGCTCGGAGACGAGCTTCTGGACGATGCTGAAGTCCATGACCTTGTCGAAGGTCACCGGGTTGGTGATCTTGCCGATCCGGCGGTAGAGGTAGTTGGCGGTCTCCCAGGTGCGCTCGAAGTTGGTGGGGTTGTTCTGGTTCAGGAAGAACTCGCGGTTCTCGGCGTAGTTGGTGTTGTGTGCGTCGCCGAGCATGCCCATGGCCTCGTCGGCCGGAATGTTGTAGAGCTTGGCCATCAGCTCGGCGGCCTTCTTCTTGCCGTCGTCGGTCTTGAGCGCGGCCATGCCCTCGAAGATGCCGCGGACCAGGCCCTCGCAGATGTCCGGGTTGTCCTTGGCGAAATCGGCGCGGGCGAACCACACGTCGGCGATGAGCTTGTTGGCCGTGCCGGTCGAGACCAGCAGGTGGTTCTCCTTGACCTTGGTCAGGTTGTAGATGTCCGGCGCCCAGCTGACGCAGGCGGCGATGTCCTTCTGGGCGTTGAACGCCGCGGCGGCCTGGAAGGCGTCCTGGGTGTAGACAAAGTTCACCTCGGCGGGCTGGACCCCGCCGTTGATCAGGGCGTTGAGCACGAAGAACTGGCTCGGCGAGTTCTGGGCCAGCACCACCTTCTTGCCGCGCAGGTCGGCGATGGTCGGGCGGTTGGGGTCCTTGGCCGCCGAGCGGCGGATGACGATGCCGTCGCCGCCGTTGGACCAGTCGATCTGCTGGTAGACGCGCGGCCACACCCGGCTGTCCTTCTGCAGCCCCTCCATGAAGAGCGGGATCATGTCCAGGGTCGCCCAGCCGACGTGCACCTTGCCCGCGGCGTAGGCGTCACGCATGGCCACCGGGTCGTCGATGAGCACCAGTTCGACCTTGAAGTCCTGGCCGCCCGGCGTCTTCCAGAGCTTGCCCGGCCCCTTGCCCTCGTTCTGGAGGATGATGGGCGCCCACCCGGCCCAGACGTTGAGCGAGAACTTGACGGTGCGGCCCTGCAGCGGTTCGTAGCTGCTGGTGCCCTGCACCGGCGGGAGCTTCTCGGACGGGACGAACTTGTACTCCTTCACCGTGGTCGGGATGTTGGAGTCGGCGGCCTCGGCGCCCTTGCCCCCGCCCTTCAGATCGTCCGGGGTGATCCGGCCGCCGGAGGTGGTTTCATCCTTGCCCTTGGGGAAGAGCTGGTTGCGGAAGCCGTACACCAGCAGGCCCGCAACCACCATGAGGAGCACCACATAGAACCCCCACTTGGGGCGAACGGGAGCATTTTCTTCCGGCATGGCTATTTCTCCTTTCGACTCCTACTGGCCGACGAGGCCGTCGGACGGGTATCGTACATGCGGCCCGGTCGGAGGCAAGGAAGAAAAGCTCCGGAGTTTATACCGCTGGCACTGAGGACGCCCGCAGGCATCCCGCAACGGGCTCCGCTTCGCGTTTGACGCCCCGGCCGGCAGGGCCTATATTCCACGTTCTGCGTATTCCGGAGACCGCCATGCAGCCACGCCGGCGAGGTTCCGAACGTCCGTGACCCCTCCGCCCCGCCCAGGCGGCGCCGGAGAGCCGTCCGACCGCGAACTCGTCTCCGCCGCCAACCGCGGCGATGCGGCGGCCATGGAATCGCTCTACCGGCGCCACCGGGACTGGGCCCATGCGCTGGCGCTGGCCATCTGCAGCGACCCCGAGGACGCCGCCGACACGACCCAGGAGGTCTTCTTCTACCTGTTCCAGAAGTTCCCGGGATTCGAGCTGACCTGCGAACTGCGATCCTTCCTTTACCCGGCCGTCCGGAACACCGCCATCCGGATGCGCCGCAAGCGCGTCCGCCTGGCGCCGCTGGCCGAGGAGACCGAACCGGCCGCGCGGACAGCGCCGGCCGATGAGTCCGGAGACGACCGGCTGTCCGCCCTGGTTGCCGGCCTGGCCGACGAGTTCCGCGAGGTGGTCATGCTGCGCTTCGGCGAGGACCTGCCCCTGGAGGAGATCGCCGTCCGGCTGGGCCTGCCCCTCGGCACGGTCAAGTCCCGGCTGCACAGGGCGTTAGGGCAGCTTCGCGAGAGACTGACGTCGCATGCATGACCGCAGGGGCGCAGCATGCCGCGCCCCTACAGGTTTCCACCGGTTTCCAGGAACCTTTCGCCGTTTGGCTGACTGAATGAGCCGGAGAACGCGATGGGCACCGAAGGACACGACCTGAACCAGGACCGGCAACTCCAACAGTTGGAGTCGGCTCTGGGCGCCGACCTGCGCCGGGCTCTCCGGCCAGAGGCCGCCGAGCCGCCCGCGCGGGTCGACGCCGCGGTGGCCGAGATGATCCGGACGCGCTCCGGGGAGGTCCGGAGGCAGTTGGCGGCCGGGCGCACCAGGCGCTGGCCGGTCTGGGCGGCGGCCGCCGCCGCGCTGCTTCTGGCCGCCGGAGTCTGGACGGCCGCGGTCATGGGACGCGGCGCCGGAGCCCGCCGGCCGGACATCATCGACGCCTACCTGCTCGAACGCCGGATCGAGTCCGGCGCGCGGCTCGACGCCGCCTCGGACCAAAACGGCGACGGCCGAGTGGACCGCGCCGACGTCGAGGCCCTGGCCCGGCGGGCGGTGGAGGTCCGCAGGAAGGAAGGCGCCTGATGCGCGCCCCCCTGCTCCTGGCCGCCCTGGCCCTGCTGCCGCTCGGCGCGGCGCTGGCCGCCGGCGAAGCGGCAGCCCGGCCAACAACATCATCATTCCGCGCCGTCGACGTGTGGGTCGACAGCGGCACTGAGCGACTGGCCGCCTACCAGGTCGAGGTAACCTACGACGCTGCGCGGGTCCGGATCGTCGGCGTGGAAGGCGGCGAGCCGGCCGGCTTCCGCGACGCGCCCTGGTTCGACGAGGCCGGCAAGACCGGCGGCCGAATCGTGCTCGCGGCCTTCGTGCCCCAGGACTCCCAGGCCGTCAATGGCGCCCGGCGCGTCGCCCGGCTGCACCTCCAGGTGGAGGGCGACGCGGCGCCGGCGCTTACGGTGAAGCTGGTGGCGGCCGCCAAGCCCGGAGGGGAGAGAATCAAGGCGGGGGCTGTACCGAGACTTGCCGAGGGAAGCAAATAGTAAGGAGCCCGTCATGAGAACCTCGACCGTTCTAGCCCTCATATCGCTTGCCATCTGCGGATTGGCCGGCATGGTTATTGTCGGATGCTCCTCCCCGCTGCCGGGAAACCGCTACGAACCCTGGAAGGACACAGGAGAGGCGGTACCCGGAAGCGCCGGGATATTCCCCGAGCGACCCATGATCGCCGCCACCGGCCGTATCACCGGTCAAGCTTCAGGCACAGCGGGACCGGGCACCGGGGCATCTGCCACATGGAAACGAGCCGCCTCACGGCCCAACGCCACGAGGCTGAAGGTTGGCGACGCCGAGGAACTCCCGCTCAAAGCCGTGCAGTTCAGCGTCCGGGTCGATGGCTTCCGCGCCCGAGTCCTTATGGACTGCTTCTACCACAATGATCGCAACAGGCAGTTGGAGGGGACCTTCCAGTTGCGTCTGCCGGATGGAGCCTCGCCCTACTATCTGGCCTTCGGCAATACCGCATACTCAGCCCGTGAGGTGGCTGCCGGCCGTGCCGGAGTCCTGGCTCAAGGCGGAGGAACAAAGGCCTTCGAGCCCGAAGACATCATCCGGGTGCGCCGCGATGGCTGGAACGACGTGATGGAGGCCCGGATGGTCCCGCGCGAACAGGCCGGCGCCGCCTATCGCGAAACGGTCCACCGCCGTGTAGACCCGGCGATCATGGAATGGTCCGGTGCCGGAGTCTTCAGTGCCAGGGTCTATCCTCTGATGCCGGGACAGGTCAGCCGCGTGGTGGTCGGCTACGACCTGGACTTAGTGCCAGTCGGAGAGGAGCTCGAACTCTGCCTGGGACTTCCGACCAAGGTCCCGAACTGTGTGGTGGATATCGACGTGGCAACTCCGCGCGGGATCAGCTCCCGGATAGTCCCCGAGGCATTCCCGGCAGCGGCCGTCGGCCGGGAGCCCTACCGACTGGTCAACCCCAAAGCCGAAGCGATAACGCTTCGGCTGTCCCGCAAGGGGGACCTGTGCCTGGCTGGCTCCGACTCGGCCGGGGCCTTCTTCGCCGCAGAGCTTCGCCCGCAATTGCCTGAGGACGCTGGCACCGGAGCCACGCATCCTGCGGTCTTCATGCTGGATACCTCGCTCAGTTCCGCCCCCGACAAGTTCGGCATCTACCTTAAGCTCATGGCCGCCATCCTTGAGGCTAACCGCGATGGGATGAAGGAGTTCGCGGTACTGGCGTTCGACGTGTCGCCTCGCTGGTGGAAAGCCGGCTGGACAACAAACACCGCCGAGAACGTCGCGGCGCTGCGCCAGTGGGCTGAGGGGCTCTCCCTGGAGGGGGCCACCGACATGGCCGCCGCCCTGCGAGAAGCCACCAACCCGTCATGGTTCGTCGGTGACGCCGCGCCGGCCCGGGACATATTCCTGCTGGGCGACGGCGCGGCGACCTGGGGCGAGGTCGCGCCGGCAGCGCTGGCCGAATCCCTCCGCAGTGCAAACGGCTCGGTTCTCGCCTACCGTCTGGGGCTGGGAGGCAGCGAAACCCAGGTGTTGGAGACGCTGGCCCGGTCCTCCGGCGGCGCAGTCTTCGCGGTGACCGGCGAGGACGAAGTGGCCGCCGCGGCCCGCGCCCACCGGGCGCGTCCCTGGCGCCTGGGCGCCGTGCGGCTGGCGGGAGCGAGCGACCTCCTGTTGGCCGGACGGCCAGAAAGCGTCTACCCGGGCCAACGCCTGATGCTCGTCGGCCGGGGGCGGCCGGCAGAGGGCGCCGAGTGCGAGATCGAGGTCGAGCAAGCCGGCAAACGCCGTATTGTAAAGACGCGCCTGGCCTCAGTCCTGGAGTCGCCGCTCGCTCCCCGGATCTACGGACAGGTGGCTGTCGGCCAGATCGAGGAACTGCTCCCGACCAACGAAGAGAACGTCCGGCACTACGCATCCCACTTCCGGGTGACCGGACAAAGCTGCTCCCTGCTCATGCTCGAGAGGGATGGCGACTACGCGCGCTTCAACCTGGCCCCCGCCGCCGACTCTGCCGTCACCAGGGAGATCACAGCGGCCGGGCTCATCGCCGCCGCACCCGCTCCGGCTGCGGGGCGCAAGGCGGGTACCGCGGCCAAGGCCGAGTTCCTGGCCATGATCTCGCGCCTAGAGAAGGCACAGGGGGGCAGCCTGGCCTTGCCGCCAACACTCCGCGGGATACTTGCAACCCTGCCGGCAACGAACTTCGTCGTGGAGCCGGAACGCCTCGCTCCGCGTTGCCTCTCCCGCACCAACTGGCCGCGGAGCTATGTCAAGACTCTATCCTCCGAGGAACCGGGCTACGAGGAGGTCTGGGATGAAGCCGCCCGGCGCCTGAAGGAGTTCGGTTCGGCCGACGCCCTTCGCGCGGCAAGTTCACTGGTCGAGTCGCGCCCGGGCGATCAGGTCCTGGCCCGTGATGTGGGCTTCTCGGCCATGGAGTGGGGGCTGAGCGGCCACGCCTACCATCTGTTCCGGGCCCAGGCTGCTGCCCGGCCCACGGACCCCCAGAATTACCGGGCCATGGCCCTGGCTCTGCACGACATGGGCCGCGCGGACCTGGCCCTGACCTGCTACGAACTAGCCCTGGCCGGCCGCTGGGATACACGCTTTGGCGAGTATCACCGAATAGTGGCCCTTGACTACCTACGATTGCTCCACGCCATGGACCGCGGCAAGCTTGCTGGCTCAACGCTCGGTCTGGCCCGAGACCGGCTCAAAGAGCTCGGCCCGACCTACGACCTCGGCGAGGTCGACTTGGTAGTGGCCGTCACCTGGAACGCCGACGCCACCGACGTCGATCTGCACGTCACCGAGCCCTCCGGCGAGACCTGCTTCTATCAGCACAACCGCACCAAATACGGTGGCAGCCTTAGCACCGATGTGACCACCGGCTACGGGCCGGAGATGTACACCATTAAACGCGCCCCGGCCGGAGACTATCGTATCAGGACGCACTACTACGCCTCAGACCGAAACCGAACCAGCGTTCGCACCCGGGCCTATGCCACCATTGTCACGGGCTGGGGCACCGAGCGCGAACAGACCTGGCGACGCACCGCGCTCCTAAAGGGCAGCGGCCAACTCCAGGAAGTAACCACGGTCAAGCTCGAAGGCAAGAGTTCGTCCAAGTAGGCAAAGAAGGAGTCCTGCAATGCGCCTGAAGACTGTGGTCCTGGCCATGGGTGGAATTCTGTTGGTGGCAGCGATTCTGTACGTTGCTGGCTGTCAGATGGCAGGAGACCAAGTCAGCACCTCTGGCGGCATTCGCACCGGTTGGCCATATAGCCCCAACCCGTCGTCCACCATGTCCAACGCCCGCGCCGCCGAGCCCTGGGAGCGCACCGGCATGTCCGAGGAGCTCTGGGTCATCGAGCGCACCGACCCCAACTTCGCGCCGCCGGCCAAGGGCAAGGACGACCCGGGCCAGGGCGAGCTCCGCGCGCGGCTCGCCGGGGACAAGGAGGTGCCGGTGCCGCTGGAGCACACCGACGTGAAGGCCGCGGTCTCGGCTTTCATCTCCACGGTGAGCGTCGTCCAGCGCTACAAGAATCCCTATGACACCAAGATCGAGGCGGTCTACGTCTTCCCGCTGCCCGAGAACGCCGCGGTCACCGACTTCGTGATGACCGTCGGCGAGCGGCGCATCCGCGGGGTCATTCGGGAGAGAGAGGAAGCCAAGCGCATCTACGAGGACGCCAAGAAGCAGGGCTACGTGGCCTCGCTGCTCACCCAGGAGCGGCCCAACATCTTCACCCAGAAGGTGGCCAACATCGAGCCCGGCAAGAGGATTGACGTGACCATCACCTACTTCAGCCCGCTCAAGTACCGCGAGGGCGAGTACGAGTTCGTCTTCCCGATGGTGGTCGGCCCGCGCTTCAATCCGGCCGGCTCGACCGAGGGGGTGGGCGCCGTGCCCCGCGGCGCCGGCGGCAGCTCCGGCCAGGCGACCGAGGTCCAGTACCTCAAGCCCGGCGAGCGGAGCGGCCACGACATCGCCGTGGCCGTAGACATCGACGCCGGGGTCGCGATCGAAGGCGCGGCCAGCCCCAGCCACGCGGTCGAGGTCAAGCGGGTGAGCCCCTCGCGGATCTCCGTGGCGCTGTCCCCCAACGACCGGATTCCCAACAAGGACTTCGTCCTGCGCTACCGGGTGGCCGGCAGACAGATGAAGACCGCGGTGCTGACCAACCGCGGCGAGAAGGGCGGGCACATCGCGCTGGTCCTCCAGCCGCCTGCGGAGCTCGCCGACCTGCCCCGCGTCCCGAGGGAGATGGTCTTCGTCCTGGACTGCTCCGGGAGCATGAGCGGCCAGCCCATCGCCAAGGCCAAGGAGGCGACGCGCCGCTGCCTCCGGAAGCTCGGACCCGACGACAGCTTCCAGATCATCACCTTCTCGATGAGCGCCTCGGCCATGGGCAAGGCGCCGGTCCAGGCCACACCAGAGAACGTCGCCAAGGGCGTCAAGTACCTCGACAAGCTCGAGGGCGAGGGCGGCACGATGATGATCGAGGGCATCCGCGCCGCGCTCGACTTCCCTCACGACGAGAACCGTCTGCGCATCGTCTCCTTCATGACCGACGGCTACATCGGGAACGAATCCGAGATCCTGGCCGAGATCAAGAAGCGCCTGGGCCCGGCGCGGATCTTCAGCTTCGGCGTGGGCAACGCGGTAAACCGCTATCTCATCGAGGAGATGGCCCGGACCGGCCGCGGCGCGGCGGCCTTCGTGGGGCTCACCGAGGGCGCCGGCGATGCCGTGGACCTCTTCTACGATCGCGCCGCGCGGGCGGCGCTGACCGACATCTCCGTCGACTGGGGCGGACTCCAGGTGAGCGACGTGTACCCGCGGCAGATCCCCGACCTCTTCGTGGGCCGGCCGGTGCTGGTGGTGGGCCGCTTCACCGGCTCGGGCGCAACCGAGATCCGGGTCAGCGGCCGCGCTGCCGGCAAGCCGGCCAGCTACACCCTGCGTGCCGACACCGAGGCGGCCGGCGCACAGCACCCGGGCGTCTCCGGGGTCTGGGCGCGCTGGAAGATCGCCGAGCTCTCCGACCGGGAGCTCACCGAGGGCGCCGGCGAACTCCGCGGCGAGACCACCGCCGTCTCCATCGAGAACCGGGTGCTCTGCCGCTACACCGCCTTCCTGGCGGTGGACAGCCTGACGAAGACCTCCGGCGACCACGGGGTGACCGTGCCCGTCCCCGTGCCGGTGCCCGAAGGGGTCAGGTACGAGACGACGGTGAAATAGCCGCTGGCGCCGGCGGCGAGCTCAGAGCCCGAGATCGCTGGCGGCCTCCTTCATGGCCGCCAGCGCCTCGGAGAGGAAGTCGTCCAGGCTCATGCCCAGTTCGGAGCACGCCGCCATCCCCTCCCGGCTGGCCCGGGCCGCGAAGCGCTTCTCCTTGAAGCGCTTCTGCATAAAGGCCAGGTCGACGGGCGCGAGGCTCTTCTCCCTGGTGATCAGCGCGCAGGCGGTGATGAAGCCGCTCGTCGGGTCGACGGCGTAGAGCGCCTTGGCCATGGGAGTGGTCCGCGGGGCCTTGTCGTTGTGGCCCTTGACCGCCTCGACGATCTCGGGGCTCAGCCCCCTCTCGGCCAGCCACTCTCCGCCGACCGCGGCGTGCTTCTCGGGGTCCATGCCGACGACGTCGTAGTCGATGTCGTGGAGCAGCCCGGCCAGGGCCCACTGGTCGGCGTCTCCGCCGAAGCGCCCGGCCAGGCGCCGCATGATGGCCTCGACCGCCAGGGAGTGTTTCCGGAGGTTCTCGTTGGAGACCTTCTCAGCGAGGTAAGCCAGCGCTTCTTGACGGTCCATACGTGCTCTCAGCGCAGAGACGCAGAGACCGCAGAGAACGGCCGCAGAGAACGGCTTCTCCTCTGGGTTGCCGTTACATTGGCCATCGCCGTTGTTCTCCGCGTTCCCTCTGCGCACTCTGCGTCTCTGCGTTGAGAGTGCGCGCTCGGAGAGGACTGCGCCCTAGCCGACGAGCCGCGGCAGGCCGATGTCGGTCATGAGGTGCAGCCCCGGATCGGTCTTGGCCAGCTCGGCGACGCGCGGCGCGAGGTTCACGAGCATGGCCGCGGTGGCGAAGTCGCCGGCCACGCCGCCGAGAAGCCGGCACTCGATCGGAGGGGTGGACTCGAGCAACACCCGGTCGCCGGGGTTCTCGGCGCCGACGTACATCTTGAGGTCCAGGCTGATGCGCTCGGCCCCGTTGGAGGTGATGCTGCCGGTGTTGTGGATGCCGGCCACCTGGCCCTTCTTGACCTCCAGGTACTCGGTGCGGATATCCTTGGGGGCGATCATCGGCTGGAGGTCCTCCTCCAGCTTGTCGACCGGCCAGCCCAGGCCGTGGGCGATCAGCGCCATGCTCTCGGGCAGCCCCACGTGGCCGATGCCCTTCCGGGCCTTGAGCTCGTTGAACTGCTCGACGGTCATGCCGGCGCCGACCTTCTTCTGGAGCGGCAGCCGGCGCGTGGAGGCGTCCACCCGGCGCTCGACGGTGACCTTCTTGACGTCGTAGCACACCGCGGTCATGAGCAGCGCGAGGGTGTCCATGACGAAGCCCGGGTTGACGCCGGTGCCCAGCACCACGGCCTTCTTCTCGCGCGCGAGCTTGTCGAGCTTGGCGGCCAGTTCCGGGTTCTTGAGGGCCGGGAAGAGCAGCTCCTCGGTGGAACTGACCACCGAGGCGCCCGCCGAGACGATGGCCTCCAGCTGCGGGTAGACCGCGGCGAACCCGGAACTGGTGGTGTGCAGCACCACGTCGGGCTGGGCGCGGTCCAGGGCCTTGGCGGCGTCGTCGGTGACCTGCACGCCGATGGGCCGGCCGCCGTCAAGGTCGCCGACGTCCTTGCCGACCTTGTTCGGATCCACGTCGACGGCCGCGACCAGCCGGAGGGTGTCCTTGACGGCCACCAGCCGCGCAGCGCGAACCCCGATGGGCCCGAGCCCGAACTGCATCACCTTGAGGCGAGCCATCCCTTGTGCCCTCCACGCACCGGACCGGCCGGCGCCGCCGCGGCTCAGCCGCCGCCGGCGTAGCTCCGGACCGTGATCTCCAGCCCTCTGTCGAAGGAAACGCCCGGCCGGTAGCCGATGAGCTCCCCGGCCAGGCTGATGTCGGCCTGGCTGTCGCGCACGTCGCCGGCGCGCGGCGGCTCGAAGCGCGGGCTGGCCTGGCGCCCGGCGATGCCGGAGATCCCGGTCAGCAGGTCGAGCAGCGAGAAGCGCTGCCCGCACGCGATGTTCATGGCCTCTCCGGCCAGTTCCCGGCGGGCTGTCGCGGCCAGGATGTTGGCCTCGACCACGTTGCCCACGTAGGTGAAGTCGCGGCTCTGCCGGCCGTCGCCGTAGACGGTCGGGTGCGCGCCGGCCAGCACCGCGGTCACGAAGGCCGGGACCACCGCGGCATACTGGCTATTGGGGTCCTGTCGGGGTCCGAACACGTTGAAATACCGCAGGCAGGCCGTCGACAGGCCGTGCAGCCGGCTGTAGGTCCGGGCGTAGAGCTCGCAGGCGAGCTTGGCGGCGGCGTAGGGCGACTTGGGGGCCGGCGTCTGGCTCTCGCGCTTGGGCAGCTCCGGCTGGTCGCCGTAGACCGAGGAGCTCGAGGCCAGCACCACGCGGCGGACGCCGGCGCGGCGCGCGGCCTCCAGGATGCACAGCGTGGTCGAAAGGCAGTTGTGGTGGCATCCCAGCGGGTCGGCCACCGAGCGCGGCACGGAGGGCAGCGCTGCCTGGTGCAGCACGCAGTCCATGCCGGCAACGGCGGACGCGGCGGTCGCCGGGTCGGCGGCGTCGCCGCGGATCAGCTCGATGCGGTCCCGGAAGGGCTGGAGATTTTCGGGTTTGCCGGTGAGGAAGTTGTCGAGCACGCGCACGGACTCGCCGCGGGAGAGCAGAGCTTCGACCAGGTGCGAGCCGATGAATCCCGCACCGCCGGTCACCAGGTACTTCACGCCCGCTGCGTCTCCAACTCGCCCCTCCTGTGTGCGTCCGCGTGAGAGCGGAGATTAGCACGCAGGTCTGAAAATGCAAGCGTGTTGAAGAGGAAAAACGGCCTGTCGCCATCCGCGGACCGTCCTCGTCCTTCGTCCGCGTTCTCGTGCTCGACCAGGCTCGGGAAATGGCGCCGAAGACCGCTCGGCTCCGCCTCGCCGAGGACGAGGGCGAAGGCGAGCAGCGACTACGGCGTGGCGGGAATCTCCAGCCGCACCGGCCGGCCCTCCAGGCTCAGTGTGCGACTCTGCGGTTTGCCGCCCGGCAGGCGCCAGGTCACGATCACCTCGCCGGGCTCCTGCCGGGCAAGTACCGGCCCGGCGATGCCCGGGGACACAACCCAGGCGCCGAGCTCGCGCCGATCGGTGCGGGCGCCGATCGTCAGCGGCCCGGCGTGCTCTCCGCCCGATGCCAGGCTCACCGACGCGGACAAGTCCTCGTCGCCAACGCGTGCGCCGGCCAGCAGCCAGATCCCGCCGTCAGCCAGGACCACGGCCAGGTCCGGAACCCCGTCGCCGTTGAAGTCGGCCACCGCCCCACCCTGCTGCCCCCTGGCCGCTTCGGGCAAATGCCCGGTCTCGGCCAGGTCGGTGGGTTTGTGGGCGTGGCTCAGGCTGCGGAAGCCGCGGTTGAAGAAGAACTGCGGACTGCAGTCCGCGCCGTAGAACAGAGCCACGTCCTGCAGTCCGTCGCCGTTGATGTCGCAGCACTGACCGCCGATGGCCCCGGGCTGGGAGAGGTAGGCGATCTCGCCGGAGCGGGGCAACTTCTCCTCGAAACCGTCCGGAGAGTTCTGCCAGATTCGGGAAGCGTCCTCGGCGCAGGCGAAGACGTCGATCCGCCCGTCCGCGTTCCAGTCGCCCAGGAAGGCCCCGATCCGGCCCTCGCCCAACTGGACGGAGCATGGCACGGCCCGGGCGAATCGCCCGCCGCCCGCGCCGCGGCAGATACGGCTGCCCTTCGCGAAGGGCTGGAGCACGTCGGCCAGGCCGTCGCCGTCGAAATCTGCGACCAGGCACCGGCCCGGAGGGCCCCAGCGGTCCGCCCGAGTCGAGCCGGTCAGCAACGCCCGCTGAGAGAAGGTTGTGCCGCTGCCGCCAGTCTCCGGCACGAGCAGAATCGGCATGCCCGGAGTGCTCCAGAGCAGCCCGGCACGGCCCGGCACGCCGGCATCCATCGCCTCGAGACCCAGACACTCGCGCGCCGGGATGTCCGGGACGGCCCGATCGCTGAAGCGCCCGTCGGCGCCCTGGAGCCAGACGGTGAGCCGCGAGCCGTCCCAGGACGCCAGGTCCAGCCTTTTGTCGCCGTTGAAGTCGCCCCAGGCCGAGCGCAGCGAGCGGGCCGCGAGCCTCTCGCCGGCACGGTCCTTGAACTCCCTGGCCTTCCTGTCCCACCCGATGAGCCGGTCACCGGCCGGGCAGGACACGTGCAGCCATAGTCCGCGCCCGCCGCCCAGATCCACCGCCCGGACCTCGGATACCCGTCCATCGGCCGCGCCAACCCTGACCGGATCGTCCCAGGCGGCGGAGGTGGCCACCGGCACATGGGTGTCGGGATGCCGCAGAACCAGTTCGACGGTCTTGAGCAGGCCTTCGGTGTCCCCGGCCCACGTCGCCTCCAGGTGCGAGTCGATGGCCTCCAGTTCCAGCACGCTGCGTTCCCGGCCTTCGTTCAGGCGCAGCCACCGGCCGCAGATATGGAGCAACACGACCTTCTTCCCGCTCTCGTCGCTCCCCTTCAGCAACAGCGCGGGCCCCGGATCGTCCTCCAGAAGCATGTACCGGACGGCCTTGCCGTGCTCGGGATTGGCGGGCGCGCTCAGATCGATGGTCATCGTCCGGTCACCGGTCCGGCCCTTGAGACAACTGACCACCGCGGCTTCGACCTTCCCGTCCTTGTCGGGATAGCCCAGGCCCAATTCGAGGATGAGTTCGGCATGTTCGACCGCGTGGACCGGCGTGAAGACCGGCATGCACCCGAAGCCGATCGCGGCCGCCGCCGAGCCCAGCAGCAGGACGGTGCAGACCAGCATGACCTTGATCCAGCGCATGGCAGCGTTCCCTCCACCAGGCTCATTGCCGGTGGAGGCCGGCCACTTACAGACATGCACGGCAATCTGGCGACTCTAAGGAACGACGAAGCACCCAGACGCCTTGGGCCGGCGGGCGATCAGGCCTCTTGCTTCCGCAGCCACTCCACGAAACGGGCCAGGCCATCCTCCAGGCCGACCGACGGGCTGTAGCCGATCATCCGCCGGCTCTTGGAGATGTCCGCGCTGGTCAGCGGCACGTCGCCGGGCTGGTCGGGCAGCTGCTGGCGAACGGCCTTCTTGCCGAGCGCGGCCTCGATCGCGGCCAGCAGCTCGTTCAGGGTCACCACCCGGCTCTCGCCGAGGTTGTAGATCCCGAAGCCCCTCGAGCGGTAGAGGGCGCCGAGCGTGCCCCCGACGATGTCGGCGATGTAGGTGTAGTCGCGCCCGGACTTCCCGTCGCCGAAGAAGGGCACGGGCCGGCCCGCCTCGATCAGCCGGGCGAACTTGTGGATGGCCAGGTCCGGCCGCTGGCGCGGGCCGTAGGCCGTGAAGTAGCGCAGGCAGGCGATGTCCAGCCCGTAGAGCTGGTGGTACACCCCGGCGAAGTGCTCCATGGCCCGCTTGGAGGCCGCGTAGGGCGAGAGCGGCTGGTCGCAGGCCGCGTCCTCCCGGAACGGAGCCGGCGTGCCGGCGCCGTAGACCGAGCTGGAGCTGGCCAGCACCAGCCGCCGTACCCCGCCGGCCCGGGCGGCCTCCAGCAGCGCCAGCGTTCCCCGGACGTTGACGTCGAGGTACAGCTCCGGCTGCTCGATCGACGGGCGCACTCCGGCGCGGGCGGCCAGGTGGATGATCGCGTCGAAGCACTTCTCGGCGAAGAGCCGCGCGAGCAGCGCCCCGTCGCGGATGTCGCCCTCGACCAGCTGGAAGGCCGGGCCGAACCCCCGGGCCGTCACGAGGTTCCGGCTCTTGACTTCCGCGGAGTAGAAGTCGTCGAAGTTGTCGAGGCCGACTACCTCCTCGCCGAGTTCCAGCAGGCGGTCGCAGACGTGCGAGCCGATGAAGCCGGCGGCGCCGGTGACGAGCACGAGCACGGAGTCGGCCCTCAGCCTTTCCCCGGCCGAGCGACCGGCCGGCCGATCCCGTAGCAGGTGAAGCCGCGCTCGGCGAGCCGCGCCGGGTCGTAGATGTTCCGGCCGTCGAAGATCACCGGCCGGCGCATCAGTTCCTTCATGCGCATGAAGTCCGGACGGCGGTAGGCGTTCCACTCGGTGGCCAGCACCAGCCCGTCGGCGCCGCGCAGCGCCTCGTAGGGATTCTCGGCCAGGGCCAGCCGCGCGCCGAGCTCCCGCCGGGCGTTCTCGGCCGCAGCCGGGTCGTGGCCGACCACCGCGGCGCCACGATCGAGGAGCGCGCGGGCCAGGACCAGCGCCGGCGCCTCGCGGACGTCATCGGTGCGCGGCTTGAAGGCCAGGCCCCAGAGGGCCAGGCGCACGCCGGTGAGCTTCCCGCCGTACTCCTTCTCTATGAGCGGCAGCAGGGTCAGCTTCTGGCGCTCGTTGGCGGCATCGGTGGCTTCGAGGATGGCTGCCGGCAGGCCCAGTTTCCTGGCCAGGGCGGTCATGGCCCGCACGTCCTTCGGGAAGCAGCTCCCGCCGTAGCCCACGCCCGGGAAGAGGAAGGACTGGCCGATGCGCCGGTCGGCGCCGACCGCCACCCGGACCCGGTCGATGTCCGCGCCCAGCGCCGCGGCCAGCCCGGCCATTTCGTTGATGAAGGAAATGCGGCTGGCGAGCAGGCAGTTGGCCACGTACTTGGCCATCTCGGCGCTGGCCGGGTCCATGACCAGGATCGGCGAGCCCGTGCGGGTGAAGGGCTCGTAGAGCTCGCGGAGCAGCCCGGCAGCGCGCGCCGAGCGCACGCCGACCACCACCCGGTCGGGGCGCATGAAGTCATCGACGGCCGCGCCCTCCTTGAGAAACTCGGGATTGGAGGCCAGCTCGACCTGGGCCTTAGGGAACTCGCGCGCGAGCCCGTCGGCCAGCATCTGGTTGGTGCCCACCGGGCAGGTGCTCTTGACCACCAGCAGCAGTTCGCGGCCGGAGGCCAGCGAGGTCCGGGCGGCCTCCGCGGCGGCCGCGCGCACCGCCGACAGGTCCGCGGCCCCGTCGGCGCCCTGCGGCGTGCCCACGGCGATGAAGGCGATCTCGGCGGTGCGGCAGGCGTCGGCGAACGAGGCGCAGAAGGTCAGGCGCCCCTCGGCCAGGTTGCGTTTGAGAAGCTCCTCGAGCCCCGGCTCGTAGATGGTCAGCTCCCCGGCGGAGAGGCGCTTGAGCTTCCCGGCGTCGAGCTCGGCGCAGAGCACGTCGTTGCCGCTCTCGGCGAAACAGGTCGCGGCGACGAGCCCGACGTAACCGGCTCCGGCGATGGCTATCTTCAAGGTGGACTCCCGCTCTCCCCCGCCCTGCCCCGTTTCCGAGACGAGTGGAGTTTATCCGCGGCCAGGAAACGGTGCAAGCGCGTCTGGCTCGCGCCCCCTTCACAGCCCCCGCGAGTCGTAGGCCCAGTGGAGCACAGCCTGGCGCTGCCGGCGCCGGCAGGCCCGGTCGCCGCGCCCGCAGTTCGCCGCCAACTGGGCCACGTGCCGGCGGATGGCCCGCCAGCGGCGGATCTGCCGCGCGTCATCAGGGCAGCGCCGCCCGCGGTAGTAGCGGCAGTACCACTGGAACCAGCCGCGGGGGTCCTCGTGGTAGATCCAGCCCTTGGCACGCCAGACGGACAGGGGCTGGGAAGCGTTCACGCCGAAGCAGTTCATGGCCGGGTCGTGGCGCTTCGGGCAGAGTCTGGCTCGGCGGAACCAGGATGCCGGGAACTCCGCGGCGCAGTCAGTCATGTACCGGCCGCCGAACACTCCGAGCTCCAGCATTTCACGCGGAGTCAGCTCCGGGCAGAAGTCCGGATGGAAGTTCCGCCCGGCCGGTTCGGTCAGCAGGTAGCTGTAGCCCTTCTGCATCAGATCGTTGACGGCGACCCGCTTCGGCTTCATCGTGGTTCCCCCCGGGCCGCCGGAACCGGCGTTGACCGCTCAGCCCTGCAGGCCATTCTTCCCTCTGGAGGCGGCGCTGTCAAGGACTGCGCCCGGACGAGCCCACGAGTATGTAGGGGAGCAGCATGCTGCGCCCCTGCGCGGGGATAGGCCCCGAAATCCCGTTGCGCGCCCCGGCGGCGGTGCTTACACTGCGCCGGTCGACGCCGGCCCGGATGAGGGGGAGATCGCGCACCATGCGTATCGACTACCTGGCCCACGCCTGCTTCCTGGTGACCGGGGACTCCGGCGTCCGGATCGCCTTCGACCCCTACGATCCGAAGCACTACGGAGCGGCGTTCCGCTTCAAGCCGGCCGGCGCCGACGCCGACCTGGTCTTCGCCAGCCACGACCACGCCGATCACGGCGCGGTGGGGGAGATCGGCGGCTCGCCGCGGGTCGTGAAGGGCGCCGTGTCCGGGAGCCACCGCGGCGTCGAGTGGTCCGGGCTCGGCGCCTTCCACGACGAGGCCCACGGCGCGCAGCGCGGGCCGGTGACGGTCTTCCGACTGACCGTCGAAGGCATCGCCCTCTGCCACCTGGGCGACCTGGGGGCACCGCTGGCCGCGGCCGAAGCCGCCAAGCTTGGCAAGCCCGACGTCCTCTTCGTCCCCGTCGGCGGCCACTTCACCATCGACGCGGCGGGGGCCGTGGCGGTGGGCCGGCTGCTCAAGCCCAGGGTGGTCGTGCCCATGCACTTCCGGACCACCAAGCTCGACTTCCCCATCGCCCCGCCCGAGGACTTCCTCGACATCTCCCCCTGGCCAGTCAGCAGAAAGGGAGGCACCGTGACCTTCAAGACCGCCGAACTGCCGTCCACCACCGAGGTCTGGTTCATGGAGCCGCTGCGGTGAGCCGCGGGGCGAAGATCCTGCTGGCCCTGGCGCTCCTGGCGGCCGTGGTCACCGCAACCTTCTTCTTGAGCCGCCGGACCTCCCGGGGCCGCGACGGCGAGGTGGTGGTCTACACCTCGGCGGACAGCGCATACGCCCGGCCGGTCTTCGAGGCCTTCGAGAAGCGGACCGGCATCAAGGTTCTGCCGGTGACCGACGCCGAGGCCGCCAAGACCACCGGCATCTACAACCGGCTCATCGCCGAGAAGGGCCGCCCGCAGGCCGACGTCTTCTGGAACTCGGAGATCGGCCGGACGCTGCTGCTCGGCCGCCAGGGCATTCTCGAGCCGCTCGATCCGCCCTCGGCGGCCACCCTGCCGCCCGAGTTCCGGCCCAAGGACGCTCTCTGGCACGGTTTCGCCTGCCGGGTGCGGGTGCTGATCTACAACCGGAACCTCGTGAAGGCCGAAGACGCGCCCAAGAGCGTCCTCGACCTGGCCGACCCCAAGTGGAAGGGCAAGGCGGCCATCGCCCTGCCGCTCTTCGGGACCACCGCCACCCACGTCGCCGCGCTGCGCGCGACCCTCGGCCGGGAGAAGGCCGGCGAGTTCCTCCGCAGGCTCGTGGCCAACGGCGCCCAGGTGGTCAACGGCAACGGCATCGTCGCCGACCGGGTGGGCGACGGCTCGGCGCTGGTCGGCCTGACCGACACCGACGACGCCTGGGACCGCCGCGACTCGGGCAAGCCCATCGAGATGGTCTACCCCGACCAGGGCCCGGGACAGAGCGGCGCGCTGATCATCCCCAACACCGCCGCGCGGATCGCCCGGGGGCCGCACGCCGGGGCGGCGGCCGCCTTCCTCGACTTCCTGTGCTCCCCGGAGGCCGAGCGCATCCTGGCCGAGAAGCCGGCCCGCCACCTGCCCAGCTCGCCCAAGCGCGGGGTCCCGACCGCCGACGACGCCGTCGCCCTCTGGCAGATCCGGGACATGAAGGTCGACTGGGAGAAGGTCGCCAACGAACTCGAGGCCCAGCCGGCGGAGCTTGAGAAGATCTTCCGGAGGTAGAACCCATCGTCAGATTCCTGGCAGCGGCGCCCGCAGTCGGCCTGCTCCTCGCCCCCTTGGTCGCCTTCTTCCTGGGAGGGGCCGACCCCTCCAGCCTCGCCGCGGCACCCTACGTCCGCTCGCTCGTCCTGGCCTCGGGCGCGGCGGCGCTGGCGCTGGCGCTGGGGCTGCCCGCCGGCTGGGCGCTGGCCGGCGCCGGCCGTGGTCCGCGCTGGATGCTCGCCGGCGCTCTGGCCGTGCTCTTGGTGCCGCCGTACCTCGCCGCCTCGGTCTGGCTGATCTTCGCTGGCCGGCTCGGCCTCGTGGGCCTCTCCGACCAGGCGCTCTCGATCGTGCCCGAGGCCACCCGCGGATTCCTCGGCGGCGGGAACCTGATTGGTGCGGCCGCGGTGCTGGCCGGCTCGCTCTGGCCCTGCGTGGCGCTCTCGGCCGCCGGGGCACTGTCCGCCGTGGGCCGGGAGGAGCGCGAGGCGGCGCTGCTGGCCCGCGGGCGCTGGGGGCGGCTCGTCGGCGTCGATCTGCCAGCGGCGCTGCCGGCCGCGCTCGCCGGCGCGGGCCTGGTCTTCGCGCTCGCCGCCACCGAGGTCGGCGCGACGGACCTTTTCAGGGTGGACGCGGCCACCCGCGACGTCCTCAAGGGCTTCGAGGTCTCCCACGACTACTCCGCGGCCGCCGGCAGGGCCCTGCCCCTGCTCGGCTTCGCCCTGTTTTTCGGCGCGGCGCTGGGCGCGCTGCTGACCTGCCGCATCTTCCCTCAGATGGCCACCGCCAAGGCGGCACCGGCCGCCGCCGGCCCGGCGCCGCGGGCCTTCGCCTGGGCGCTCCTGGCGGCGACCCTCGCGGCCGTGCTGGCCGGGCTGGCCGCCAACGCCGGCTCGCCGGCGGTCATCGCCCGGGCCGCGGCCGGCGAGTTCGGACTCGTGGGCCGCAGCCTGGCCCTGGCTGCCGCCGGGGCGACCGCGGCTCTGCTCCTCGGCGGCGCGGCGGTCTGGGCGGCGGCTCCGGCCCGGGCCGGCTCGCGACCGGCCTGGACGCTGGCCGCGGTGCTCGCGCTGCTGGCCCTGCCGCTCGTCCTGCCCGGGACTCTCTGGGGCATCGGGGCGCTGCGCCTGCGCGACTGGGCCGGCGAGGCCGGAGCTCCGGTCTTCGACGGCCCGCTGGTGCTGGTCTGGTCGGGAGCGGCCCGGGGGGCCTTCGCCGCGGCGGCGATCCTCCACGCCGGGCGCCTGGCCATCGCACCGGAGATGCTCGAGGCCGCCCGGACGGCCGGGCTCGGGCGGCTCGACCGGGCCTGGCTCGCATTCCGGCTCATGCCCGGACACGTGGCCGCCGCGTGGCTGGTGGCCGCCGCCCTGGCCCTGGGAGAACTGGGCGCCGCCGTCCAGACCGCGCCCCCCGGCTGGGACACCCTCCAGGTCCGGGTTTTCGCCGAGATGCACAACTACCACGGCGTGACCACCGCCGCGCTGGCCTTCCTGACGACCGCGGCCACCGCAGCCGTCGCCGGCCTGGTCGCGTTCTGGGGGCCACATGGGTCCTATACGACCTATAGGACCTATCGGACCTATCAACCCGGAAGGAGCTAGCCCCGATGCTGCAACTAGAGGAAGTCAGCTTCCGCTACTCCGGGCGACCGGTGCTCTCGGGTTTCTCGCTGGAGGCCCGCGCCGGAGAGGTGCTGGCCCTGGTCGGTCCGACCGGCTCGGGCAAGACCACCGTGCTGCGCCTGCTCGCCGGCCTCGAGATCCCCGAGAGCGGCCGGGTGCTCGTGGGCGGGAAACTGGCCGCCGCCGACGGACGGCTGCTCATCCCGCCGGAGCGGCGCGGCGTGGGCATGGTCTTCCAGCGCCTGGCGCTCTGGCCGCACCTGACCGTGGCCGGGAGCCTGGAGTTCGTCATGGCCGGGCGCGTCCCGGACGGCGAGCGCGCGATCCGCGCCGGCGCCATCCTCGCGGAACTCGGCATCGCGGATCTGGCCGGGCGGCGGCCCGCAGAGCTCTCCGGGGGCCAGTCGGCACTGGCCGCGGTGGCCCGGGCGCTCGCCCAGGATCCGCGGGCGCTGCTCCTCGACGAACCCTTCGGGGGCCTCGACCCGGAGCTTCGCGCCGCAACCCGCGCCAAGGTCTTTGCCCTGGTACGCTCTCGGAAGCTGGCGGCGGTCTACGTCAGCCACCTGCGCGAGGAGGCTGAGGAGGCTGCCGACCGGGTGGCGGGGATGACCGTTTAGCCGCAAGAAGGCGCAAAAGGCGCAAGGGGGGCAACACGAGATCAATCCATTGTGACCGACAATCCACGCCAGAAACAGGTGGTTGTGGCCCTGTCTCACACTCTTGCATCACGTAAGAGGGCAGGCTAAACTCAGGGCGGCAGGAGGATCTCGTCTTTGTCCGAAGCGCCGGCCAAGTTCGCGGTAGCCTCGCTATGGGTGGGACGGCCAACATCATTGGCCACCGATGCCGGCAGAACTCTGGTCCTGACGCCGGGGGAGTTCACTCCGTATTCGTTCTCGTTTGGCATCCGACACAAGGGAGAAGAGGTCGATCTTCTTTCTTCTTTGGTCCGTTTGGTCGACGACCAAGGGCGAATATGGGAGTACGAGTCAATCTGGACTGTCGAAGAAGTGGTCACGAAGATGACCGATTTTGGCTCGACGTCAGCGTTCGTCCGGTTTGACGATGCGCCGCTGGAATGGAAGATTGCCTTCGACGAAGACTCGTTCTTCTCCGGGGCGCGCGGCCTTCTCGACGATAGGTTTTACCGCCATCTGCATCTCGGGGATCAGGCGTTGCTTATACCTTTCCACTATCAGGCGCCCATCCTGGACATGGCGTTCCATGTGGGCCACAGGGTAGATCTCACAATGGTCCTCGCTAGAGTCAGCGGGTTGTATGCATGCGAGACGAGTGAGGGGCCGCGCATCACGCTGCCACCAATTGTTTTTGAGGTCGGCGTCGATAACCGGTTGTTTGTGAACCACTGGTACAAAGACAGTACAGGAAGTTGGGACCAGGATATTCTGCCCCAGCCGCTACTGTTCCGGCTGGCCGGTGGCAGCGGACAACCCAACCCGTTGATCAAGACGGGAGAAGTATAAAATGCCTGTTTCAGATTCAGGTGCTCTGTGTCTCTTGCGCCTTTATGCGGCCAGAAACTCCCCGTGTCTTTGACATCCCCGCATTCATTACTATAATCCCGCGCCCGTTGCCGGAAGTTTGAGCCGGCAGTTAGGAGTCTCCGTGACCAAAGAGCCTGAAGTCCCCACCACCGCCGAGGAGAAGTCGCCGGCCAAGCCGAAGAAGAAGGCCGCTCCGCGCGCCTCCGGGCGCGGCAAGAAACTGGTCATCGTGGAGTCTCCCGCCAAGAGCCGGACCATCGGCCGCTACCTGGGCTCCGACTTCGTGGTCAAGGCTTCCATGGGCCACGTGCGCGACCTCCCCAAGAAGGACTTCGGCGTGGACGTGGAGAACGGCTTCGCGCCCCGCTACGTGACGCTCCGCGGCAAGAACGTCACCGACCTCAAGAAGGCCGCCAAGACCGCATCCGAGGTCTACGTGGCCCCCGACCCGGACCGCGAGGGGGAGGCCATCGCCTGGCACCTGCTCCAGGTCCTGGAAGTCCCGGCCGAGCGCGCCTTCCGGGTCAGCTTCAACGAGATCACCGAGAAGGCCATCAAGGAGGCCTTCAAGCACCCCGGCAAGATCGCCATGTCCCTGGTCGACGCCCAGCAGGCCCGCCGGGTGCTCGACCGCATAGTCGGTTACCGACTCTCCCCCTTCCTCTGGAAGAAGATCGCCAAGGGTCTGTCGGCCGGACGCGTGCAGTCGGTGGCCCTGCGCCTGGCCGTGGAGCGCGAGAAGGAGATCAAGGCCTTCAAGAGCCAGGAGTACTGGCGGATCGCCGCCAAGCTCTCCGGGGCCGCCGGGCCCTTCGAGGCGGAATTCCGGGAGATCGACCGGCAGCCGGCGGAGGTCCCCGACCAGGCCACGGCCGACCGCCTGCTTCAGGAACTCGGCCGCTGCGACTGGAAGGTGGCCGCCTCGCACCACAAGGAGGTGCTCTCCAAGGCCCCGCCGCCCTTCATCACCAGCCTGATGCAGCAGGCCGCCTCGGTCCAGCTGGGCTTCACCGCCCGCAAGACCATGACCATCGCCCAGCAGCTCTACGAGGGCGTGGACCTCGGCGAGGGCGGCCCGACCGGTCTGATCACCTACATGCGCACCGACTCCTTCCGGGTGTCGACCGAGGCCGTGGAGCTCGCGCGCAGGATCATCGGCGAGCGCTTCGGGCCCGACTACCTGCCGGCCAAACCCAACACCTTTGCCTCGCGCCGCGGCGCCCAGGAGGCCCACGAGGCCGTCCGGCCGACCTATCCGGAGCGCGCCCCCGAGAC
>Ga0302238_1000797_pt1 | contig 29587 bp, 26 predicted proteins | sample AAG_UR_Asn_MG_FD_193527 | JGI IMG/M metagenome (GOLD analysis project Ga0302238, IMG submission 193527) | Enriched activated sludge microbial communities from anaerobic digester in WTTP, New Holstein, Wisconsin, United States - AAG_UR_Asn | ecosystem: Engineered > Bioreactor > Anaerobic >... | reverse complement strand
GATGTTGGCCCGCAGAGTGTGGAGGGGGACACGCCCCTCCCGATACCCTTCGGTGCGGGACATTTCCGAGCCGCCCAGACGCCCGGAAACCCGGACCCGGATGCCCAGCACCCCGGCTTTCATGGCGTTGCTTATGGCCATCTTCATGACCCTGCGGAAGGACATCCGAGCCTTCAGCTGCCGGGCGATGTTTTCGGATATCAGCTGGGCGTTGACCTCGGGCCTCTTTATTTCCTTGATCTTGAGCTGGATTTTCTTGTCCGCTCCCTTCTGCAGCCGGGATCCGATCTTCTCGATGGTGGCGCCCTTGGTCCCGATGATGACCCCGGGCCGGGCGGTGTGAATGACCAGCGTTATCCTCTGGGGATGACGGATGATTTCCACCTCCGCGATCTCGGCGTTCTTCGATTCAGGACACTCGTCCAGAATCTTGCGCAGCCGGAGATCCTCGTGCAGGGTCGCCGCGTACTCCCGGGGATCCACGTACCATTTGGATTTCCAGGTCTTGTTGATGCCCAGTCTCAGCCCGTTAGGATTTACTTTCTGTCCCACCTTACGCCCCCGCCTTCGAAATTTCGTCCACCACCACCGTGATATGGCTCATTCGTTTGAGCAGCATATCCGCCCTGCCGCGGCCGCGCAGCCACATGCGCTTCATCCGGGGACCGTCATTGACCAGAAGTTCCTTGATGTACAGCATGTCCTCGTCGAGATTCTTGTTCCGATACAAGGCGTTGGCCGCCGCGGACTTGACGACCTTGCGCAGGAACTTGGCGCCCTTGTGGGGCAGCGTCTCCAGCAGCGCCACCGCTTCCACATAGGGTTTCCGGCGGATGTTATCCGCCACCCGGCGCACTTTGGAGGGGGATATGAGAAGGAACTTGGCTTCCGCCCTGTAACCGCTTTTCTCTGCCATGGCATTCACCTTATTTTCTTCCGGCCTTTTTGTCGGATCCCGCATGTCCCCGGAAAATCCGGGTGGGAGAAAACTCGCCGAGCTTGTGCCCCACCAGGTTTTCCGTCACATACACGGGCACCCAGTTCTTGCCGTTGTAAACCGAGATAGTCATTCCGACCATTTCCGGGATTATGGTGGAGCAGCGGGAAAAAGTCTTGATCATCCGCCTCTCTCCGGACTTGTTCATCGTGATGATCCTGGAATACAGACTCTTCTCGATGAACGGACCTTTCTTGATGGACCTGGACACTGATAACTCCTATTTCTGATTCCGTCGCTTTACGATGAAGGCGTTGGACTGCTTTCCCTTCCGGCGGGTCTTGTACCCCTTGGCGGGAACTCCCGTGGGCGACACCGGGTGCCGTCCACCCTTGGTCCGCCCGCCATGGGGATGATCCACCGGGTTCATGGCCTCGCCCCGAACCTTGGGCCTCCTGCCCAGCCACCGGGCCCGACCGGCCTTGCCGAGGGAAATATTCATGTGGTCCTCGTTCCCCACGACACCGATGGTGGCATAGCATTTCTTGAAAACCATGCGCATTTCACCGGAGGGAAGACGCAGCGTGACGTAGTTTCCCTCCTTCGAAGCCAGCACCGCGGAGGAGCCGGCGGACCGCACGATCTGCCCGCCCTTTCCCTTGGTGAGCTCCACGTTATGGACGCTCATCCCCAGGGGAATATCTTCCAGAGGAAGGGCGTTTCCGTTGGTGGGGGGGACCCCCGGGCCGCTGACGACCCTGTCGCCCTTAGCCAGGTTCTTCGGGGCCAGGATGTAGCGCTTCTCTCCGTCCGCGTAGACCACCAGGGCGATGTTGGCGCTCCGGTTGGGGTCGTATTCCACCGCGGCGACGGTTCCGGGAATGCCCTCCTTGTCCCGCAGGAAGTCGACGATGCGGTACTTTCTCTTGTGCCCGCCGCCCCTCCGGCGGACGGAGATCTTCCCTCCCGCCCCCCGGCCTCCCTTGGAGTCCTTGCCCCTGGTCAGGGCCTTTTCCGCCTTTTTCAGATCCAGCTCTTTATAGGAAAGACCGGTATGGTACCTCTGGCTGGGAGTCACCGGCTCAAACTTCTTGATCCCCACTGATTCAACCTCCGAAGCGCGTCCTCTCAGACGCCTTCAAATACCTCGATTTTCTCGCCCTTCGCGACGGTAACCACCGCCTTCTTCCAGGAGGAGGTGTACCCGGGCCTGCTGCGGCTGCGCTTGGGCTTGCCGCCCATATTCATGATGTTGCAGCTCTCGGGATGCACGCTGAAGAGCTTCGCCACCGCGGTCATGACCTGATGCTTGTTGGCCCGGGGATGCACCTTGAACACGTACTTCCCCGACTCCCGCATCTGGTTCGATTTTTCCGTAAGGACCGGCTCCAGGATGATTTCTTCGTTGGTCACGCCTCCACCCCCGCGGAATCCCCGCCGTAAATCACGTTGAGCTGATGCACGGCGGATTCGAGCATCAGGATGTTTCTCCCGTAGAAAAGATCGTGCGCCCGCAGGCGGTTGTAGGAGAGAAACCTCACCATGGGAAGGTTGGCCCCCGCCCGCTTGAGCATCCTGTCGTCGTCCTTCAGCACGATGACGGTGCGCTCGTCGGAGACCAGTTTTTTCAGTATTTTCACCAGTTCCCGGGTTTTCCCGCTCTCGATGGAAAAATCCTCGACGATGGTGATCCTGTCCTCCTTCGCCTTCAGGCTGAGGATGGACTTCATGGCCAGCTGCTTCAGCTTCTTGGGAAGGGAATAATTGTAACTCCGGGGCTGGGGTCCGAATATGACGCCCCCGCCCACCCACAGAGGCGAGCGCCGCCGTCCCGCCCGGGCCCTTCCGGTGCCCTTCTGCTTCCAGGGCTTCCTGCTGGTGCCCTTCACCTCGCCCCGGGTCTTGACACTGGCGGTGCCCACGCGGCAGTTGGCCAGCTCATTGCGGATGGCGTGATAGATGGCTCCCTCGCTGATCTCCCGGTTGAACACCGCCTCGTTCAGCTTCAGGGTTTTCAGCTCCTCGCCCGTTATGGAAAAGACTTTTCTCTCCACTGTCGTACCCTACATCTCTTTCTTCTTGGAGAAGGAAACCACCACCATGCCGTCCCGTGCGCCGGGAACGGCGCCCTTCACCAGAAGGACCTGCTTTTCCTTGTCGATCCTGATGACTTCCAGGTTCTGCACCGTGGTCCGAGCCGCTCCCATTCTGCCGGCCATCCGGGAGCCCTTGAAAAGGCGGGCGGGACCCACGCCGGTCCCGGTGGAGCCGTGACCCCGATGGTATTTGGAGCCATGAGCGGCCCGACCGCCTCCAAACCCGTGCTTCTTCATGACGCCCTGGAAACCCTTTCCCTTGCTGGTGCCCCGGACATCCACGAAACGGCAGCCCTCGAAGACATCCAGTCCCACCTGGTCGCCCACGGCGCACTGGTGGTCGAAATCGTTCATTTCAACCAGATATTTTTTCGGCTGGACCGGGTCCTTGAACTGGCCGCGGTACGGCTTGGAGATGCGACTCTCCTTGACCTCGCCCGCCCCGAGCACGACGGCGCTGTAGCCGCTCTTCTCGGGGACGCGCTCCGCGACAACGGTGTTCGGCTCGACTTTTATGACCGTCACGGGAGTGAGAACCCCCCGATCGTCGAAGACCTGCGTCATACCGACCTTCTTTCCGATAAGCCCAATCATGGTGATCCCCTACTGCTTTATTTCGACGTCGACGCCCGCGGGAAGATCGAGTTTCATCAAGGCGTCCATAACCACGGAAGTGGGCTCGATGATGTCGATGAGCCTCTTGTACGTCCTCATCTCGAACTGCTCGCGGGACTTCTTGTTCACGTGGGGAGAACGCAGAACGGTGTACTTGCTGATTCGGGTGGGCAGGGGGATTGGCCCCGATACCCGCGCACCGGACTTCTGCACCGTCTGCACGATGGACTTGGCGCTCTGGTCGATGAGTTCCACATCGAATCCCCGGAGCCGTACCCGAATTCTGTCCTTGGCCATTCTTCCTCCAAAAAACAAGCCTTGCCGACCGGAAGGAGGACAAGGCTTTTATGAGCGTCTGCTACTCTTCGATCTCGATGACCTGGCCGCTGGCCACGGTGCGCCCGCCCTCGCGGATGGCGAACCGCAGACCCTTGTCCATGGCGATGGGGTGAATGAGCTCCACCTCGATCTCCGTGTTGTCCCCGGGCATGACCATCTGCTTGTCCGCCGGGAGATGGACCGTTCCGGTTATGTCGGTGGTCCGGAAGTAGAACTGGGGCCGATATCCCGAGAAGAACGGAGAGTGCCGGCCTCCCTCCTCCTTGGAGAGGACGTAAATCGTGCCCTTGAACTTCTTGTGGGGCTTGATGGAGCCGGGCTTGGCCAGGACCTGTCCCCGCTCCACCTCTTTCTTGTCGATTCCCCGCAGCAGGGCCCCGATATTGTCCCCCGCCTGACCCTCGTCCAGAAGCTTGTTGAACATTTCCACGCCGGTGACCACGGTCTTCTTGGTCTCCCGGATCCCGACGATTTCCACATCATCGTTGATCTTGACCATTCCCCGCTCGATGCGCCCGGTCACCACGGTGCCCCGGCCCTGGATCGAGAAAACGTCCTCGATGGGCATCAGGAAGGGGCGGTCAACGGCCCGTTCGGGAAGGGGGAAGTAGCTGTCCATGGCGGCCAGCAGGTCCAGGATGGGCTTGGTCTTCTCCGCGTCCTCGGGGTGCTCCATCGCCAGGAAGGCGGACCCGCGGATGACGGGGATCTCGTCGCCGGGGAACTTGTAGACCTTCAGAAGGTCCCGCATCTCCTCCTCCACCAGGTCGATGAGATCGGTGTCGTCCACCATGTCCACCTTGTTGATGAAGACGATCAGGGCGGGGACGCCGACCTGGCGGGCCAGCAGGATGTGCTCCTTGGTCTGGGCCATGGGACCGTCGGCGGCGGACACCACGATGACCGCCCCGTCCATCTGGGCGGCGCCGGTGATCATGTTCTTGATGTAGTCCGCGTGTCCCGGGCAGTCCACATGGGCGTAGTGCCGATTGGCGGTCTCGTACTCGATGTGGCGGGTGTTGATGGTGATGCCCCGCTCCTTCTCTTCCGGAGCGTTGTCGATGTCGTCGTATTTCATGACCTTCCCGCCGAACGCTTTCCCGGCAATGCTGGAAATCGCGGCGGTCAAAGTCGTCTTACCATGGTCGATGTGTCCGATGGTACCAACGTTAATGTGCGGTTTCGTTCTTTCGAATTTCGCTTTGGCCATTTCTGCCTCCTTGCCCTTTTTCGGACAAATGTAATTCTCGTTTTTCTCGGCCGCGGCGGGTTCTCACAAAACCGCGCCTCCGCCGGTCAATCGCCTGTTCGCAGCGCATCCGTGGGACGAGAAGTGCAGGGCCGATTTGAAGAAGGGGGAGTAGAACACCGCCGGACCCCGGAGGGTTGCGCGACGTAAGATCATGAAGCTGCGCCTCAGCGGATCTGTTCAGCCATCCTTTTCTACCACATCGCCTCTGGAATAACACCGGCCCTTCGCCGGGCCGGGTTTCTCAGAAACCCACTACACGGAAAGCCGCAGCCCCCCGTAAGGATGATTCGCTCTGCCATAATACCGGGAATCCGCGGCTTGGTCAATACGACCCCGCCGTTTTTTCGAATTTCCGGATCGTTTTTTCTACCAGCGGTAGTGGGCAAAGGCCTTGTTCGCCTCCGCCATCCGGTGGGTGTCCTCTTTCTTTTTGAAGGCCGAGCCGGCGCCGTTGAAGGCGTCCAGCAGCTCCGCCCCCATTTTCTGGCTCAGGGACTTGCCGCCCCTGGACCGGGCCGCCGCGATGATCCACCGCATCGCCAGGGCCTCCCGGCGGGACTCGCGGATCTCCACCGGAACCTGATAGGTGGCCCCGCCGACCCGGCGGGACTTGACCTCCACCACGGGCTTGACGTTGTCCAGCGCCTTCAGGAACACCTCCAGCTCCCCCCGGTCGGTCTTTCCCTTCAGAAAGTCCAAGGCTCCGTAGAGAATGGCCGCGCTGATGGACTTCTTGCCGTCCACCATCATCCGGGTGATGAACTTGGAGACCACCATGTTGTTGTAACGGGAATCCGGCAAAATGGTTCTTCCGGTGATGATTTTTCGTCTAGACATTTTTCCCCATCCCCTCTAGGCCTTCGGCTTCTTGGAACCGTATTTGGACCGCGCCTTCCGCCGGTCCGACACCCCCAGGGTGTCTTTGGTTCCCCGCACTATATGGTAGCGGACACCGGGAAGATCCTTGACCCGGCCGCCCCGAATGAGAACGACGGAGTGCTCCTGAAGATTGTGCCCGATTCCGGGTATGTAGGCGGTCACCTCCACTCCATGGGTCAGGCGAACCCGGGCGACCTTGCGGAGCGCCGAGTTGGGCTTCTTCGGAGTGATGGTCATTACCCGGGTGCAGACGCCCCGTTTTTGCGGACAGTTCATGAGGGCCGGCGACTTCGTTTTATAGTGGGAACTCTGTCGACCCGTGCGGATCAGTTGATTGATAGTCGGCATACTAAAACATATCTCCTATGGTCCTGATAGACTGAGGGTGATTCCGGACTCTACCGAAAGACCCGTAAAATGTCAACCGTCTCAATCGTCGTCCCCCTCCTCCTCGTCGGTGGTGTCGGCCTGCTGGACGCTCTGGAGTATTTCCTCCCGCAGAAGCTCGGCGTTCTCCCGCTCCTTCTTCCTCTGCTCCAGGATGAGCTGCATCTTGGCGTCCAGATCCTCCCGGTTTTCGTCGTAGAGTTTCAGGGCCCGGTATTTTTTCATTCCCGTCCCCGCCGGAATGGGGTGTCCGATGATGACGTTCTCCTTCAGCCCCCGGAGGTAATCCACGGAGCCCTCGATGGCGGCGTTGGTCAGGACCCGGGTGGTTTCCTGGAAGGAGGCGGCGGAAAAGAAGGAATCGATGTTCAGCGAGGCCCGGGTGATGCCCAGAAGAAGGGGGCGGGCCACGGCGGGCTGCCCGCCTTCCCGGACGACCTTGGCGTTCTCCTCATGGAAGCGGTGCTTGTCCACCTGCTGACCGAAGATGAAGTTCGTGTCTCCCACGGCGGTGATTTCCACCTTCCGCATCATCTGCCGGATGATGACGCCGATGTGTTTGTCGTTGATTCCCACCCCCTGGAGCCGGTAAACCTCCTGCACCGCGTTCATCATGTACCGCTGCAGGGCGTTTTCCCCCAGGATCTGCAGGATGTCGTGGGGGTCGAAGTGCCCGTCACAGAGCATTTCCCCCGCCTCCACGTGGTCTCCCTCCCGGATCAGAAGGTGACGGCCCATGGGAACCAGGTGCTTGTACTCCTTGCCGTAGGCGTCCTCCACGATGAGGACCCGTTTTCCCTTGACGATGCCCTTGAACCGGACGGTTCCGGAGATCTGGGCCAGAACGGCGGGGGTTTTCGGGCGGCGGGCCTCGAAAAGCTCGCCCACCCGGGGAAGCCCCCCGGTGATGTCCCGGGTCTTCACGCTTTCCTTCAGCAGCTTCGCGATGACCCGGCCGGCCTTGACCTTGTCTCCGTCGTTGACGTTCAGAAAGGCGGAACCGGGGATGAAATAAACCGCCAGGTCCTCCCCCTTTTTGTCCACGATCCGGACCCGGGGCTGCAGGCTCTCGCTGGTGTAATCGGCGATCTTCTTTTCGATGTTCCCGGTGTCTTCGTTGATCTCCTCCTTCAGGGTGGTTCCCAGGACGATGTCCTCGAACTTCACGACGCCGTCGAACTCGGCGATGATGGGTTCGCTGAAGGGGTCGAAGGAGGCGATGAGCTGGTCCGCCTGCAGGACGTCGCCGGGCTTCACCGCCAGGGTGGCGCCGTTGCGGATCCCGATCTTCTGCTCCTGGGCTATCAGGTAGAGCCGGCTCTTGTCTTTGGGAATCAGCACGAAGGCGGTGTGGCTGGCGGGAATTTCCGCCCCCTCCCTTTTCAGGAGGTTCTGGCCCTTGATGACCCTCTCTCCGTTCTTGATGTGGATCTTGTCCCCTTTCTGGAGCTCCACGGCCTCGAAGACCCGGCTGACCAGCACGTTCCCCTTCCGGGTGAACAGGAGGTCGCCGGTTTCCAGCGTTATGGTGGGGCCCTGGACCTCCTTGATCACCACCGGATAATTCAGGTGGACCCGGTTCTCCTCGGAGGCCTTCATGGCGGCGCCTCCGATGTGGAAGGTCCTCATGGTGAGCTGGGTTCCCGGCTGGCCGATGGACTGGGCGGCGATGATCCCCACCGCTTCTCCGATCTCCACGGTCTGGTTCCGGGCCAGGTTCCGGCCGTAGCATTTCTGACAGACACCGTATTTTGCCTCGCAGGACAGGACGGTGCGGATCCTCACACTCTCGATTCCCGCCTCGTCGATGGCCGCCGCTTTCTCGTCGGTGATGAGTTCGTTGACGTCGACGATGACCTCGCCGGTTATGGGGTGTTTGACCCGCTCCAGCGTGAAGCGTCCCTCGATCCGGTCCGCCAGGGTGTCCACGATCTCCTCGCCGTCCTTCAGGGCCCGGATCTCCAGCCCGTTGATGGTGCCGCAGTCCTCCTCGTTGACCACCACATCCTGGGCGATGTCCACCAGCCGCCGGGTCAGGTAGCCCGCGTCGGCGGTCTTCAGCGCCGTGTCCGCCAGCCCCTTCCGGGCGCCGTTGGTGGAGATGAAAAACTCGATGACCGACAGGCCCTCCTTGAAGTTGGACCGGATGGGAAGCTCGATGATGTCCCCCGAGGGCTTGGCCATGAGTCCCCGCATCCCCGCCAGCTGGCGGATCTGGCTCCGGGAGCCCCGGGCGCCGGAGTTGGCCATCATGTACACCGGGTTAAAGCCCTGCTTGTCGGCCTTCAGGTTCCGCATCATCTCGTTGGTCAGGTCCTCGTTCATCTTGGACCAGACCTCCACCACCCGGTTGTACCGCTCCTCCTGGGTTATGTGGCCGTGCTGGTACTGCTGATGGATGCTCAGGACCTCGGAGTTGGCCTTCTCGATCATGTCCTTTTTGGCCTCGGGCACCAGGATGTCGTCCAGTCCGATGGTGGCGCCGAAGAAGGTGGCGTACCGGAAGCCCAGATCCTTGATGGCGTCCAGCATCCGCACCGTCACATGGGCGCCCCGGTCGGCGTAGACCCGGGCGATGAGGGCCTTCAGCTCCTTGTCGCCCAGGGTTTTGTTGATGAACTCCATCTCGTCGGGCAGTTCCTCGTTCAGGATGAGCCGGCCCGGAGTGGTTTCCAGGTAGGACCCGTTGATCCGGACCTTGATGACGGCGTTGTAATCCAGGGAGCCCGCGTCCAGGGCCATCCGCACCTCGTCGGAAGAGCTGTACTTCCTTCCCTCCCCCTGGGCGCCGGCCTTGTCCTTGGTCAGATAGTAGATCCCCAGGACCATGTCCTGGGACGGGAAGACGATGGGCTTGCCGTTGGCGGGGTTCATTAAATTTTTCGCCGACAGCATCAGGGTCCAGCACTCGATCTGTGCCGCCTGGGTCAGGGGCACGTGGACCGCCATCTGGTCGCCGTCGAAGTCGGCGTTGAAGGCGTGGCATACCAGCGGATGCAGCCGGATGGCCTTGCCGTCCACCAGGACCGGTTCGAAGGCCTGGAAACCCAGCCGGTGCAGGGTGGGGGCCCGGTTCAGCAGGACGGGGTGCTCCTTGCAGACGTCGTCCAGGATCTGCCAGACCTCGGGGCTCTCGGTCTCCACCAGGGTCTTGGCCTTTTTGATGTTGTACACCACATCCTTTTCCACCAGCTTCTTCATGATGAAGGGCTTGTAGAGCTCCAGGGCCATCTTGGTGGGCAGGCCGCACTGGTGGAGCTTGAGTTCCGGCCCCACCACGATGACGGACCTCCCGGAGTAGTCCACCCGTTTGCCCAGCAGGTTCTGGCGGAACCGCCCCTGCTTGCCCTTCAGCATGTCCGACAGGGACTTCAGCGGCCGGTTCGAGGCGCCCTTGACCACCCGTTTTTTCTTGGAGTTGTCGAAGAGGGCGTCCACCGCCTCCTGGAGCATCCGCTTTTCGTTCCGGATGATGATGTCCGGGGCGTTCAGCGCCATGAGCCGCTTGAGGCGGTTGTTCCGGTTGATGACCCGCCGGTAGAGGTCGTTCAGGTCGCTGGTGGCGAAGCGCCCGCCGTCCAGCTGGACCATGGGCCGGAGTTCCGGGGGGATGACGGGGATAACGTCCAGGATCATCCATTCCGGTTTGTTCCCCGAATCCCGGAAGTTTTCGACGATCTCGATCCGTTTGAGGAGCCGCCGGTCAGCTTTGGGCCCCTTTTCCACCATGGCGGCCCGGAGCTCCGCGGAGAGGGCGTCCAGATCCAGGTTTTCCAGCAGGGTCCGGATGGCCTCGGCCCCCACCCCGGCGGTGAAGATCATCCCGTAGCGGTCCTTGGCCTCGGCGTACTCCTCCTCGGTAAGGAGTTCCATCTTTTTCAGATCCGTGTCGCCGGGATCGATGACGATGTACTTCTCGTAGTACAGCACCGACCGCAGGGCGGCGATGGTGAGGTCCAGCAGAAGCCCCATCCGGGACGGCACGGACCGGTAGTACCAGATATGGGACACCGGGGAGGCCAGCTCGAAGTGGCCCATCCGTTCCCGACGGACCTTGAAGTGGGTCACCTCCACGCCGCAGCGGTCGCAGATGACGCCCTTGTACCGGATGGATTTGAACTTGCCGCAGTAGCATTCCCATTCCTTCGTGGTTCCGAAGATGCGCTCGCAGAAAAGGCCGTCCTTCTCCGGGCGCAGGGTGCGGTAGTTTATGGTTTCAGGCTTCTTCACTTCCCCGTAGCTCCACGCCCGGATCTTCTCCGGCGACGCGAGCTGTATCATTATGGAATCGAAATCCTGAATGTCTCTCATCGTGTTTCCAGCCTCCTAGAAATTGCTTCCCTGGCGGTTAATCAGCTCCTCGTCCCTCTCGGTGAGGGGGATGGGCTTGCCCTTGGAATCCCGGATGCTTATGTCCAGCGCCAGTCCCCGAAGCTCCTGCACCAGGACATTGAAGGATTCGGGCACCCCCGCGGCGGTGGAGGGCTCGCCCTTGACGATGCTTTCGTAGATCTTCGCCCGGCCGGTCATGTCGTCGGACTTGATGGTCAGAAGCTCCTGCAGAGTGTTGGCCGCGCCGTAGGCCTCCAGGGCCCAGACCTCCATCTCCCCCAGCCTCTGCCCGCCGAACTGGGCCTTGCCCCCCAGGGGCTGCTGGGTGACCAGCGAGTAGGGACCGGTGGACCGGGCGTGCATCTTGTCGTCCACCAGGTGGTGGAGCTTCAGCATGTACATGCAGCCCACCATGACGGGGTTCTTGAAAGGCTCGCCGGTCTTGCCGTCGTAGAGGACCGCCTTGGACCCCTCGGGCAGCCCCGCGGATTTCAGAAGCGCCCCGATCTCTCCGGGGTCGGCGGACTCGAAAACCGGCGTGGCGTACCATTCGTCCTTCTGATAGGCCGCCCAGCCCAGCATGGTTTCCAGAAGCTGGCCGATGTTCATCCGGGAGGGGACTCCCAGAGGGTTCAGGCAGAGTTCCAGCGGGGTGCCGTCGGCCATGTAGGGCATGTCCTCTTCGGGCAGAACCCGGGCGATGACCCCCTTGTTGCCGTGGCGGCCCGCCATCTTGTCCCCCTCCTGAAGCTTGCGCTTGGTGGCGATGAGGACCTTGACCACCTCGTCCACCCCGGGGGCCAGGTCGTCCCCCTCGGAGCGCTTCAGCCGCTGCACGTCGATGACAGTCCCCTCGGTTCCGTGGGGAATCCGCAGGCTGGTGTCCCGGACCTCCTTGGCTTTTTCGCCGAAGATGGAGTTGAGGAGCTTGAACTCCGGGGTGGTTTCGGTCTCGGACTTGGGGGTGACCTTCCCCACCAGGATGGAGCCGGACTTTACCTTGGCTCCCACCCGGATGATCCCCTCCTCGTCCAGCTGGTCCAGGGCCTTCTCGCCGATATTGGGAATGTCCCGGGTGATTTTTTCCGGACCCAGCTTGGTTTCCCGCACATCGATGGTGAACTCTTTTATATGGATGGAGGTGAAGATGTCCTCCTTGACGATCTTCTCCGAAATGAGGATGGCGTCCTCGTAGTTGTAGCCGTTCCAGGGCACGAAGCCCACCAGGACATTCCTGCCCAGGGCCAGTTCTCCCTTATAGGTGGCGGGGCCGTCGGCGATGACCTCGCCCTTCTTGACCTTCTGGTTCACCCGGACGATGGGTTTCTGGATGTAGCAGGTGTCCTGGTTCGTCCTCTGGTACTTCTGCAGTTCGAAGACGTCCCGGTCCGCCGCGTTCTGGGCCTTGGCGGGCTTGATCACTATCCGGGTGGCGGACACGTATTCCACCGTTCCGTCCCGTCGGGCCTTCACGAATACCCCCGAATCGTAGGCGCAGCGGCCCTCCATGCCCGTCCCCACCCGGGGAGGTTCGGGAAACACCAGGGGCACCGCCTGACGCTGCATGTTGGAACCCATCAGGGCCCGGTTCGCATCGTCATGCTCCAGGAAAGGGATCAGCGAGGCCGAAACCGATATGATCTGCTTGGGCGACACGTCCATGTACTGGATCTCTTTGGGCGCCTTGGTGGCGTAATCCCCCGCCTTCCGGACATAGACCTGATCCTGAAGGAAGTTGCCCTTGTCGTCGATGGGGGCGTTGGCCTGGGCGATGAAATATTTTTCCTCGTCCATGGCGGAGAGGTACTCGATCTCGTCGGTGACTCTGCCGTTCTTCATCTTCCGGTACGGGGTCTCCAGGAAACCGTAATCGTTGACCCGGGTGTAGTTGGCCAGGGACACGATGAGACCGATGTTGGGCCCTTCCGGCGTCTCGATGGGGCACATCCGGCCGTAATGGGTGTAATGCACGTCCCGGACCTCGAAGCCCGCCCGGTCCCGGGACAGACCGCCGGGGCCCAGGGCGTTGAGCCGCCTTTTGTGAGTCAGCTCCGCCAGCGGGTTCACCTGGTCCATGAACTGGGACAGCTGGCTGGAACCGAAGAACTCCTTCACCGCAGCCACGATGGGCTTGATGGAGATGAGGTCCTGGGGCTTGATGGTGTCGGTTTCCTTCAGGGACATCCTCTCCTTGGCGATCCTTTCCATCCGGGAGAAGGCGGTCTTCAGCTGGTTGGCCAGGAGCTCCCCCACCGAACGGATGCGCCGGTTGCCCAGGTGGTCGATGTCGTCCACATTGGCCTCGCCGATGTACACCAGGATCAGGTACTTCATGGTGTTGACGATATCCTCCCGGGTGAGGAGGTGGGATTCTTCGGGGTCCTGGTAATCGAACTTCTTGTTCAGTTTGTACCGCCCCACCCTGCCCAGGTCGTAGCGCCGGGTGGTGAAGAACATGGAGTTGAAGTCCTTCTCGGCGCTCTCCAGGGTGATGGGCTCGCCGGGCATCAGGACGGCGTAGACCGCCGACAGGGCGTCGTCTCTGGAGGGTTCGTCCAGACCCGAGTCGTCCCGGGTGTACTTGGCCTCTTCCCTCTCGAAGCATTTCAGGATGATCGAGGAGTTCAGCGAATCCTCGGCCTCGAAATCGATGATCTCCACCTCCCGGACCCCCGAGAGAAGCAGCTCGTCCACATCGTGGGGGTGCAGTTTCTCCCCCGCCCGATAGAGCTTCTTCTCCCCCTCCCCGTCCCCGGCGAAGACCGCCCTGGCCAGCACGGAGCCCACCAGGCCTTCCTTCTCCTGGGGGTCCTCCAGCACCTCCACCGGTCTGGTTTTATAGAACAGGGAAATGATCTTCTCCCGGGAGTCGAAACCCAGAGCCCGGAGGAAGAGGGTTCCCAGGATCTTTTTCTTCCGGTCGATCTTCGTGTAGATGAGTTCCTTTTTCTGATCGATTTCGAACTCCAGCCACGAACCCCGGTAGGGGATGATCCGGGAGGAGAAGACGCCCTTCTCGTGGGAAAAGATGACCCCCGGAGAGCGGTGGATCTGGGACACCACCACCCGCTCCGCCCCGTTTATGATGAAAGTCCCCCGGTCGGTCATCAGCGGGATGTCCCCCATGTAGATGTCCTTCTGGCGGATCTCTCCGGTTTCCAGGAATACCAGGTTGATGCGGGCCTTCACCGGGAGCCCGTAGGTAAGGCCCTTCTGCTTGCACTCCGCTTCCGTCAGCTTCAGGAGGCTTTCCTCCAGGGTGTAATGGTCGTATTCCAGGCGCATGTCGCCGTTCTGGCTTTCTATCGGGAAAACGGACTGAAACACTTCCTCCAGACCCTGGTTCTGAAGCGGTTCCCCCTCCCGAAGCCTGTCCCTCTGGAGAAAACGTTCGAAGGACGCCAGCTGGATATCGATCAGGCTGGGCAGCTCCATGGCGTCGGGACGTTTCTTCCCCACATAAACCCTGTCAATGACGGTATTCCTGTCAAACATGCAATCAAGCCTCCCGAGAATACGAGACCACCGGAACGGTCGGTCCCGGTGGCTCTCTGAGATACTTAGAGACTGGGCAAAACGCGTTTTTATTGAATGTCAACGGTCGCACCGGCATCTTCGAGGGCTTTCTTGATGCTGGCTGTCTCTTCCTTTGAAGCGTTCTCCTTCACCACGCCGAGCCCTTCGACGAGATCCTTCGCTTCCTTCAGGCCCAGGCCGGGGACGACGACCCGGACGGCCTTGATGACGTCGATCTTCTTCTCCCCGATGGCCTTGATCTTGATGGTGAACTCGGTCTTCTCCTCCGCGGCCTCCGCGGCTTCCCCGGCGCCGGCGCCGGCGACGGCGGCCACCGCCACAGGGGCGGCGGCGGTTACACCGAACTTCTCTTCCATCATCTTGACCAGTTCGGACACCTCCAGGACCGACATGCCGGCGATGGCGTCCAGGATCTGTTCTTTCGTCAGTGTTGCCATATTACCTTCTCCTTGTTTCTGTCGGCGCGGCGATAGCAGTGCAACACTTCTTTCGAAGGCTAAAGCCGCCCCATTTATCGAGGCCCGCCAGGCGGACCCTCATTCCGACTCTTTCTTCTTGTCCGCCACCGCGGCAAGAGTGCGCACCAGTTTTCCGGTGACCCCGTTCATGGCGTAGACCAGGTGCTGCAGCGGGGCTTTCATCGTGCCCATCAGCGACGCCAGGAGCTGGGCCCGGGAGGGCAGACGGGAGAGATTCTCCATCTGCTTCAGGTTGAAAACCGACCCTTCCACCAGGCCGCCCTTGATCCTGACGCTGGTCTCCTTCCCGAAGTCCAGGATGGATTTCGCCACCTGTCCGGTATCGTCCTTCATCAGCGCTATGGCGGTGGGGCCCACGAGATATTCCCCCACGTCGGGCTTCTCCAGCTGCCGGAAGGCGATCTTGGCGAAGTTGTTCTTCACCACCTTGTATTCGGCGCCGAACTTGCGCAGGGCGGCCCTGAGACCGGTGATCTGCTCCACCGTGAGGCCCCGGTAATCGGTAAAAATGTAGTCGGCGTAGGAGCCGAACTTCTCTTTGAGATGCCCCACCGCCTCTTCCTTGTACGGCTGGGGTTTGGTAACACGTTCCGCCATGACTTACTCCTGTTCCCGGACGATTCTTACGCCGGGCCCCATCGTGGACGCCAGATAGACCGATTTGACGAAGGTTCCCTTCGCGTCGGCGGGCCTCTTCCTCTCGATTTCCCGGACCACGGTGCTGATGTTCTCCGCCACCGCCTGAGGCTCCATCGAGACCTTGCCCACCGGCAGGTGGATCACCCCGGTTTTGTCGGAACGATACTCCACCCGCCCCTTCCGCAGCTCGCCCACGGCGGCCTTTACATCGAAGGTGACGGTCTGGGTTTTGGGGTTCGGCATCAGACCCCGGCGGCCCAGGATCTGCCCCAGCTTTCCCACGTCCTTCATCATGTCCGGTGTGGCCACGGCCACGTCGAAATCCAGCCAGCCGCCCCGGATCTTTTCGATGAGATCGTCGTCTCCGACGAAGGCGGCCCCCGCCTGGCGGGCCTCCTCGGCCTTGTCTCCCTTGGCGAAGACCAGGATCTTCTTCTCCCCCCTGAACTGGTGCGGAAGAACGAGAGTGTCCCGGACGGTCTGGCTCTTTTTCAGGGCCAGGTTGACGCTGAGGTCCACGGTTTCGTCGAATTTGGCGAAGGCCATCTTTTTTACCAGATCCATGGCCTTCTCCGGAGAGTAGGCTTCGTTGGGGTTGAAGCTCTTCAGCGCTTCCCGGTACTTCTTTCCCCGTTTCATGCTCCGGCCTCCACTTCCACGCCCATGCTTCGGGCGGTTCCCGCCACGATCTTCATGGCCGCCTCCATATCGTTGGCGCTGAGATCCGGCTGCTTGATTTTGGCGATCTCCTGGAGCTTCTCCCGGGACAGTTTGCCGACCTTCGTCTTGTGGGGCTCCGCGGATCCGGACTCGACCCCCAGGGCTTTCTTGATGAGCACCGCCGCCGGGGGGGTCTTGGTGATGAACGAGAAGGTCTTGTCCGCGTAGATCGTGATGACCACCGGCAGCGTGAGGCCGGGCTCCATGTTTCTCGTCGCCTCGTTGAACTGCTGGACGAACTGCGGCGCCGATACGCCGTGGGGCCCCAGGGCGGGTCCCACCGGCGGCGCGGGGGTCGCCTTGCCCGCCGGACACTGGAGCTTGACGACGGCGGTGATTCTCTTTTTAGCCATAGTTTTTCTTCCTTCGTGGTGATCGCGTCCGCCCGAAGCGGACTCCCAACGAGAAGAGCCCCCGGCAACGCCGGGGTCTATATCTTCTCAACCTGGAGAAAGTCCACCTCCACGGGGGTGGCGCGGCCGAAAATGCCCACCATCACCCGGAGTTTGGCTTTCTCCATATTCACTTCTTCCACCGTGCCGGTAAAGGTATCGAAGGGCCCCTCGATGATCCTGACGTTTTCTCCGGCGGAGAATGTCTGTTTCGGCTTCAGGACCTTCTCGCCCTTGATCTCCCCGGTCTTCTGCAGAATCGTCTTCGCCTCGTCGGCGGAGATGGGCATGGGCTTCAGATTGGCGGAGGAACCGACGAACCCCGTAACCCCCGGAATCCGGCGGATCATGGAGCAGACGGGTTTCCAGTCCCGATCGGGCAGGTCCATCTCCAGCAGGATGTAGCCCGGGAGGAACTTTTTGGTCGAAACCTTTTTCTTGCCGTCCTTCACCTCCACCACCTGCTCGGAGGGCACCTTGATGTCGAAAACGCATTCTCCCAGGTTCTCGTCCTGGACGAGTTTCCTGATGCTTTTTTCTATCTTGTTTTCGTACCCCGAGTATGTGTGAAGAACATACCAAGCCTTGGCCATGCTATTCCTTTACAATAAACATACCAACTCTAGAAGAGAAGGTCGAGCCCCAGGAGGAGGACGAAATCCACGACTCCCAGCACCAGGGCGAAAATGACCGTCGATACCAGGACCACCTTGGTGGAGGCCACCACCTCGTCCCGGGAAGGCCATACAACCTTTTTCATCTCCGCGACGCTGTCCTGGACGAATTGCACCAGTTTTTTCATGATCTCTCCTTAAAGACCCGGACAAAACCATTACAGGCCAGGTAGGATTCGAACCTACAACATTCGGTTTTGGAGACCGACGCTCTAGCCGTTGGAGCTACTGGCCTAAAACGAAACGCTACTTTATCTTTCCTTCTTTGTGGAGAGTGTGCTTTCTATCGAACCGGCAGTACTTCATGAACTCCAGCTTTCCCTGGGTGTTCTTGCGGTTCTTCTTCGTCGTGTAGTTTCTTCTTTTGCACTCCGAGCACTGGAGTGAAATAAGCTCGACGGTCTTCCCCTTCGCCTTGGCCATGGAACATACTCCTTCCTTCGCAGAGTGGGTATTGTAAGAATTTCCCTCATCCCTGTCAACAGGTTGGATGTGCAAGCGGGACCGCCCGCCGCCCCGGGGGAGTCCCCTCCGCCGTCCCGGCGGCGCCCGAAACCCGCCCCCCCGCAACAGCCCGCGATCCGGCGCGGCAAAGCCCCGCCGGGCGTGACGAACAGGCGGCGGCGCTGCAGAAAGCCCTCGATCGGATTGCCCGGGATAGGCCCGTGCGTGCCCGGGACAGGCCCGTGCGTGCCCGGGATAGGCCCGGGCGTGCCCGGGCACGACCGTACGAAGTACGGCCGCCGTGAAAAACAGGCAGCGTCTCCGCTGCACAAAGCCCTCGATCGGATTCGAACCGATGACCCCCACCTTACCATGGTGGTGCTCTGCCAGCTGAGCTACAAGGGCGTGGGAACAGAGGCGAGGATACCAAAGCTCCCCGCTTTTGTCAATACGACGGGGCCGGCCCAACGGCAGACCTTTCCCGATGGGGGGGCCGGCCTCCGGGATAGGCCCGTGCTTGCCCGGGATAGGCCCGGGCTTGCCCGTTACAGGCCCGGGTGTGCCCGGGATAGGCCCGGGCTTGCCCGGGATAGGCCCGTGCTTGTACGTTACAGGCCCGGGCTTGCCCGGGATAGGCCCGGGCGTGCCCGGGATAGGCCCGGGCGTGTACGTTACAGGCCCGGGTGTGCCCGGGATAGGCCCGGGCTTGCCCGGGATAGCCCCGTGCTTGCCCGGGATAGGCCCGGGCGTGCCCGGGATAGGCCCGGGCGTGTACGTTACAGGCCCGGGTGTGCCCGGGATAGGCCCGGGCTTGCCCGTTACAGGCCCGGGCGTGCCCGGGATAGGCCCGGGCGGGGAAGGCCGGCGGGCCGTCCCGCATCTCTTGCCCGCCGGGGGGGAATCTTATATAGTGGAAGGGATCGAAAAACGCAAAAGAAGGAAGAATCCATGGCCGATCTAACCGTACACTATCTTGGAAAGAAACTCCCGTCGCCCATCATCGTGTCCAGCTCCAGCATAACCCGCAACGTGGAGAGCATAAAAAAATGCGCGGATTCCGGGGCGGGCGCGGTGGTTCTCAAATCCCTGTTCGAGGAGCAGGTGGAGGCGGAGCTTGACCACGACCGGTCGGCGTCTCCGGACTCCTTTCACCCGGAGACGGAGGATTACTTCCGGCAGATGGGGAAGCATCTGGGTCCGGCGGATTACCTCAAACTGATAGAAAAAGCGAAAAAAAGCGTTTCCATCCCCATTTTCGCCAGTCTGAACTGCACCAGCAGCGCATGGTGGACCACCTACGCCAAGCAGATCGCCACCTCCGGGGCCGACGGCATCGAACTGAACATCGCCCGGATGCCCCGGAGCCGGAAGGAGGACGGGGAGTCCATCGAGAAACGGATGGTCCAGATCGTTGCGGGGGTCCAGGCGGAGGTGCCGCTTCCGCTGGCGGTTAAAATCGGTCCCTACTTCACCTCCCTGCCCCGGATAGCGGCGGAGCTGAAAAAGGCCGGCGCCGAGGCTCTGGTGCTGTTCAACCGCTTCTATCAGCTGGACATCGACATCGACAGCATGAGGCTCGCGCCGGGGTACCAGTTCTCATCCCCCTCGGAGATGTACACATCCCTGCGCTGGATTTCGATTCTCAGCGGCTCCATCGAGTGCGACCTGTCCGCATCCACGGGCATCCATGACGGCAAGGCTGTCATCAAGCATCTTCTGGCCGGCGCGGCGTCGGCGCAGGTCTGCTCCGTCCTGTACCGCAAGGGAATCGGGGAGATCCGGACGATGCTGAGGGACATCGAAAACTGGATGAGGGCCCACAATTTTTCCTCCGTGGCGGAGTTCCGGGGCAAACTGAGCCAGGCGGAAAGCGCAGACCCGGAGAGCTACGAGCGGCTCCAGTACATAAAAGCCCTGACCGGAATCAATTAAAAAACATCCCTTGAACCCCGGGGGACTTCCCGGGAACCCCGGAAACCCTCTTCCGGAAACCCCGGGAGACTTCTCCCGGGAACCCCGGAAGTATCTTTCCGGAACCGATTCAGGGCGGCGCGGTTGACCGGCGCCGCCGTTTTCACTAAAATGGCCCGTCCGAATACGCAGACAATCCCGCCGTCCCGCGGCCTTTTCAGGGTTCACGACAAGGAGGCATTCTTTTGTACACACCCGTCGATCCCAAAGTGAAATTCCCGAAACTGGAAGAGGAAATCCTCCAGTTCTGGGACGCCAACGATACCTTTCAGGAGTCCATCCGGCGGCGCCGGGGCGGCGACGAGTTCGTTTTTTACGACGGCCCCCCCTTCGCCACGGGGCTGCCCCACTTCGGCCACTTCGTCCCGGGAACCATCAAGGACATCATTCCCCGCTACCAGACCATGAAGGGGAAGATGGTGGACCGCCGCTTCGGCTGGGACTGCCACGGTCTGCCGGTGGAATACGAGATGGAGAAGGAGCTGGGGATCTCCGGCAAGAGGGAGATCGAAGCCTACGGAGTGGCCAATTTCAACGAAGCCTGCCGCTCCATCGTGCTGCGCTATGTCCAGGAGTGGCGCCGGATCGTCACCCGGATGGGCAGATGGGTGGATTTCGACAACGACTACAAGACCATGGACCCGGATTACATGGAATCCATCTGGTGGGTGGTGAAGCAGTTATGGGAAAAAGGCCTGCTCTACGAGGGCCACTACATCCTCCCCTACTGCCCCCGCTGCTCCACCGTGCTCTCCAACCACGAGCTGAACCTGGGGGGCTACCAGGATGTGCATGACCCGGCCATCACCGTCAAGTTCAGACTGAAAAACGAGCCCGCCACCTTCATCCTCGCCTGGACCACCACGCCCTGGACCCTGCCGTCCAATCTGGGGCTGGCGGTGGGGGAGGAGATCACCTACGTGCGGGTCAAAGACGGTGACGAGACCTACATCCTCGCCCGGGAGAGGCTTCTGGGGTACTACAAAAAGGAAACGGACTACCGGATCCTCTGGACCGGAAAGGGGCGCGACCTGGCGGGTCTGGAGTACGAGCCCCTCTTCCCCTACTTCGCCGACCTCGGGAAGAAAGGGGCCTTCCGGGTGCTCCCGGGGGACTTTGTCTCCACCGACGAGGGCACCGGGGTGGTCCACATAGCGCCGGGTTTCGGGGAGGACGATTACCGGGCCATGAAAGACACGGGGGTCCCCGTGGTATGTCCGGTGGACGAGGAGTGCCGCTTCACCGGCGAGGTGCCCGACTACGCCGAAGTTTTCGTCAAGGACGCGGACAGGGACATCATTAAAAGGCTGAAGGACGAGAGGAAGGTGGTGCGCCATGAGCAGTACCTCCACCCCTATCCCCACTGCTGGCGCTGCTCCTCCGCGCTGATCTACCGGGCCGTCTCGTCCTGGTTCGTCAACATCGCGAAGATCAAGGACAGGATGGTGGCCACCAACCAGGAAATCTACTGGATGCCGGAGCATATCAAGAACGGACGTTTCGGCAAGTGGCTGGAAGGGGCCCGGGAATGGGCGGTGTCCCGGAACCGCTTCTGGGGGAACCCCATCCCCATCTGGAAATGCGACTCCTGCGGGGAGACGGCCTGCATCGGGTCCCGGGAGGAGCTGCGGAGGAAATCGGGTCAGTACCCGGAGGACCTGCACAAGCATTTCGTGGACGACATCCGCTGGGACTGCCGCTGCGGCGGCGTCATGCGGAGAATCCCGGAGGTGCTGGACTGCTGGTTCGAATCCGGCGCCATGCCCTACGCCCAGAGCCACTACCCCTTCGAAAACAGGGAGAGGTTCGAGGAGAACTTCCCGGCGGACTTCATCTGCGAGAGCCTGGACCAGACCCGGGGCTGGTTCTACACCCTGCACATCCTGGCCACGGCCCTGTTCGACAAGCCCGCCTTCATGCACAACATCACCAGCGGTCTGGTCCTGGCTTCGGACGGGAAGAAAATGTCCAAATCCGCCAGGAACTACACCGACCCGGTGGATGTCATCAATGTCCACGGGGCCGAGGCCCTGCGCCTCTTCCTGATGCGCTCCGCGGTGGTCAAGGCCGAGGAGGCCCGCTACAACGACGAGGGCGTCCGGGAGACGCTGAAGACCGTCATCATCCCCCTGTGGAACTCCTACAGCTTCTTCGTGACCTACGCGAACATCGACGGGATCGCCCCCACCTCGCCTCCGGAGCTCCCGGCGAACCCCCTGGACCGCTGGATCCTGTCGGAGACCGAAGGTCTCGTCGCCGAGGTGAGCCGGGAGATGGACCGCTACGATCTGGTCAAAGCCATCGAGCCCATAGTGGATTTCATCGATATCCTGAACAACTGGTACATCCGCCGCTCCCGCAGGCGGTTCTGGCGCAGCGAAAACGACGGGGACAAGCAGGAGGCCTACCAGACCCTCTGGTTCGTGCTGCTGCAGCTGGCCCGAACAGCGGCCCCCATCATGCCCTTCATCACCGAGGCCATCTATCGCAACCTCCGGACCGCAGGCATGCCCGAATCGGTCCATCTGACGGATTACCCGGTTTCCCGCAGCGAAAAGCGGGACCCGGGTCTGGAACTGAAGATGAAAACGGTCCGGAAGGCGGTTTCCATGGGCCGGGCGATCCGGAGCATGCACGCCATAAAGACCCGCCAGCCGCTGAAGGCCCTGCACCTGGTGACGAAGAACCCGGAAGAGAAACGGATCCTCCGGGAAATGGAGGAGATCATCCGGGAGGAGATCAACGTCAAGGAAGTGGTGTTCCGGGAAAACGAGGAGGATCTGGTGGAGTACCGGGCCAAGGCCAATTACCGCGTTCTGGGCCGGAGCCTGGGCAGGGACATGAAGACCGCGGCGGAACGGATCGAAACCCTCTCCATGGGCGAGATCGCCAGCCTCATGGACGGAGCCACCCTGTCCATCGACCTGGGCGGCCGGTCCCTGGAGCTCACGGCGGAGAGCGTGGAAGTGCGCCGTCTGGAAAAGGAGAACCTGAAGGTCCTGAACGAGGGGTCCCTCACCGTGGCGCTGGACCCGGAAATAACCGGGGACCTGAAGGCCGAGGGCATCGTGCGGGACCTGGTGCGGGGCATTCAGAACCTCCGGAAGGAGCGCGGCCTCTCCGTCACCGATCGGATCGACCTCTTCCTGCACAGCGGCGACCCCGAGGTCCAGGACGCGGTGGAGGAGTTCGGCGACTACCTCCTGTCCGAAACCCTGGGAGTGTCGGTTTCATGGGGGAAAAAACCGGGGGCCCAGGACTTCGAGTGCGGCGGGAAGCCATGCGCAGTGGACCTGGTCAAAGCCGCCGCGGACTGACAGGCCCCCGGCTGCGGGCCGGAGCGCTTCGGGCCCTGGTCGCGGCGATTCTGCCGGCCCTTTTCGCGGCCTGCCGGACGCCTCCCCCGCCGCTTCCGGAGGCGGACCCCGCCTCCGCCCTGCCGGCGGAGGCGGGCCTGTACTTCGCCCTGGCGGTCCCGGAAAACCGGGACTTTCTCCGCCGGGTGGCGGCGGAAAACGGCCTCGCGTCCCGGGGTTCCGACTACTTCCTCGACCGCTCCCGCATCGTCTATGGAGCGGCGGAGTTCTCCCCCGAAAAGGGATCTTCCAGGCTGACTGTGGCCGCCCAGGGGGACTTTTCCCGGGCACTGGTGGAGTTCGGCGTCCGGCGGAGCGAGGGCTGGAGCGAACACCGGCTCGAAACGGCGGTCGGCGCGATCCGTTACTATCGAGACCCCCAGGGGCGGGAGATCGCCGTTCCGTCGGACGAAATCATTCTGCTGGCTTCGGGCGGCGGGGTGGAGGAGAGCCTCCGCCGGCTCTACGGCCTCCCCCCGGCGGGGAGGACGGCGACCCTCCCCCGGGGTTTCCGGTCCCGGAGCGCCGCCTTCTGCTTTTCCCGGCCCGGCGGAAACCTCTTCCCCCTGACGGCCGGTTTTCTGGAGGTCATCCCCTTTCAGGAGGCGGAGGTTTACGCCGACCGCCGGGACGGACATTTTTCCCTGGACGGCCGGGCGGTTTTCGCCGGTTCCCGGGAGGCCGCATCCGCGGCGGCGCTGCTCCGTCTTTTTTTATCGGGACTGATGATCGCCGAGGGCCGCAGTCCGGCGGAGATCCGGTCCTCCCTTTCGGTGCAGGTCTCAGGGCCGGAAATTTTCTTCTCGGGGCTGGTCTTTTCCGACGACTCGGCGGCGGCCCTTCTCCGCCGGATACTGGCCGAAGAAGGCCCGGAGCGGTGGAACGGACCCGCCGCCGGAGGGAGAACGATTCTCCCGCCTCCGGGTGGTGGGGAGGCGAAAAAACCGGCTTTTTTCTTCCCGGGACGGTCATATGTTTTTGCAAAATGGGATACATTGTGTCCAGCGGGAGGATCATATTCCATGCCGAAGGATCTGCGCCCCACCGGCGGAGTGAAGGCCCCCGACGGCGGTGACAGGAAGACATACGGTATTTCGCCTTGCTCCCGGAAACCTCTTTTCTTTCCTGTGGAGGATTCCTGACGATGCTGACCGCCTTGCTCGAGCCCACGGCGACGCATGGGGCTCTTCTGATCACCACTGTCTGCTTCGGAATACTCCTTTCCGACGCGCTGCTCTTTTTTTTCCTTTTCTACCGGGGCAAAAAAAGCCTCCATCTCTCTCTGGCGATCACGTCCCTCATCTCTCTGATTATTGCCGCAGCCGAAGGGTTCCTCCTGTATTTCGACGGCATCCTCCGGAAAAGCGGGCCGGGTCGGAGCTTCCTTCAGCTGGAGCAGATCGCCCTGATCCTCATGATCCCCCTCATCCCCTTCCTGATCCAGCAGCTTCTGAAACCCTCGGGGAAAAAAAGAAAAATCAACAATCTCCTCTTTCTGGGTGGACTCGCGGCGGCCCTTCTGCTGACGGGAACCGCCCTCTTTCTTCCCGATCTCTTCGTGTCCGGCGGGTTTTCCCTTCTGAACCCGGGGAGTCCGGCCGCGGATCTCCTCCGGGGCCGGGCGGCGACGCTGCAGAGTGTCCGGGATATCGTTCTCGGCGCCGCGGCGCTGTATGGACTCTTCGCGGCGACCCAGGCCCTGGTCAGCAGCCGGGAGACTCCCCACCTCCTCCCCCTTTCGGGAGGCCTCCTCGCCGCCCTCCTGGCTCTCCTGGACGACATCGTATACGGGTCCATGGGAGTCCGCCTGGATTTCCTTCCCGGCCTTCCCTTCTCCCGGACCGTGCTGGGCCTGACGGTTTTTTCCGTCGCAGCCACCGGAGCCGTCCTGAAAAGCTTCTTCGACGAGGCGCGGGACACCGAAGCCGCCTACTCCGCCCTGGAAAAATCCCGGAAAGAACTCTTCTTTCTGGCCTATCACGAACCCATCACGGGGCTGCAGAACCGGCGGGCTTTCACGGAACGGCTGGAAGAATCCCTGGCCCAGGCGGGAAGGTCCGAACGGGAGAAACTCCGGGGGGTTCTGATCTTCACCTGCGGCGGGTTCCGGGACCTGAACGACCGGCTGGGACACGATATCGGCGACTGGCTCATAACCCAGGCCGGGGAAAGGATAGCGAAACAGAAACGAAAGTCCGACCTCCTTTTCCGGATCGATTCCGACGAGTTCGGCCTGCTTCTGACCCATGTCAAAAACGAGCCGGATTGCGCCATCGTGGCGGAAAAAATAAACCGCGCTCTGCGGAAACCCTATATTTTCGGCAATCACACCCTGTTTCTCATGCCCCGGGCGGGCATCGCAGTGCACCCGAAGGACGGCGACGACGCCCCCACCCTGATCCGCAACGCCGGGTCCGCCCTGGCGGAGGCGAAAAGCGAGGAATCCGACTACTGCTTCTACACCAGCAGTCTGCACCAGAGGGCGCTGGACCGGATCACCCTGATGCATTCCCTGCGGCACGCCCTTGAATCGGAGCAGTTCGAGCTGTACTACCAGCCGCAGATCGGTCCGGAAAACCGGGTGGTGGGCGCCGAAGCCCTCCTGCGATGGAAGCATCCCGATCTGGGTTTCGTGCCGCCGGGGCGCTTCATCCCCCTGGCGGAAGAGACGGGGTTGATCATCCCTCTGGGGCGGTGGGTGCTCTTCCAGGCCTGTCGCCAGATCCGGGACTGGCGGGACCAGGGCCTGGATTTCCCCGTATCCATCAATCTGTCCACCCAACAGATGAAAGACAAGGACATTCCCAGCCTGGTGGAAAGTTCCCTGCGAAAAAACGACCTCTCCCCCCGGGACCTGCACCTGGAGATTACCGAATCCACCCTGATGGAGAATCTGGATCGAAACCTCACGATTCTCCGGAGCATCCGGGAGCTGGGCTGCCGTTTTTCGATAGACGATTTCGGCACCGGCTATTCCTCCCTGAGCTATCTGAAAACCCTGCCCATCAACGCCATCAAAATCGATCGGTCCTTCATCACCGACCTGCCGGAGGACCGCCGGAACGCGGCCCTGGTCCGGGCCATCACCTCCATGGCCAGGGGGCTGGATCTGGAGGTTGTGGCCGAGGGAGTGGAAACGGAGGAGCAGCTCCGGTTCATGCAGGCCGCCGGCTGCTCCATCATCCAGGGATTTTACTTCAGCCCCCCCCTGACGGCGCCGGATTTCTCCGCTTTCGCCGCCCGGCCCGTATTGCCGAAAAGCGCCATCCTTTAGTATATTGACGCCATCGATTCAGTTTCGGAAAGACCGAGGAGTTTTTGTCATGCCCAGCTATGATTATGAATGCAAGGAATGCGGTCACGGCTTCGAAGCGTTCCAGAATATGTCCGACCCCCTGCTGACGACCTGTCCGAAGTGCGGAGGCCCGCTGCGCCGTCTCATCGGGGGCGGCCTGGGCATCATTTTCAAGGGAAGCGGGTTCTACGTCACCGACAGCAAGAAATCCTCCGTCGCGTCGACCTCCGGCTCGGGCAACGGCTCGGGCAACGGGAAGTCCGCGGATTCTTCCGGAACCGCCTCCCCGAAGACGGAAACCCCGAAAAGCGAGCCGGCCAAGGCGGAATCCGCCCCCGCCGGCGCCTGAGCCCCTCAGCCGTCGATGGTGATCCGCTCCGCAGCCCGGAGCGCCTTCCGCAGATCCTCTTCGATGCCCAGACCCATGAAGGATTCCTTCATCTCCTGGAACTTCGGCCGGATCACCGGATGCCGGGAGGCGAAGACGACGCAGCAGTCGTCGTAGGGAAGGATCGATGTTTCGTAGGTGCCGATGGCCCGGGCGATTCCTATGATCCTCTCCTTGTCCATCCCCACCAGGGGACGGAGCACCGGCAGGGACGCGAAGGAACCGGTGAACCTGAGGCTCTCCGGGGTCTGGCTGGCCACCTGGCTCAGACTCTCACCGGTGATCAGGCTGTTGGCGTTCCGCCGGAAGGCCAGCATGTCGGCGATCCGCATCATGGAGGCCCGGGAAAAAAGGGTGGTCCGGTCCTCCGGGGCCCTTTCGCGGATCTTGACCTGGATCTCCGTGAAAGGGACGATATGGAGGTTGAGCCCCCCGATCCGCCGGGCCAGAAGACCGGCCAGGGTCTGCACCTTGTCCCGGACCTCCCGGCCGGTGTAGGGGTAGGAGTGGTAGTACACCGCGTCCAGACGCAGCCCCCTCTTGGCCATCAGGTAGCCCGCCACCGGTGAATCGATGCCGCCGGACAGAAGCAGGATCCCCCGGCCCGACACCCCCACGGGGAGCCCTCTCTCCCCCTCCTCCGCCAGGGCGTACAGGAAGACCTCGCCGCGGATCTCCACATGCAGAATGAAATCGGGCTCCCGCATGCTCACCGTCAGGTCCGGAAAGCGCCGCCCCAGCCGCTCTCCCAGCTCGCAGGCGATCCCGTAGGAATCCAGGGGGTAGCTTTTGTCGGCCCTCCTGGCCTCGATCTTGTATCGCGCCGTCCCCCGCTCCCGCAACAGGGACCCCACCAGGAGGGAGGCGGTGTGTTCGATGTCGTCCAGGCTTTTTCCCGAGACCAGGGCGGGGGAGAAGCCGGAGATCCCGATGAAGCGCCGGAGAATGTCCGCGGTCCTGGGGGCGTCCGCCTCCGCCACCCGGACCAGAATCCGGCTGTGCCGGTCCTCCAGACGGTGGGGCACCTCCCGCAGGGCCTGGGAGAGATTTTTCCGGAGGACCCGCATGAAAAAGGGGCGATTGGCCCCCTTCAGCATCAGTTCACCGGGCTTCAGAAGAAACAGCGTATCCATGGACGATCCCCTAACGCGCGACCTTGAACAGCAGCTCGACCTCCCGCCGGAGGTCATGAACGAAATCCAGGACGTTCTTCTCGGTGGTGTCCGGTCCGAAGGAGACCCGCACCGAGGAAAAGGCATCCTCCCGGGAAACCCCGCTGCCCTCCAGAACCCGGGTATCCCCGGTTTTCCGGGAGGAGCAGGCGGAGCCGGTGGAGATCCCGTAGCCCCGGTCGTCCATGACCCGGACCAGCACCTCTCCCGGAATGGGGGGAAAGGCGAGGCTGACGATGTAGGGGGAAAAGGCCCCGGGGCGCCGCAGGCGGTCCTCCGGCAGAATCCTGCATTGCCGGCAGCTCCGGACCCCGTCCAAGAGGGCGGCGGCGAGATTCCCGGCGTGGCGGAGGTTCGCCTCCCGATTCCGGCAGGCCGCGGCCAGGGCCCGGCCGGCGGCGGCGATGCCCGGGGTGTTCTCCGTGCCCGGCCGGAGCCCGTACTCCTGGCCGCCCCCGGTGTGGAGGGGTTCCAGGCCTCCCCCGGCGACGAGGATGCCCACCCCCCGGGGCCCCTGGAACTTGTGGGCGCTGACGGACAGGGAATCCGCTCCCAGACCCCGGACGGAAAAGGGGATCTTTCCCGCCCCCTGCACCGCATCCACATGGAGGTGGATCCGCGGGCCCCCGGAGCGCTCCCTTTCCCGCAGCATTCCGGAGATCTCTTCCAGAGGCTGGATCTGCCCCGTTTCGTTGTTCACCAGCATGACCGCCACCAGGGCGGTGTCGGGCCGCAGCGCCTTCCCGATCTCCGCCGCTCCGACAAGACCGGAGGCGCCGCGCCGCACCCGGCTTACCCTCCACCCGAACTTCTCCAGAATCCTGCCGGGCTCGTGCACCGAGGCGTGCTCCAGGGCGCTCATCACCAGGTGGGCGGGTTTCGGGCGGCGGAGCAACGACAGGAGGGCCATGTTGTTCGCCTCGGTGCCGCCGGAGGTGAACCGCACCAGGCCGCTGTCGCAGTCCAGCTCCTCCGCCACGATCCGGCGGGACTCCTCCAGCAGCGCCCGGGCCTGTCCGCCCCAGCGGTGAATGGAGGAGGGGTTGCCGAAAATTTCCCGGGAGGTCTCCTGGAGGCAATCCGCCGTTTCCCGGGAGGGAGGCGCCGTGGCCGCCCAGTCCAGGTATACTCCGGAAGCCCCGGCGCCCCGGGCGTCCTCAGCGGTCCTGGACAAGGCTCTTCCACCGCTGGGCATCGATGATTCCCGCGTCGAACACGTCGTTTTTCAGGGCCCGGGTGCAGTTCCGGAAGCGCCGCGCCGTCTCCTGCCCTATGGCATGCTCGATTCTGCAGGCTTCCTGGTCCGCGATATCCGGCTCCAGCAGAAGGATTTCCTCCAGAAAATCCCGCAGCACCGCGTGGCGGCCCCGGATGGAGCGGGCTATTTCAAGCCCCTGCTGGGAGAGATTGATGTAGGAGTTCTTTTCGTAGTCCACCAGTCCCCGGTCCTTCAGGTTTTTCACCGCCCCCGTCACCGAGGGCATCCGCACGTTCAGAAGTTCGGCGATCTCCTTGACCCGGGCCACCCGGTTTCTTTTTTCCAGCTGATAGATGGCTTCGAGATAATCCTCCATGCTGGGACTCAGTCGCGTGGTTTTTTTCATTCCTTTCCGCCGAAAGTATACGAATTTCCCCTCCCCGGCGCAAGGCCGGGCTGCAGCCGAACCCTCCCGGTCCGTGCGG